>JAAUXU010029177.1_pt1 | contig 14961 bp, 9 predicted proteins | sample 7278151 | NCBI WGS metagenome assembly JAAUXU01 (sample SAMN14350113, study PRJNA611818) | marine sediment metagenome | isolation source: surface marine sediment (1.8m) | place: French Polynesia: Moorea | collected 2018-08 | reverse complement strand
TGCAGGTCGACACGAAGTGATGAGGTGACACGACGCAAACGTCACTAAATCGAGTTCTGGCAACGGTCCAACATCATTTTTATGAAGTGGTCATCATGACAATTATCATGGCATTGATAATTATCCTCAATCCGGGTGTCATTAAATGGGGTGTCGACTGTAACTGTTTCAAACAAGGGCGTCACAGGGACGTCCGAGGAGGCGGCGGACACCAACGACGGAGCTGCAAGGCTGACATGACCCTGAACAGCAACAGTGACGGAGGAGCCGACGTTGAAGAAGTCGATGAAGACGAACACAACCATGACAACATCAAGGTGGTCCCGAAGATGGCCATCGACAGCGAGGAGGACATCACTCTCCTCGACCCAGACTGTGGAGAGCCGTTGGCCTCCAGTTGGTCGGGGAGCAGTAAAGAGCATTTGGCTGCCATCAGCCCCGAGGAAGACGCCGCCAGGGCCCACGAGGATGAATAAGACGGAGAAGAAACCTTTAACCGTGAAGACCAAGATTAGACAGATCCTCCCTCCCTAGGGGCCGCCAGTGTCGCACCTCGCCAGTCAGCGGTGGCATCCACCGTGCTGCGCACATTGCCCACCACAGGGACATACATCTACTCCCAGTGGGCCCAGTCTTGCCAGCCTCGTACTCTCCGTCCCTAGGAGACATCTGTGGTGGGCGTGGAGTTTGGGGCCATGTAGCTCATCACCATGGGTCTGGTGGCTTTCCAGAGGCTAGGCTGGGGGGGGGGGGAGTCAGCAGAGGAGGGAATGCCATAGGCAGAATGAACAATGACCTTTTTCGTCAAGGTGAATTCGGTTGCACAGTTGGTCATCAGTTAGATTCGCCATCAATTGTGTGCTCTCAGTCAATTGGTGGCTTCATTGGGCGCGTCTAATTGGTCGTCAGGTGTTGCTACCTGGTCTCCGAGCAGTAGTCGGACTCATTTTGGACCCCTGGCAGACCTGTTTTGAGTGTCTGAGTTATGGAGTCCTCTTTTCAGCTGACATCAGCTGCTTTAGGACGAATGAACCTAACTTAACCTAACCCCAGTTGGCTTCTGCTGACGTTCGCTGACGTCAGCTGAAAGGAGGATTCCATAACACAGTTAAGTCGACCTGTGATTTGGTGATCAGCTGACTCATTGTTCAGCGATCCTGGCAATGGGAGATTCTTGTGTCCTCTACAATGAAAATGCCGAGCTTGAACGCTGGAAGCTCCTCCTTGGTCATTAGATTAGTTGTACCTCATATGTTGAACCTTTTGCCAGCATCTCTACGCTCTCGTGAGGGTGCGTCAGCGTTGCCACTTCGTTGTGTCCAGTTCTGGAGGGAGGCTGCCACAGAGTTGCCACTGACACTGAACAGGTGCGCTCACGTAGCACAGTCAGTGGAGAAGAAGAAGAGATTTTTCTCACCTGGTCAAGTGGCATCAGCACTCACCACAAGTTGTGGTTGGCAACTTGTCATGAATGGTCAATGGTGATTGTCAATGAACTCCTCCATTGTCCATCATAACCATGATCTCGATTATCGATTCAGTTACAATTAGTTGCACAAGCCTAAACAAAGTGCCCACCTTTTTATTTTTTATTTTTTTACTCCTCATTCATCAGAGTCCAAGCAATCAGATCTTCAGAGTCGTCTTTTGTGACTCGAATTCTACAATTTCCACTCTGCAGCACTTTTAGCACTGATCACAAAGTCTTCCTGAGATCGTACCTGGGCGCATCTCATTCTCCTACTCCCTTCCACCTGGTTGCTCTCCCCGAGTAAGCAATGCTATAAGTGATTGTTTCAAAAGCATCGCCAGAAATTGAGAGGAGAGATTAAGAAGAGGCTTGTGGTAATCTAAAGTTACTTCCCGTATTTTTCAAAAGCACTCAGGAGAGAGAAAATTAAAAAAAAAAAAATAGGAAAGCAGAAAGCGCAGGCTTGGGAGTGGTTTTTGTTCAAGCAGAAAATATCCAAAGTTGAGCAGCGAGAGACGAGCAACATGTCTGCTGTCATCCTTGGGTGCTGTCTACAGGGTGCCTCAAAGTTAGCTGACTTGGTCAGCCTTTTGGGTGATTGGACACCCTGTGCAGCATGGGTCGAGGACCCAAAGCAACGGGGGAAAGGTCTGGCCCTCCGCTCTCAGTACTCACACTTAGAACAAATGCATTAATACTGTTCGAAGAGAGATTTAACTTAAGAAAAGACCGACGTCAAAAGTGCAAAGTCAGCGCCGAAGTTGATCTTGCGCCGCGCTCGTTTAAAAGCCTCCCTTGCTCGTACTTCTGCTTCGTCGTCGTCGTCGTCGTCGTCGTCGTCGTCGTCGTCGTCGTCGTCGTCGTCGTCGTCGTCGTCGTCGTCGTCGTCGTCGTCGCCCAGAGTCACTCCGCGCACTCCTGAACGAGCGCGCGAGCGGCAGAGACGTCGCTCATCTCTTGAACCTTCTCCTTCGCCCACATAATTGCCGGCAGACCTTAGGGAGGACACACATGTTCTCGCTCTTGGGAGAGTGGTGAACGTGTGTGCCGTCGCCGCCGTCGCCGCCGTCGCCGCCGTCGCCGACGTCGGGGAGAGCGAGCCTCACGTCACAGTACACCGCGGAGAGCGCGACGGAGAGAGACGGATAGTACGTTCCTATCTGCACAGGGGCAGAGAACCGACACAACTTAACACGCCATCTTCTTCGCTTGGCTATTTTGTAGACGTACTCGCGGCAGCTGTTGCGGGACGGACCCACCAGCGTTGGCAAGGCCTACTTTGTTGCTTCCCCACACGCTCGACCCTCGTCTGACACACACATGTGTAGATGTTGCTCTCCACGACAGAGGACAGGAGGGCGACCGCCGAGGTGTCGGGGGAACTAGGCAAAGGTGGGATATCGGAGAACCGAGAGCAACGGCAAGAGCAGCAGCGGCGGCAACAACAGCAACAACAACAACCGTCGCTCCAGCGACGGCACTGGATGCTGCACCAGCAACTGGCGGCCAGCGTGCATCACTCTACCGCCCACCAAGAAGTGTTGAGTAGGTTTCAGCAGTCTTCAAGGCCGATTTCGACCACGAATCCGCCGCCGCCGCCGCCGCAGCCGCCGCAGCCACTCCTGCAACCGCTGCAACAACATCAACAACAGCCCGATGAAACAGCCGCAGTTGCCGCTTTCCCCGATATCGGGAGCGCAAGCTGGTCTCCATATCATGATTTGGGTAAGCCAGGTTAGCCATTCCAGCCATAGCTTAGGTAGGTGCAGACTTTGCAGTTGACACCGGGTGCGCAAAAATTAGCCACATTTGGCAAATGCTGCTGGACTCCCGTTGTTGAGCGAGAACAGATGCATCGATGAACAGTGAGTGACTTTTGCTGCGCCCAAGGCAATGTCCATGACTGGGATTTGAGCAAGAAAATCAGCTCTCTGGCGCAGTGACCAAGACCAAGGTCAACATTCAGGTCAGGAACAGGTCTCTCTGTGCAAGTCTTGGCAGAGAGAGGACAAAAAGGTGAAAACAGTTGCTCTGCTCAAGGCTTTGTTATTTTCACTTCTCAAATGGCAGCTGATGTTGCCCACCCCAGGTGAAGCTGTTGCCGGCACTGACATTTCAAAATGTGTTCCAGACTAGGCTTTTTAAGGGGTTTTTCCGTAAAATAGACTATTTCAGTCACGACTACAATTCTTGAGGTGACTTTGTTGTCCTGACCCCGAGGAGCAAGAGGGAACACTTTATTCGCTGAAGCCAAGCTGAAGCAGACAAAGACTTGCCACATGTGGTGAGGGATGAAGACAAAAAAGTCACGTCAAAAACGATTCTTCTCTGGGTCTGGCTGATGATGTTGTTCAGTCCAAATGTCTCTTTTGGTCTGGGACAGAATCTCTCTTTGGTCAGTGGGTGGTCAAGGAGCCACTGTCCAAGTGTGTAAGAATCCCGAGTGATTTGCCCAGCAAAGGCATGCAAACTAGCGGCCAAAAGAAAGGGAAAAAGTTAAGAGGGGGCAAAAAAGTTGGCAAGATGCGAAAGAAAAAGTCTTTTATGTCAAATTGTCCACTTTGCATCCATTTCGTTTGTACTCAGGCGTGCTGTAAAGTAGTTCTTTTGTAGCCCTCCTGACAGGGCTACCAACGAAATGAACGCTCAGTGAACAATGTGGTGTAAAAAACGGTGCGTGCATTTGACAGGCAGCATTTGGCAAACCCTCAGACCCTGTTGGCATCCCTGCAAACCTTCGGGCTGCAAACACGTCGGCTTTTTGAAATGCATGTGATGTTCTGTTTGCCCGCACTTTTCCAGGAAGAAAAAGATCTTTCATAGCTTTACGTGGGAGAATCTAGTCAGTAGTCTATAGTAGGGTCTGCAAAGTAGCCTAGTAGAGTCTAGAAAGTAGTCTATAGTAGAGTCTTCAAAGTAGTCTAGTAGAGTCTAGAAAGTACCCTAGTAGAGTGTAGAAAGTAGTCTATAGTAGAGTCTACAAAGTAGCCTCTTCTAGTCTCTCCAGTCTCATCAGTCAGGCCTTTCACTGCCTGTGGTTGCTGGTCAAGGAGTTGGCGATTCCCCCCACGTCAGCTTCAGTCATTTTGGGGAGGCCCTTGGAAGCAAAGCCTCCAGGTAGCTCTGTTTTGGAAGTGAAACTTCCTGCAAGTGAAGCACAAGGTCTGTCCTTGTTGCTGAAGTTGATCTTGCTGTCTTCGTCAATGCTGCGGCAAAGTGGCAATAGGACACTAATTGTTGCGCACCCGGTACACGTACGTCAATCAATACGCTTCCTCAGTCGTATACGTGTCTGACAATACAGGGTGTACCAAGTATGACATGTAACCGGTTTGCTCAGGACGTGGAACAGACGGACAGACGGAGACTCAACATTTTTCAATTTTGGGAAAGCGAATTGTGTAGTTGAGGATTTTTAAGGAAAATATCACTCACAAACTTGTGCTGCGCAACTGTCGGAGCCGTCGACTTTTTGGGAAAAAGTGACGTTTGGCCTGTCCATCTACTTCTATGTATGGCATCAAAGTCACGTCTGACAACGAAAACAGGCTGGTTTTAGGTTGGCCACTGCTGCTGATTGCTCTTCTGACCGTTGCACAAGGTCACAGTGGCGGTGACTTCTTGGCCCACGACGACGCCAAAGACATCACGAGTGTGATTCTTCTCTCTGTCTCACGTCATCTTGGTGGGCAACTTCTTCTCATGCATGGAGCGAGGCTCAGGTGGGGAGGTCCGCATTAGCCTCTCTGAGGCAGGTCAGCTGTGTCTGAGCTTTGGTCAGTCCACAAGGGTGGGTTGACAGCCCGGGTTAGTTGGACAGCCCGGGTAGGGGGAACCACACCATAACTCTGTGATGACTCTAGGTTAGCGATGGATGTTGGAGGTCTGAGCTCAGAAAAGCTGCCCCCAAAAAGGTTTGGATGACCCAACAGGCTATTTACTCCCTCTCAAGAGACAGGACAACACGGACCAAGTACGCGCTTTGCAGTCCTCCGCTGAAGCTGAGAAGCACTGGAGGTGCTCCTCAGGCCCTGAGAGGCACTCCAAGGTGGTTGAGAGCCGAGGAAGATGCAAAACTTTCATTTCAAAGTTCATTTGTGAGATCAGACGAGAAACATGTGTGTTTTTGCACGCTCAAGGGATCAACAGCATCTCTTTGCCCCTCATGAGCTCAGATGAACAGCTTGACCTTCCAGCTTGGGAAGCCACAACCTGATTTTGGTCTCTTCGAAACATGTGCAAAAGCTCGAGGAGAAAACCGAAACAAAACAACCCCAGCTGCTGGTCTCGAATCAACGAGTGCACATTTTGAGACTCACCCTGCACTCGTTCACGCGCGGCGCGCGTGTCTGTCGCAATTCCTACAACAACCACACCAAGTAGGTGGATCGATGGCGCTTTGTAGCGCACATGCACTTGGCCTCCGGTGGCCTTTTCGGGCTTTCTCGGGCCCTCCTCGGTCCTGTGGAGCTGTTTTGAGGGTTGGGCGAATGCTGTTTACTGCTACTGACCCAGCATCCCATCCACAATGGAGTGTCAGCTCCAGGTGGACGGCGAGGCTGTCCAAGGTGAGGTGAGGTAACCTCAGTTGAAGCCCGCTCACGTTAGGTTAGGACAAGCTCGTCTTCAGGATTAGCTGGCCGGCTGGCCGGCGGGCAGCCAGCCAGCCACCCAGCCAGCCAGCCAGCCAGCCAGCCAGCCAGTCAGCCAGCCAGCCAGCCAGCCAGCCAGCCAGCCACCCAGCCAGCCACCCAGTCAGTCTTTCCTGTTGTTTAATTCAGACCCGGACCCCTTGTCCGCGTCTTGCGAAATTGTTTGTGTCGAAGCAGAACCTTTCTTTTTTTTACTGTCTCGCTCTTTCAGTCCCGTCCAGGTTCCCCCAAAGGGTCATTCAATGTTATCTTCGTACAGGCCCATGTTTCTGTCCGCTTTTCATGTTCTTGGTAGCAGACATGTCCCATCCTTGGATCAAAAATAGGCCTATTGAAGGAGGCCCCCTCCTTTCTCGGCCAATAGACCGAACACAGGATTTTTGTCTCTGTCCAGTCTGACGTAAGCTTAAAGAGTTTCACGTTGTGCCCTCTGTTGTCCGACTTCCCCCTAATCCGGGGCTGCGTCGCCTTACCAGGCTTCTCCTCCTCCGTGAACGCAGTACACAGTGACCGATGAATTTTGTCTGGAACCCAGGGTTACCATCAGTGTTGACCTGACCACACTTCTAGCATGCAGTGACCAACTTTGCTTGGTCCTCAAGTGGTCGCCCAGTCAAGACCTGCCCTGTGCATGCGCCGTGATCAGCACTGAACGCATCGGCCAAGCGAGTACTGGCTGGCGAGGACCGCTTGGACAGAGAGAGAGAGCAAAGCTTTGGTTCATTTGCTACATTATCTCATTGTACGGCGCGTATGTGACGAGGTTGCGTTACAACCTTCCCACAACGGTTCCGAACACGCTTGTTCCCATAATGCTCCTGTGCACCATTCGGAAGTGTTTAAGGGTGGGTGCTTGTACTTATATACATACAGTCCTAACTTTGACTAAGGATAAGAGAATACTTGTTTACCATTCTCACTTCAGGCGGTCCGAAGAAAAACCCCAAACTGGTTCTTTTGGTCAGTCAATTTCAAATTCCCACCCCTGGGGCAGCGCCCACTGCCACACGACCCATCTGGGGAGGCGCAGACGAACAAGGGCTCGACGGGTGCGCCGTTTTACGCCAAGTCAACGTTGCAGCTGCAGAACTGCCAAAGTGGGAGTTTTCATGTGCTACGTAGGTGTGTGTCCGGTCCATGCGCCCCGTACCGGTGGCACCTAGGCCTAAGTAGGCCTACTGAGTGGGCCTGCTGGGGGCGGACACGCTGAGTACACAGGTTTTTTTTTCTTTTTTGCTCGGGCTTGGTCGAAAATAGCCTGAGCGGCTCGGCACACCAAGGGACGACCTTGGCGCTCTCGACCAGGGCGAAAACACGAGTGTTGTTGGCGGCCAACCACTAGTGACGGGATCGGGCCCGGGTGGCAGCTTCAAGCTCCCAGGCTCGACTCCAGTTGCGCAGGCTCAATGAAGCTCCGGCTCGAGGCTCAGTGGCTCGACAAAGCATCGGCTCCATGATGTTGGGCTCGACTCCATCACTAACTCTTGAACTCGACCCTTGGATGCGTTGCTGCTGTGTCGAAAGACGCCGTCTTAAGCTGATTGCAAACCTGCACGTGTGAATTCAGGATCCAGTTGGCAAAAACCTGACTCAAGAAAAAAAAAAAAGTCTCCCCCCCCCCCTGCTGTAGCTGCCGTACAGTCCTCGACGTCCACGTCGACCTTGTCGACGTGGCCAAGTGCGTGGCCAACGCTGATCAACTGCGCCCTGAGGTACCTGGCGTTCGTCGGGGTCATTGCAAAGCTGAACTATCAAGTCCAATTGTTTGGCACGGTCCACACCTGCCCGGTTGAGGTGATCGCACTCACCTCTCTCATTTTGGGGACTGCCGATCTAATTTGTTCGTATTAACGTTTGCTATTGGAGGCCTCCTTCTACCTGAAGGGGGAGTCATTGACTTCGGAGACCGAAATAACGTCGTTCACCCGATATTAGCAATACATTCGATGGCTTCGGGGGGCTCAGACAGAAGGCGTTCAGCCAATATAGCTCGTTATTACGGAGAAATATGAACTGTACAGCACAGGCATCCCAGCAGATTGGAGGAAAAGTCACGTATCGATATTCGAGCCGCAGACTTCACTCAGGAGCAAAAAAAGAAAAGAAAAAAAGCAATGTCGATGTATTCAGAAATGAGTGGTGTGTGATACTCACGTACCCGAGGCTACGCCGAAATAAACACACACTGTGAGATGTGTTTATTTGGTGCATGACGACTTACTCCAGGCTTGGGAAGTTGACAGTGTGGCGACAAAGTAGAGTTCTTCAAGATGAAAAGTAATTTACTTTATGTGTCACTAGCGCTCATTCCCCCCTCAAAGTGTGCACACGCTGTGCATGTGTCTGTCTGCCTGTCTGCTGCGCGAAAGCTGCCAGTCGGATGCAGACAGACACACACACAGACAAACCTAACCTAACCTAACACACACACAAACACGACACGCGAAAGCCGGAAATTAGCGGCGAAAATCAGCAGCGATCAGTCTCATGCCACAAAAATCGGCCTCGGACAGACGCACACACACACACACACACACGTACTGATGGGCTGAGTCGCGCCAAACCGGCCGCGGACACTCACACACACGTACAAACTTTGGATGATAAATGCACACACGATGCTTGCTTAGTTCTGGAGATGACTGCCCAGGCAGCATCAGCCACGTGCTCAGGCCTGTCGAGGCTGAGGGTGCCGCTGCCGGGGAAGGACCTGGCCAAGGCCGCCTTCTGTGGTGCGACTTCCGGCAAGAGAGTTTCTTCTACCTCGCGGTCAAACCAGCTGTGCACCATGAGGCCTTGTGGTCTTGCAGCAGGTGTTGCTGTTCGAAGGCCTGTGTTCGGGAGACAAGGGCGGACAGACTGGTGGCTGTTACTTCCTGTGTGGCTCCAGGACACCCTGAGTGTCCTGCTGAGCGGACAGCTACGTCCTCGGCTCTGACCATGTCCGGCAGCCTCGCCCAGGCCTAGGCCCGGTGTTAGGCTTGGCATCAGATGAGGAAGGAGGCCACTTGGTCTTGTCCCCCCCCTAGCCCCCATCTGGTCTCACTGATGACTTTGACACCAAGTCATTCAGCCAATGAGTCAGGATCTTGACGTTCTGTGCAGTTGCCCAAGCAACAAGCAGACCTTTTTTTTTCTCTCCCAGAGTGGTCAACTTTGAAAGGCTACGTAACTTTTGATTGGATGGATTTACAGAAGTGTTTTGCCCTCAAAGGAAAGCTAAAGCAAACCTTGAACGCTGCACTGATGAGAACTTTTGTGTGACTTCTTTCTTCGAAATTCGGATTCAAAGTTCAGACACAAAGGTCCAATGTTACGATGCCGACTCAGGCAACTCCATCATGGAATGAGTCACAGACTTGGTTGCTCCCTCCGTGGGAAGCTGAGACCCTCGCGTGCTTTTCACTTTCGGACAGGTGGTTCTTTTCTTTGGCGACACTGACACCACCCAAGCGTCTCATGGTGGACACGGACACGGACACGCACTTCGTCTCTGCACTCCTGCGTGGCCACTGAACAGAGGACCTTCGAAGAGGCGCAACTTTGAGGAACGTCTCGCTGGAAAATGTTTCCTTCCAAAGCTCATTGACTCACCGAATGAGGGACTGACAGCAGTTGTGGCAGAAATATGGAGCTTTGACGCTTTTTCGGAGCACAATGAGCAAGTGGTGGCCGAACTGGCAGCCTGGGCCAGACCAGTGCAAGAGTACTCACATTTCAAACAGTGCCAGGGTCATTGGACTCCTCCAGTTCCAGAGCAGAGGCTTGAAAATCGATCTCAATGGCTCAGACATTCTCAGTCACTCGCTGCTTAACGGCCACTACCATCATCAGGACTGGACAAAACTGTGCAGTTCACTGGAGTGTGCGATGGCACCCTGGTTGGCAGATCACCAAGGCTAGTTCAATCCGCAATAGCACGCAATGGCAACAGCGAAATGTGAATTTTTATGGAGAAAATAATGTGTTCAGAAAATTTCACAAAATTGGGGGGGATTTAAAATTGTGGTATTGACTTGTCTGAAAATTGTGAAAAGTTGGAAGTTACTACGTTAGGATTCGGGGCCTTAAGAAAGTGTTCGATCCACTGGAGGGCCATTAAGCACCATCAAAGGGTAACTAACTAACTCTAATAAAGCCTACACCGACAGAAATGAGGCCAGGAATGGGTAGTGATGGGTTGGGTCTTAACTCGAGCCATTCTGACTAGGCTCGAGCCAGATGGCTATATTTTTTTTTTTGCTGACTGGGAGATGAGCCAGATTCGATCGAACCCGTCGAGTGCTCCAAACCGGCTCTGAACGAGTCAATGCAATGGTAATTATGTAATGGTCTGTTGTACCTTTGGAAATCAACCCTGTTGCTATTGCTTGTACTTCTCGTCTCATTTTTTTGACTTGTTACAGTAGGCTGGAAAATTTTGGGTTTTGACTCGATTCGGATTGGAGCCAGATTTTGGGCTGCCTGACCCGACCCGAATCCCAAAACTCCGAACCCGAACGTGAGCCAAATTGGACATTCCTCGCCAATCAAGGTGCTCCTCCTCCATCCCACCCCTTGACCTTGAGGGTGTTGATCGCCAACAGTCATAGTGAAGAACTCATCAGTGACACACACAACAGCATGCCAAGCAGAAACTGTTGCTGTGACGTCACCGGTCGACTTCAAGGGCAAAGTAATGAAAACATGTGTAGTCAGACAAGCAATGAATGATTGCTGAATACAGCAGGACTGTCTAAATATCTTAGGCAGGACTAATAAAGTCACCCTCTGCTGGGACCCAAAAGCTCGATGAGCTAGGAAAAAGGCCCAACTACTCGTCAAGGTGCCTACCCAAGGCCTGAGCATCTCAGCACAAATGATGCCAGGGCTCAGCCACCTGGACGACCAAGGTGGGCAATGTACAGGGAATAAATAACATGCAAGTCCTGCGAAAGGAAGACCCAAACAATCCATTCACCTCGTGTCCTGCACTAGTCCAGATCTGGCTGGAGACAAAGCTCTGCTGTCGATCCTGCTGAAAGTCCTGTTTTTGCCAGCCAGGGCTCAGGTTTGCCAAAACAGACAGAAGGGCTTTGGGGGTTGCCAGGGAAGAACCTGTGTTGTGACTTTGGGGCAGAGAGAAAATCTCTCTCAGACTCCTCTCGAGGCAAGTCTCTGTGGCCAGTCTGAACGGGCATGAGAGGGTCAAAATTCCAAAATTTTGGAATTTGACTGAGTGCATCGCAGCTTTTTGACCTAGTGCCAAGTGGTGAAGATGGTTTTCGAAAGCAAAGAAAGTTTCTCGACGACAGTGCTTCACTCTTGCCCCCGAGAGGCAACTAAGCAGGGTCAGGTGACATCTGATTGATATGTTGACCACACATTGTCATTTACCACGTCCACAAGACTCTGAAGGCAGTGGAAGAGACCCTAAAAGTCAATATTTTCTCACTCCATCTGACTAAAATGTCCTCTGACTTGCCAGAAATCCAGGACTCGGGAAGAGATTAAGCAAATGGAACTAGTCTGATACACTCAGGCAACTGCAATCATGCTTCAGTCATGTTGCAGAATCAGGGCTCAATTAGTCAACTTCTAAGGATTGCGCAGTCAGAGGTCATCAGGGAAAAGCTGCTCAGAAAGATCTGACAAGACGAACCCACTGCGGAGACTTTTTGGTTTGGCGTCAGCAGAATGTTGCAAGCGGTGGCACAGAGAGGTCATGTAATTGACATTATTAAGTCATTAAGGTATTTTCGGGGGTTCGAGGCCCTTCCCCCCCAGAGGGCCCGTGTGACGGGGGCGGGTTTGGGGGGGTTTAGAGGGGGTTTCCCTCCCCTTCATTGAGGGGAGAGTCAGTCTGACCTGATATGGCTGCCAATGTTGATATCACTTCAGCAATGGCCACACGTCAGTTCTTCGAGCTCTGCCCAGGGCTGCCCAACCTCACAGGGTTTGTGCACTCCGGTCGGGGTCACGGAGGACATCGCTTCCCTCCTCCTGGGACACCGTGATGTCTCTGAACTGAAGAGCCATGTGCGAAAGAATTAAGAGTTGTCGTCGCTGAGTAGGCCCACAACTGATAAGTGCATGTGTGCGTGCGTGCGTGCGTGCGTGCGTGCGTGCGTGCGGGTGGGTGGGTGGGTGTTTTCTGTCCAATATGAAACTGTTGCAGGTGTCTTGTTTGTTGAAGCAACAGAAGCGTTGACGTCTAAATAAAGTGAGTTGCGCAGTTCATAGGTCATAGACTCGGCCAGACAGCTGGACAATGCAGGCCCAACTTCAGTTTACTTCGACTTGTCCACCAGTTGATTGGTCTCCTTCAGCTGAGCCATTGAAAGAGGATCAACTCAACAGAGTCTTCAACATGTTGTGTGAACGTAGATATTGTTGTCATAGGCTTGACCAGTGGAGGAGGATTTTGAAATTTTGCCGAGTAATTCTTAGGTCGGTGCCCGAATGTGGCAAAAAGGCTTTCCAGACCTTTTGGAATTCCAGACCCTCTGGCAATGAAGCAAACAAGTTGACTGCATGACAAAGTGCTGAGATGAAGAGTCGAATTCACTTTCCCCGTACGACAGTTCAGTATCTGAAAGCAATCAAGCAGCTGTGACTTTTTGAATGATGACCTTGCTATATCCTGATGATGAATTTGACAACGGTGAATTCAAATGGACTCGAGCACAAAATACAGCCCCCAGCTGGAGATTGAAACATACACATTCAGTTGGTCAGTGACAAAGTCTGATTTTCTGGTCATCCACTCGGAAATGACTTACAGCAGCAGCGACTGCACTTGTTCAGCCTCCTTGAATTTGAGTGCCACAGGAATTCTAATCTCCCAGAGAGCTCGATCTTGTAGAAATATTCCTTTGCTTTCGTCCCCTCCCATTTCTCTTGTCCGTGGACCTGAGCCTTTGACCAGCAACAGCGGCCATTTTTCGCCTGTTTGGCTCCTTTGCTCTTCTGCCAGCCTTGGACCTGTACTTGCGCAGCGTCTCACACGTCTCCAGCGTGTCCTACGTGGACGGCGAGAGGCGCGTTGACGGCTCCGACGTGTTCAAAGCACACCTCGTGTGTGAGTGATGTGCATACGCCGCTTGAGCGGCAGAGTACAGAGCGGTGCAGGTGTTTGCGTGCGTGTTCGACAAATCGAAGCAAAAAAGCATCGACAGCTGCATTCGTACGCATCCAGACCGACAAGCGGACAGACAGACACACAACGTCTAAGGACAGAATGTAGATCTTGTGTTCTGTAGTTGCCTGCCATTCAATACGTTTCCATCCACCACAGACGAGGTCCTCTCAACCATAAGAGATATCTCGTCAGACGAGCCTTCTCCGCCCGCTCAGAGTCAACACCGGGACAAAGCATTTTACTGTCCGCAACAGCAGCAGCAGCAACAACAAGTGGTACAACCGCCGGGTCTCTTCAGGGGTGGCAGCAACAGCAAACAGTCGGTCAGACAGCACTTTCTGGGCGGCAACCAGACCTTCCCCTGCCACCAGCACTACGGCCCGGCCACGCACAACTCGTTGCAGCGGGCGTTGATCAAGCAGGAGGAGAACCCGGGCTTCTATCAGCAACAGCAGTCGCAGAGACAAGCAGGAGCTGCTGTCTTCTTGTCACAACAGCAGCAGCAGCTTGAGATACTGAGGCAGGGATATTACCACAAAAGTGACACTTCTAGTCAGGGTTGTGACTACGGTGGAGTGCCACAGCAGGAGCAACAGCAACAACTACAGCAGCCGTCGGGTAGCTGCTTGTTCAGTAAGAACCAGCAACTTCCCCGAGCCGGCGGCAAACGGACCTACGCCGTTGGCGTCACCGGCAGAGAAGCCGCCGTCGCAGAAGGTGGAGGAGGACACGCAGTCGAAGGAGGAGGTGGTGGTGGTGGAGTACGTTGCAAATACGACGAGACCGACTTCCGACAACAGCAACAGCAACAGCAGCAACAGTGGTTCAACTGCAGCGGGGACAACCTGAGAACCAGCACTGCAAAGCAGCAACAACCGCCAGGCATCCCGCAACAGCAACAGCAGCAACAGTGGTTCAACTGCAGCGGGGACAACCTGAGAACCAGCACTGCAAAGCAGCAACAACCGCCAGGCATCTTCACGAACCCCTGAAACTGAGACCAAAAGCAGTGTTACAGACATGACCAGGTGGGTCGACCCCTTGGACCAGCTGCACCTGGTGTCTGCCGGTCAGATGAGGGCGCCACCAGCACAGGGAGGGAGGTCAACCAGGCTGCTGGAGGCCAGGTTTGGGCACTTGAAGCCAACAAAGCATAGAGTCACCGGGAGTCTGCCTGGGCTGCTCTGCTGAGGGCTGAATTGGCTACACTCCCTTCTTCCCAGTCATGACATCAGAGAAATTTGGCTCAAGAAGCACAAACCTGGTCTCCGGTAGCCTTGGAGGTCGCAGACCGTCAGCTGTTTGCTTCGATGCAAGCAAGGGAAATGTCAGCTGATACCTGCATCCAACCCTCTTCTTCCGCCGGAAATGGGTCAGCGGGGATGGTCAGGGTGAGGCTGGCTCAGGGCGACCTCCATTGGCCGACCGACCTCGGGCAGCAGCCAAGCGTTCAAGCCAAGTACAGGGTCAGTTACCCAATTGCCTCCACAGTCTCTTTCTTCATTTTCCACAGGTAGGAGCTCTTTTAGCAGGCAATTTGTTTAAGACCAGCCGATGCAAAACATCGACCCCAGAAATTGGCTAGATTTTTTTTTTTTTACAAATTTATGCCTTCAGGTGTGTGAAACATCTGCTAATGGCTGCGGTTCAGGGGGGGGGGGGGGGGGGGGAGCCGAAAAACGGGATTGAAAAAGTGGGGGAAGCGGGGGTGAAGGGGG
>JAAUXU010059843.1_pt1 | contig 14965 bp, 14 predicted proteins | sample 7278151 | NCBI WGS metagenome assembly JAAUXU01 (sample SAMN14350113, study PRJNA611818) | marine sediment metagenome | isolation source: surface marine sediment (1.8m) | place: French Polynesia: Moorea | collected 2018-08 | reverse complement strand
CCTTGGAGGAATGAGGCAGAAACTCTTCTTTCACAGTACGCCATAAGCCACATGCGAGTAAAAAGGGACTTATTTCACAGTAGGCCCAAGGCCACATGCAACTAAAAAGAACCCTGAATGAACTATCAGAAGGCCAGGGGTCAACAGAGGAGGAAGTTAAACATCCCAGATGAGGAAGGTGGCACCCAGGTAGGTTACAACCAGGACAAGATTGGGACCATCAAAATGGCACCAAAGTTGAGAGAACAGCATCTTGATCTACCTCCAGTGTATGGCAAAATTGTAGTGACATATGCCACACAGGTGATATCTCACTTAGTAACCTCCACTGTCTATGCATTCGACCCCCTACAGCACTCTATGGTGGCCACCACCACCCCGTCACCTTCATACCATACCAGGATGCAAGATAGCTGAACACTGATGTCAATCGACCTCACGCCATGCATCTCTACAAGAGCATGAGGGGAACTGACAGGGCAGACCAGACCAGAGTGGCTCCCAGTACTGTTGGCGTTAGAAAGAAGTGGTGGTGGTCAATCTTTACTGGGCTCATAGATTCTGCTGCAGTCAATGGTGGATTTTGCATCGTCAAGATAGCAACCGGAGCATGCCTTTTTGGAATTCCGCCGCATTTTGGCCACATCACTCATTCTCTGAGACACAGACTTCATTTCAAGGTGCAGCACTGGTTGGCCATGTGTTTACAAGTGGCAGGATGACCTTCACTGTGACAGGCTGAATGATTTGATTGAGACAGCTCCACAAGGACGGAAATGTGCTTGAGAGAACTGCTCTTCCCGCCCATCATCAGCCTGTTCAAAATGTAAGGTCCAGCTCTGCATTCGATGCTTCAAGCCCTATCAGTCTTGGAAGAGCTCTGCTAGTCAAGTTCCATGAGTCAGAAAGAAAGAAAGGAAAGAAAAATACATGGAGTCGAGAATTTATCAAAACTATATACATACACGTTTAGATTCCTTTAGTCTTAGTTATGAAAATAGATATCAATCAGACAGTAAGTTCTCTCAAGCAAGTGTAAGAAATGGCAGAAATGGGTTAAGTAGCAAGAAAAAGATGGTAAGTCCAAAAATGTACCTGCATCCGCCAGATGTCGACAGTATATTAGTGGTGGCAGCCTTTCACCTCGAAAGTTTAAATTCACCCAGGACGGCCAAAAGATGAGCATACAGACTTTCCTGGATACAAAAGTTCTTTTCCCACCTTCACCAAAAAGTGGCTGTAGGCTGCCAAAGGTCCCTGCCCTTGAGGAACTTCTGCAGCTGTGGTTGTTGGTCCAGTGGAGCTACCCCTGAAATCTTATTAACATTGACGGGTATTTTGAACCTCAAAAATCGGCGAATTCTTACTCTTTCTGCTCTCAGAAACTCGTCATATCCGAATTCGATATAAGCTTCGCTCGCTGTACTCGAATTTGTCAGGAGCAGCTTGTTTCTATGTCATCCACCGCCAGTGATTGCACTCAATGAACCACCCTTGTTATCTCTGCCCCTGACAACATCACTCAGTGATGTAAGCAATGAGCTCCTGTTCAGAATCACGACAGCAGTTCCCTGCCCATCAGCAATTGGCTCTCAAGATAGTCTGGCATTGACAGGAAAATCTTTGAGGTTCCAGGCAGGACTCATTGGCGGCAAGCAGGCAATGTGTCCAGGTCCAAGGTCGGCCGATCCTATGCATGACAAAGAAGGAGCTTTGTTTCCAGGCAGCATCTGGCTACTTGTTGCTTAGCCTTCGTGGCCGCAGTTGATGAGTTGTCATCACTCCTCAGCTGACGATTCTGCGTCTAAGCCAGAGAAAAGAGAGAAGAAGAACGCGCTTCCTTTATACCCTCGCCCTTCGAATGTGGAACGCAAAGTCCACAGCTGAGTCAGCTGCCACAAAGCCCCAATTGGTGACCAGCGTGACCAGTTTGCTGGTGACCAGCGAGATCAGTCTACATACGGTGTACAGTGTCCAGTGGCCCGAGTACAGTGCTTGGCACCATTTGGGGCTCAGTGGCAGCTGATTCAGCTGTGGACTTTGCGTCCTACGTTCGATCGGCGTAAGCGCGATCTTCTTCTCTCTTTTCTTTGGTCTAAGCCAAGAAGGCCAAGTCGGCCAACACTCAAGTACTAAACGGAATCTCTGCGGAATGTTTTCAGGACTTCTTCGCACTGCTCTGATCATACAAGTGTTTTCCCGATCTCTCTCTCTCTCTCTTCTGCGTCAACAACTGTTTGCATGAGCGGCTATGGACTTTTTCAGTTTCGTCTTCTTCCTGGTGGTCGCGGCCATCATTGTGTGCATTGTGCTTGTGTGCATGTCGGACGCGGACCTGAGCCTCAGGTGGTGCGAGACATTCGGCAGCGGAAAACTCGGTGAGTCCAACCACTTCGAATATTGATGTAGCATAAGAAAATTATACTGAGTGCCCCAAAAGTCTTTTCTGTAATTCGCCTAAAATTAAGCTGATGTTCAAAATCATGGTCAAGTCAGACTGGGCAACCACAATACATCTCAAAAAGTGATACAAATAAGATCGTACAGTCTGATAGAGGCTACAATGAGAGTTGAAGTGAAACTTCAAAGTTGTTTATGAGAAGCACCAAGTCTCAAACTTTAGACTTAAGCTTGGCTGGGATGGTGGGCATGGGTTCTTGAAGGTATGCCCCAATATCATTGAGTAGCTTCACACCATGACACAGCCCCTCATTGTGAAAAAAGCCTCCTGTTGGGGGAGGTAAGTTGAAGGATTCTGGGGTCAAACATCTCTTGACTGTGGAGATTGTCAAGAACATTCCAGAGAATTACTTCAATGTCAAGGTACTCCTCCATGAGCTCCAGTTTGACTCAATCTCCTGCCTTGCCACAGACCTCAAGCTTACAAACATTCTTGTTGGTCCCCAGAATCACTTGGCCAGACATCCTTGTACATGGTGTGAGGCAATAAAGAACATCCAAGAGGATAAGCCTGGTACTCTCAGAACTCTTGGTAGAATCAGGGAACATGTTAAATCAATGCTTATGCTAAATCAATGCTTTTCAAACTGGCAGTGTCTGATGGCAAAAAGGTAGATGCAAAGAAGTACTTAAATTGTGTTGAGGAACCCATCTTCCAGCAACCTGATGAGACTTTAGTCATTGATCTCATTGCTCTCCCAGAACTGCATATTATGCTTGGAGCAACAATGAAAATTTACGAGGGTTTGCTGGGAAGGATAAGTGAGAGCAAGTCAGTAGTGGAAGACTGGTCTTGCCACCAGGGTATTATGTGAGCAGAGTATCATGGTGGCACTCTTGAAGCAAAGCATGTAGAAAGCTTCTGAAGAAAGCAGTACATCTTGGGCATCAGCTCCCGGATCACTTCAAGGTCTTTACAGTTGCCCTCTGTCACCTCAAATGATATGGTCAATGCTTGCTTTGGTATGGAGGTAGCACCAGACTATAAGGAGAAAATAGTTGACTTCAAGTTGTCCTACTCCAGGTTTAACATAACCCTTTCTAATTCACCTTTCTCATTTTTTTGAGACAAGCACAAAGTTCTTACTTAGAACAGCTCTTCCAGTTCTCTACCGTTTTCTTTCAAAGCCTGCTTCAGATCAGGTTCTATAACCCCTTTATTGCCAGTTGCAGCTCAAAGTGTCTGACCTTGACACAGTAGGGCAGTGTCAGAAAGGTTGCTACCAGTCTCTTTCATTGCCATAAAGGCAGAAACAGGAAGTGGAGGAAGTTTATTGAGCCGCTTCTTGGCTTTTGAGCCATGAGGAGATGCCGTGACTGCAATTCAGCAGCTTCATTGAATGTGACTCTTATGTTCATGGCTGCTCTTGAGGAAGAACTTAATTTTACGGGTGAATAAGATTAAGGGTTGCATTAGCAAAAGGCAAAGTTTATTCTGTGACCAAAAAGTAAAACTTTAATAAGTGTGAAAAGGCCCAATAGACTGGTTTGAAACTTTGACCCACTATTACCTGCATTAGTATCATTCAGGTGGAACAAAGTCCAGGAATGGGTGTTGTCACTAAAGTGAATGTGACTGCTCAGCCTAACTGTGAGGACATCACACTTTTCGGAGGATTATGAAAGAAGCACCCCAGAAAAAGGGAGTGAAATCCCCAGAGACCTTATCAGCTGCCTAGAATTGACTATAGTTTAGTTTTCGAGAAACAGAAAACCTCCAGAAACAATACGTATACTGTAGATGTAACAATGGAGGAAACATATAGTTTTACCCTGATCTCCATGTCTTTTCCAGCTCAGTTCCGGACTCAGGTCGTATGGGTCACGGGCGCCTCCGGTGGCATCGGTGCGGCCATCGCCAAGGAGGCGGCCAAGAACGGCGCGAGGGTCGTCCTGTCCGCTAGGAACAAGGAAGCGCTTCAAGAAGTCAAGAGGGAGTGCGTAGGTAAGAAACGTCAAAAGCCCATGGGGGCAAAGAAATCCACAATGAGAAAGCATGGAAAAAGTGAACCACGAATGAAATGGAATAGGGCAATAAAACTTAGGGGTGTTGGGTGTTCCCTACACAGAGTACGCATGCAAGTCAGAAGCGACCGGGACAAAATTGCTTTAATCTTAAGCTAAGTCTACTTTCTGAGTACTATGAGTTCATGCCACTGGGATCGAGGATGGGTGAGCGATCCACCTAAAATTGAGCTTAAGACTAGAGAGTTGGTATAATTCAAGACCAACAAATAGTTAAGTCCTGGATAATGAGTGTAATCTAGAGTGAACGAGGGTTAGAGCTGAAATAGTATGGCTTAAAACTAGAACATAGAACACAGAAAATGAGTGGATTCGAGTAAACCTTGGGGATTGAGCTCTGACGTAAGCTTTACAAGTGCCTATGGGTGAGTCCCCCTGGTACCTTGCTCCCCGACCCGTCGACCCTATTGGTGTCATAGAAGCCGGCCATGTCATCGTCGTCGTGGTCCCGCGGCGTCCTGGCAAGCGTCAAAGCGACTGGTGGGTCGATCCACGCGGCGATCGTCCGGGAGTGTAAACTTCGACAAGGCTGGGGTCGGTCCCAAGATGGCGTCCGAAACGGTCGGGTATAGTGAGTGAGTGTACAAATGCTTTGGTCCGAGTACAGCAGCTCAGCCCAGGCCGGGAATACAAGAATCCACCACAAAATCAGCAAACGAAACGATTTTCCAGCAGCGCTGGGTCTTACATACTAGAACAGTACAGTACAGCATAATAGAATAGAATAGAACAAAATAGCCATGCACGAGTGGTCTGTAACGTGTGCGCATGTGCGTGCGCACAGGGGGGAAGTAAATAATAGAATGAGAAATGAACAGCAGAAACAAACCTAAAATGCAATTTGAGTCACCTAAAATTGCGAGGTCTTGCGAGTGAGGATGCTATCACTACTAGAGGCGAGATTTCTTGGTGATTCACCTGAGAAAAGTAAGAAAAGCTGAAGTATTCTTTTCGCCTGTGTTCTCTCCCTAAATTAGGTGGAATTTTGGAATTTGCGCTCACACTTTTCGCACACACTGCAAAACTTTGTGTGCATCAAAGCAAGACTTGATCCACATGTTTTGGCGAGAACAATTGCACAAATGGCTTGCAGAATACGGTCGTCACTTCGGTCTGACGGAGGACGACTACTTGGTCCTGCCCATGGACGTCTGCCAGTTCGACGAGCACCAAAAGTGTGTGGACGCAGTGATCAAAAAATTTGGAAAAGTGAGCTCAACGTTCGGGAGAAGTAAAAACCAAGACAACGGACTTTTTCTTCTATCCTCGTCCAGATTAGCACCATAATGTTAAACGCCGGTCGCAGCCAGCGCGGGCGTTGGGATCGGACCTCCTTGGGCGTGGATCGAGAACTCTTTGAACTCAACGTCTTCTCCACAGTCAACCTCGCCAGAATAGTCGTCCCCGTCATGGAGGCGAGACAGGCAAGGAGACACGACTTTTCTCCAATCTCTGCTTATAAAACGTCCTGCGCAAGTTCAAGTTCTTCTAGGGCGGTGGAAGCGTCGTCGTCGTGACCAGCGTGGCTGGAAAAGCCGGAGTTCCGTTCTCTGGAACTTATTCCGGAACCAAATTTGCGCTTCACGTGAGTCTGTCAAGTGTGCAAACGTGAGACAGATCAATCCACGCCCCCTGCAGGGCTACTTCGAGTCCCTCCGCCTGGAGAAGGTCGGTACAGGCATCAACATCACCCTTGTCTGCCCCGGGCCCGTCTTCTCTAACATCCTCCACGCGGCGGCCACGGAGAAGCCGGGAGAGGTGTAGAATTAGCTGTTCCTCTTGATCTTCCTCGACAACGTTGACTCATCCTTGTTTCGTCTGTTCTCAGCATTACGGAGGGCGTCACTCGGCTCTCGACCGTCGAGTCACGGCCGAGCGCTGCGCGTACCTCACCCTGATGGCGACGGCGCACAAGCTGGAGGAAGTGTGGATCGCCCTCTTCCCCGTCTTGCCCATTGTGTACTTCAACCAATACATGCCAACTGCATCCAAAAGGTGAAGAGAAAAAAGGGATAATTTCCAAGATCTCCTCATCCAGCCTTGTTTACATCCAGACTGGTCAACTACCTCGGAGCAGAGATGATCAAGAAACAAGTCCAGAAGCTTCGTGACAACCAGGAAACCGTGCGGAACTAGCAACTCTGATTCAGACACTTTGGGATCCTGCAAGATGTTTATTTGCATTCATCTGGAATACACAACAGGATCAGTTCCTATGCGCACTCAGTCGCATAACTTCTATTCTCTTCACGCAGCTTGCTTAATATTGAATTGGACATGCAGATCAAGGTGATTCTGAGCTCTCAGACAGTCAGAGCACGAATCAATGAGGAATTGACAAACTTTGTCTGGACGGATTCTCTGGTGTCGGGCCCAGAGAGCCTCGAGGTGGCTCGGCAACCTTCAGGGAGTTCAACAACGACTGAGTTGGATGACACTCAAAACATTATCAACGAGGGTAAATAGAGACTAAACGACGAGGTCCTCAGCGGGTGAGGCACGAAAAATGTCTGATCTCTTTTGCTCTGTGCCACTCATTCTCTCTGTTCATACTGTCAACGCATGCTGACGGTTTTCATGACTCATGCTGTACGTACACAAAACTTCCATAGATTATTTTGTGTGCTTTTAACATGTGTGGCTTTCTGGCAGGAGTGAAGATGTTCATGGTGATGATGATGCAACTGACGGGACCTCAAAATCTGGGAAGAACAAGATGTTGTTGAAGTTTCTTTTTGCCTCCATTTGCTCGTGGGTCCGGACTCACTTTTTTGCATTACCAGCTAAGGTCATTGGAATGTTGGCAGCTCGGCTGCGCCTCCGCCGTCGTGATGTGCGTGTCCAGGCCGGTGGGGTGCGCCCATCATGAGCTTCCCCTGCTCCCACTCCAGCTCCATGGCGGAAATGAGTGGCAGCCCTCTCAGGAACTGGGTGCGGAGATATCCGCACCCACCGTATCCGCATCCGTATGAGCGAGACGAGACTGAAATTCTTGACTCACACGGTAGGGGCGGCCCTCCCATTGTTCCCCTCCGGGAGGGCGACCCGTTTCCGACTGATTGAGAGAGGGATGAAGCTGAAGTCGTACCTTGCAACAACTTTCCTTCTCGGCCAGACAATGACAAAACACTTCAAGTGTTGGTTCAGCCTCGCCGCTGCTGAGTGTCTCTCCTCTGCTTTCCTCTCCAATGTCCGCAGCTCCTCTTGTCTGGTCGAGTTCGTCGACACGCAGAAGGTGCTTCTGCTGAAGTCGAGGAGACCATTATCCTACCTGGAATTTCTTTCTGGACTTTCTCATCGGCGTCTACAAAATGAACAAAGGCCACGTAACAGTGAGGAGGAGTCAGAAAGTCCAAGTCTGACGTGTTCCAACAGGTCCCTACACCGGCTGACCTTCAAGTGCTGTCTCAGCTGCAGGCTCGAGGCTTTGTCCAACGCCGGGTCGGTCAGATAAACCAGGAACTGTCTCAACTTCACCCAGATCAATCTCGCGAGAAAGCACAGTACAGCCTGCCTGCGTCGGCCTCGGCAAAGTCAGCATCCCGGGCTTTGCTCTGCTACCAACTGCAGTTGGCCGAGTACAGCGACTTCTGGGGCGCAGGCAATTTTTTCTCAGCTCCAGACTACCGATATAAGCGGGCTCCATTGTAGCACTGTATGGTGGGGTAAACATACAGTACAACGATGAGCGTCCTTGATGAGCAGTTGCATCATGGCCAAACTAACTCAGAAACATGTTTACTTAATGACTTTTTCAGAATGCTCGTGGAACAGCTGCCCGTTTCATATACGGACAACTTTATCTGTTTTTGCACAATTAAGCGTCCAATATGTTGTCAGACTTGGACGTCCTGTTGCTACTTGCAATGTGATGTGGTTGTCATTATTTGTTATTCTCATTATTATGAGAACATAACCTAACCTAGAGAGGTTAAAGTCAGCCTCTCAGCCACCAGCTCAACTCACTGGTTCAGCAATGAAGGGCTGCAAAGGCAGAGACAAACTTGATCTCCTCACCAAGGAACACGGTCCCAAGGTTTAATGTTGACTGGAGGCACGAACAGATGACATGTTCCGCTAGCTCTGTTTGCTCTGGGAGCAGTCATTTGCCTACATGAGTTGCAGGGGCAGCATACGAAACTTACAGCTATTATTTCCCTCCCATACTGTAAAGCATGAGGTCCATATGTCCGTCTGTCCGCCCGCCTCTCCATGCATTTGTCTGAATGTAAATGGAGATTGGCACGCCTGGTGCACCATTGATGGCACCCAAGCTTGGTCAGCAGACACTGTGGACTGTATGAAGTGCGTGTGTGGCGAGTCATTGCTGTGATGACTTCCGAGGGCGATCCTAAGCGTGTGAATGGGTAGTTTGCAGATGCTCAGGTGAGAGATGTAGACAGAAATACAGGCACTCTTGCACACTGAAATTGCACTGGAAATTTTTGCTACTTTCTTTAAATTTGATTGTATGCCTGATCTTTGATGATTGACTGAAATAATGTGATCAACTATTCAATCCTTCTCATAAGTGGGCAAGATCAGCTTTGTGGTGAGTGCAAAGTGAGTGTTGAGCAGTCCAGAAATGGGAAGACCCACTACAGCTACAGTTTTACAGCCAGCCTCTCAGCCACTAGCTTAACTCACTGGTTCAGCTGCTTCTCGATAGGATTGCCACATGTTTGAGCAGGAAATTTAAGTCTGTCTGCAGATGGTTCATGGTGATCTCTCATCCACCAGCTCAAGTCATGACTCACTGATCTGGCCACTTGTCTGACTCGAGCCACTTCTCTTTCAGCCACCAGCATGAGTCTTTTTTTGGCAGGAAATTTCAATAAATTTTGAGCTATCCAAAAGTACATTCAGAAAGCCATTGAAACTTGGCGCACATCCACATGTGAACTACGCACACCTGAATACATCATTAGACACACAGGATCAGTGGTGCTGAGCCATGGAAACTGATGTTGACAAACAGAAAACCGTGAATTATTATTGGGATTATTAGGAGTCAGACGTAGCCCCAGAGATTCTTATAAATATGTTGGTTGTCAAGGCACCCACTCCAAAAACTGGAAATGAATCATCATTGATACCGGCAAAACCGTGACATCAACAAGGGCGAATGGCAAAATTGAAAGTTTTGCAAAACTTTGTTGAAAATTTATCAAAGAAATGGATGAAATTTCGAACATTGTGACAACAAACACCATTGAGACAAGAGACTGTCCTCTCCTTCAATGGCAAAAAGCATCCCAAGTGTCACTACTCCTTCTGTGGATGGACTGAACTTGTCCATGAAGAAGGACATTGACGATTTTCGCCAAATTGGCAACCCAGTTGGTAGCTAATTTGAAACGACGTCACAGTTCAATGATGTGAGAGTGTATTGGAATGGCAACCCTGCCATTTGACCATAACGGTGCACGATTTTCGAGATGTCAAGACCCTAAGGTACATTTGCCATCGCAACAGCTGTCATGGCGCGGAAAGGACGAAGCATGCGTAAGGAAACCTCAGTATAAAACTGCGTTGCAGGGGTAAGTCCCTCGCGGATTAACACGACGATAACTAATACTAATAAGTACATGACAATACATATGTTTCAATATGTATAATATATATGTATTGAATAATACAATAATACAACTCTTTCACATCAATTCAGTCCATTCAACTCTTTCACAAAATACAATAACACAACTCTTTCACATCAAGGTTTTTGTAGCCAACAGCGACACAGTATGATGGCATTTTGTCTGAAAGACTACATTTTCAATAGTACATCAAAATAAAAATTAATGATAATAGTTCCCCACCTCACTGTGACCCTTCTTAGTGGCTGTGGCAACGCTGACAATGCAGATGAAGCTGTACAACGTCTCAAAATTCACTTGAAATCGTCATAACTGAACTGGACAACTGCATTTTTTATCCTGAGGTTTCCCGAAATAAACACTTCGCAGAGGGCCGACAACAGCTGTTCAAATACTGGCTGAAATGGCTGGCTAAGGCTGCTGCCATTTGCCGTCTCTCTAGGGTATTGTCTTTGGTCAAAACCGCAATGTTGAAGGTGTTCATTCCGGATGCCGATGGATGGCCATCAGATGGATTGTTGACAGGCTTCAGAGGACCGTCTTCACATTGCTATTGGATCCAATTTCATTGTTGACCCTCTATCTGGCTCCCCATTCCTGCCACGCATCAGAATGCCAGCATGAAACTACGTCATTCCTGGAATAGGGATTTTCCGCAGAAAAGCCACTTTGGAACCGCTCAAAAATTGAGCCAGATGTAACACCTGCTCGAACTCTTTATAATGTCACAGTATAATTGGCGTCTGAGAGATGAAATCTCATTGTGACCAAGAAATAAACTTTTCCCCCTACGCCGGTTTGCTGGCTTCATTCGAAGTGCCTCAGAAAGAGAAGCCTTCAAACATCGTTCCTTGACGAGACCGAGAAAGATCCTGAAGGGGCCTCGGACCAGATCCTTGTAGTCGAAACGTCCTTCGTCGTCATGCCAGAATAACAGTCCAAACAGGATCTCAACGGAGTCTTTACGAGAGTTTACAGCCGCCTTCGGTGGACTACGTACATGTGAGCAGCAAGCGCAAAAGCGGCCTCTCAGCCACCAACGTGACTCACTGGTCCAGCTGCTTCTCCACAGGATCGCCACATGGTTCAGCAGGAAATTTTAGTCTGTCTGTGGATGGTTCATGGTGATCTCTCTGCCACCAGCTCGAATCATGACTCACTGATCTGGCCACTTGCCGGACTTGACGACAATTGCTCTTCATAAGTCCTCTACCCTGTTGTAGGACTTAGTGCCCAGCGTCCCCGCCAGAATGGACTAGATAGCAAAGTCCATGACGTTGAGATCTTGACAGGAAGGTGGCCACATTGTCTTCTCCCAAAAATGTTCGAAGTTGGCTTTGCACCAGCTCTGAACCCGACGGGGTGTGTGACCCGGTGCACCATCCTGCTGGAATACGTACCACGTCAGCCAATCCTGGGAATTAGGGGTGGATCGAGTCCACTTTTTTCGAGTACGAGTCGAGTATAAAGATAGAGTTTTTGAGAAGGTTGAGTCCTTTCCCAAAAGCTCTATTGAGTCTAGTTCAGACAAGTTTTGAGCCTACTGAATATATGAAGCTGCTTGAGAAGTGTGAACTCTCACTTCAGGTTGGATTTGAGACAAACTAGGAATCTAAATCTTGCCACTGCCACTGGACTCAAAATAGTCAGACTTAAGGTAGTCGACTCGCGAGTCTTTCGAGTACGAGTAAATAGCGTTCGAGTATGAGTCTAGACTCGATCCATCCCTACTGGGAATCGATCCACGGCTTCACTTTCTTCTTGAGAAGATTAAGATACAGTCTGGTTGACTTTGACCAAACCTTCTGGAATGGTGAAGAGAGGGGTCCTCTTCCCGCATGAAGTCACCTGCCCAGACCATGAGGGATGCTGGTTTTTGCAGTCCTGTGATGTCTTCTCACTCATTCCTGTGATGTCTTCTCACTCATTGGGATCAGGCTAAGGTTTCTAGCAATGACATGGTCATTGTGACGGTTGTGAGTGGCTTCAACAGTGAAAATTTTTTCATCCGTCGAGATCACGCTTCGAAGCGTCCGAGCCGTCAAAGACTTCTTCAGCTGCCGAGTTCTCACTGACCTCTTCTCCGTCTTGGGACCCGTTGGAAAATGACGCTTCTGCAGCTTGCACGGCTTCATCTTGAGATCGTCTCGCACCACTCTTGGCTTTGGTTCACGGCTCACCGTGGCCTCGATTGCCATTTTTCGAATCGACCATCGCTTGTTCCAAAAGATCTTCTTTCGGGTGGCCCCGATCAGATTCTTGGCACGAGCAGATCTCGTGTGCCCCGGGATCGGTCGTTTCTCAACACTACCTGTGTTGTTAAACCTCTCGATTGCGACAGTGCTTTTGGTCACTTTCAGGGACGCCAAAGACTTCATTATTTCTCGGATGCTCTGCCCAGCACGACGGAGGCAGGAGATTCGTACTTTTCCACTCACACTCACATACTGAGGTGGATATTCAAAAGATCCGGCCTGGGCCCGAGCACATCGCAAGTCTCGTGACTGATGTTCTCGCTTGTGATTACCAACGTCGAGTTGTGCTACTGAAGCATGAGATCCAGATCAAGCATTACTTCTGTGTTTCCAGGCCTGACGATGGACGTTCCTGAAACCGGCGACCAGGACGCAATAAGCTGGACAAAGGTCGTATTCTCCTGGAGCGTGTTGGATGGCTTCACTCGAGCCCGAGCACGGCCCTGATCCGATCTAGGGAGTCCATGGTGAGTGTGAAGTGCGAGATCAGCTTCACCTGCGTGTTGAGTACGAAGCGCATGCGTGCGGCCAGATCGACGTCCTCAGAAGGACCGAGAGGATGAGGTCGAGATTTCCCTACTATCGTCGACCGCGGCTATGCCCGCGGCCATGCCCGCGGCCAATCTTTACACCAGGGACTGTGTATGTGAGTGCATCTTACGTTAGTTTCCTGATGCCAAGTAGAGAAAACGTCATTGAAGCAAATAATCTTTTTAACCTGCCTTTCTTGTGAACCTTTTATGCAGTACTACAGTTCAATGAATGACCTCTCTACTTTCCTGAACGGCAGCCATGACGGCACCGCCACTGTCATGGCTGCACCAGACAGAAGCAGAGTCATCGTTCGCAACTCCTCTGGATTTCGGGACTCCTTCACACTCGTAGCAGCACCTCCGGACTGTCTAGGCTCCCACACGCGTAGCAACTCCTCCGGACTGTCGAGATTCATTCATAGCAACTCATCCAGACTGTCGTGACTCCTCCACACGCGTAGCATCAGTAGGTACACAGAATAACCACTACTGTAGGTACGATCTGCTAGTATGCATATATAACATCCTGTCTGAAAGATACTCGTATATTGTACATCACAGTGAATTGACCGAGACAGTGTTTTTTCATCGCTTTTTGCAGATCCTAAGCAGTAATCTGTCTACAAAGCTGGTGATGTCGACTACTGAGATACCCAGTAAGAGTCCTGTGTACCCGCCAATCTCGGCCAGCATGGACACCCACGTGTAGTCCAGGACAGTGCGATTCACCTTGACTGTCGACTTCACATAGATCTTGATGAAGGCCACGTTGCTTTTGCCATCGTCGCCCGGAAAGGGCAGCCCCAGGAACACCTCAATGGTGGAGCAGGGGAGCTGGCACAACCCTCGCTGGCCGTTTGACGAGAAGTAGCTGCAAGTCAACATCGTCCTTCAGTCACTGCTGAAGCAAACAGTTGACCTCCCATGGACGAGGAGCAACAGCAGGGACTCAGGGTCCAAGGCAGACAACTACTGAGTTGAGGGCACCCTATGCTCTGGATGAGTGCGTCAGCATGCAGCCGTGCTGTGGATGCTACAGTGTGTTTCGAAAGTCCTAGTTTTGAGAGGCTGCTCTTTTCCAAGCTGCAAAGGCTAACTACCACAGGCTCAAACACTCAGGCCTACAGCAAATAGGCCTAAGATTGTTCTTACCTATATCGCTTCATCAGGTCTTCCCTCTTCTCCTCTTGAGAAAAGTTGCACACTTCTCTGCTCTTTTCCCTGTTCTGTTGAGGTGGCAAGAACGGGACGACACACCCGTATTCTGTGTGCAAGATGGCCCCGATTTGGTCTTGCACGCAATCGTCGTACCTCGAGTCCATGGACGTATTGCAGGGGATCCCCCCGGACGAACCCAGCGTGTCCAACGTCAGCTCGTACGTCAGGTCGATGAACAGCAGCTTGCCCAGGTAACCGTACACCTGTTCAAGAGGGAGGGAAGAGGTTCAATTATCGACTAGGGACAGGCAAAGGCCTTCTCTTGAATAGGCCTACCTTGTGTCAACAATATCGCGTCACCCTTGACGATGGAATTGAGCGGAAATGCATTAGGGGCTGGACACAACAATGTTGAGTACAGAGGTTCAATGTCAAGGCTGCCCATTTTAGTGCTAGCGCCAGTCCTTTGCAAAGTCAAAACAGGTCAATATCACTTATTTTTTCAACTCACAGTGACTTCCTAGTCTTGTTTCACCATGTTTGTGATGTTTGAAAGTCAGTAAAAATACTGTTTCTATATATGGTGAGTTAAAAAAGGGGTTGGGGCTACCATTTGATTATTGCAACAATTTAATTCTTGCAACTTTTCCCTGATTACCAGCAACTTGCAAAAATCAAATGTCGACTGTATTATATTGCAGTATTTTGGGGAGTAGAAAATATGAAACCTATTTCTACTCTCATGAACACTATGTTCTTCGGAAAGGCGGATTCGAAAGCCTCATGATCAGAGCAGCAGCCCAGGTCAGCCCAGCCAACCCAGCTGAGCCTGCCCCCTCAATATTTTTCTCGCACTGCTACAAGCCCGAGGTGCATTTATTTAAACGCGAAGACCTTTACGTCGGTGCAATACATAGTTAAAACGTCCGTGTTTGCT
>JAAUXU010033442.1_pt1 | contig 14975 bp, 7 predicted proteins | sample 7278151 | NCBI WGS metagenome assembly JAAUXU01 (sample SAMN14350113, study PRJNA611818) | marine sediment metagenome | isolation source: surface marine sediment (1.8m) | place: French Polynesia: Moorea | collected 2018-08 | reverse complement strand
GTGTTGGCAAAAGGCTACTTTGCCAAATGCACGTCTCATGTCAACTTGTCCATTGTCGTCACTTGGAATTAGGGACTGACTGCACAAATGCCACTCCCATAAATTGGTGCATATTTTATTCTTTTTAAGAAGTGCCTTAGGAGTCCTCAACTCCACTTTGCCAGCCGCAGACAGAACATAGCCCTTGCCAAAAAGGTTTTGCCGCCCGTTGATAGAACATAAAGAGGTGGTAAAGTAGTTCTTCCACGAACCTGTTTCTTGAACCAGTGAAACAAATACAAAATGAACAACGTGACGTAAAAGTGCATGAATTCCCCTTTGGTGGGGGAAATGTTGCTGCTTTGGTTTAAGCGTGGTTTTGGACTTCATCACGAACTGAAAGACCCACTAATGACGAAACATTACCCGGTGAGATTCTGAACCAACCTGTATGTTTATCGTCGGAAAGGCGAAGTCTAGCCCAAAAGTCGAAAGAGCACTCTACTCGATTGTTCACTCGGTTAAAAAAATCTCTCAATCTTGTTAGAGCAGCGTGGTCGTTCCGTCAAAGCAACAACCTTGTTTGTCCGAACACAATCGAGTGCTCGAGGCTTAGCAAGCGTAGTAAAAATGAGCGCACGCCCAACGCAGAATTAAGGTAAGTGAAAAAAACAGTGTGTATGACGTCCCATCGCGTATACAGTAGTATGTTGGAATCAAATAGCAACGAGACGATCAACCACACTCGCGGCCCAAATCATTTGTGATAACTGCTGTACAAACGTCCTTACTGGTACACAGTACACAAACAACGAGAGGATAACATTGTGTACCTACGAACTATGTAAGCCCATAAGTACGTTAGCACAACCTGAAGAAGTACAGGAGGCCTCGGTTAATATCAAGCGTTTTCCTACATTGCCTCAATGCGCGTTCAAATTATATGGACTTTCAACACTTTGCCGAGAGTTCACGTTTGCTCTGTCGTGGCACCTTCACACCATATTTCTTTTCTTTGCCTCGCTCTCAAATAGAAAAAAATTACTTATGCGTGGATTGGATGGAGGAAGAAGCATGAGAAATGACTTCTCGACCAAAGGTAATGCACAACTATCATTTATCCACTCAGTACTCATCCATCCATGTACTTCAGAAAGGAAGCATTCATTGGATGGGCCAAATGCAGCAGTGTTTCCTTTTTCTTTATGAATTCTGTTTGAAATAAGCAATGGCATAATACCTGGGGGGGAGATTTATGTGTGGGACTAGTAAAATATTCATTACCCTTCGATTTCATATTGCCCTGAATGCACTCCTACGCCCCGCGCACAAACAGAGTAGGTCCAAACTATGTACAGAGTGCGCAAGGATAGTTATGCTGTTTGGCTCCACCCTTACAGCATCATACGCAGCCATTTTGAGAGCGGGAAGTTTGTTACGACCAATGTCTGTGGCTCAAATTCTAATAAAAAAATCATCTCTATGTACTACAAGCAAAAAGAAAAAACAAGTCTGCATTTGCAGCCAGGCTGCATTGATGCCAGAGATATGAGAGGGTTGCAAGTTAAGAAGATGACATCAGTTGCTCTGAAAAAGGCTTCTACGTCAAATCGTCCAATTTACATTCATTTCGTTTGTACTGAGGAGGACTGGAATAGGACTACTTTCCCACCCTTCTTTTGTACTGAGAATGGGTGGTGAAGGAGAGGACTCACGCTCACAGGACTTATGAGGCACAACCCCAAAAAAATACGGCCACCAATATGTGGGACCTGCAGTTACATTGTGGCCTTTATAAAATTGTTTCATGCATAATGAATGCAATGTGGACAATCTAACGTAATACACGGCGCGTGCATTTCCAAAAAAGCATTTTAAGAACACTTGGTCGCAGCAGCCCTCCTTATTGCTGCTCTTGTGCCTTAGGTGGCAATGAAGGCTGCAGAGACCTCATGTTCCTCCAACTACTACACTTACGTAGCCCTCAAATGAGAGGTTGACACTCTCAAAATGAAGTAGTTGCTCTGACATGTTAAAACTGTTCAACATTACCTTTTAATTGACCTACTCAAAAAAGTCCTAACGAGAGAAGTCTTGAGTCTTCACGATCACCTTAATTTGTCTGTCATATCAAGGACTGCCTGTGCGTGCTGTAAAAAGAACCTGGCCAATCCTTCCACATCAGCTTCAGACACTCTTTTTTGAAGCACTTTAAAATGACACATATAGTTATGATTTGAGAGAGAAATTTCTGTGAGTTCCTACTACCTGTTCAAGGTGATCCTTCTGCAGTAGCACGTGTTTCACCAATGCTAGGGACAGTTGAAGTAGCGGACAAGGGTGGCAAGCTAATTCCTCCACACCCGGTACAAATATAGGTACGACGACAAATAGGGTCATTTCCACAGAAACAAAAAGACCACAGGAATGTTTCATTTTGCTTTTATAGCAATTGTGGCTATAGAAAAAATCGATCGACTGCTTGACTGAGACGCAGACTGGGTACGATGGTGTCCTGTCAAGCTGCCCTCTTCGTGATGGAGTCCACAAGTTTCAGAAGTCACACGAGTGATGCTCACTCTATCAATAATTCAAAGAGGTCAATGTCAAGCTCTAGAACTGATGCAGCGGCTGCCAAAAACCTCATCTGTCAGTGAATGAATGAGTGTTAGGACATCATTGCTCATAGGCAGAGTTTGGTGATCAATCGCATCTCGCGATCCTCTAGTATAGTAGCACCAGACTGTATTCACCAAAGGCATACATTATGTACGTACCTTGAGCATACGCACACCCTAACTTAATTATGCGTTCACACAATGCGTACAGAGAGACTACCACTTTTGCCGCAGTATGAAAAAAACTGCTTCATTTCTCTTTGTGTTGTGCCACTATGTGCCAGGCTCAGGCTCTTTTGTACAGTCAACAGTATGTATGTGATACACGCCCAAACTGCTCCCACAATGACATTTAGGCTCAATTAACACCGGCCCCATTAAGTCAGCTGCAGCGTATCAACTCATAATGGGCACCAGGTCTCATGCATGTATGAGATCTGCATGTATGCCATGCGTCTCTCTTCGTCTCTGCATCGGCCTCAGATGCGACGACATGAGATTTTTGATCGAGTGAGCGACCTTCAGAGCTCGTCAATTGCATATTCCATGCACTCTGCGCACGGTGCTAGCCTGATGCAGTAAAGTGGCGCTTTACTATGACAACAGCAGTGCCCAGATTTGGGGGCAGAATTTGCAAATCTTAAATTTTGCCTCGTGTCTCTCTAGAGAGCGATGCAGCTACCGCTGCTGTTGTCGCTGCTGCTTTCACCGGCGTCATGGGCTTTGCCGCAGCGGGCGTCGGGCGTCGGGCTCAACGGTCGGATCAAGACATCGCACAGCGGAGAGAGGGAGACTTGCCCGGCGCTCCGCTACTGTTACTGCACCGCCAAGAGGAAGGGTCTCGACATCACATGCGAGGAAATCAATGGATACAAACTCAAGGTAAGATGGCAGCGCAATCCATGTGGCGCTGTGTGGCACGACCACTAACTTTTCGTCGCTGCATAGATCGACTGCGAAGAGATAAAGAAGAAAGAGCGCTTTATCCGCTACTTCAAAATTAGGAAGAGTGACATTCAGAAGTTGGAGGATCACATATTCATGGGCATTAAGATCGAACACCTCTACATCTTCAACAGCAGTAAGTAGAGCATCACCAACTCATGCGAAGATGTTGTTCAAGACTGACTGCCGCAAGCGTCGTTTGCATGGAGTGCATACTTATACGTACACTATTTTCGAGGCTGTTCCTAACCAACACCTGCGTCTCCATCTTGCAGAAGTGAAGTTTCTCGGTCCTCTGTCAGTGTCCTCTCAAGGACAGGTTCTCAGTCACCTGGTGCTTTCGAAAAACGAGCTGGCAGAGGTGCCCAGTGAAGCGTTGAAGCACTTGAGGAATCTCGTTCACCTAAACCTGAACGATAACAACATTACTGTCCTCAGGAAGGAGGCATTCCTTGGGCTTAGCAAGGTGTCTAATGATTAGGATAAGTAATCCACGCACCTGTCCTTTTCAGTAATTTTATTCCTCATCCAATTACCACGCGTCCCCTCGCACTAACCCACCCGCACCAATGCAGGTTCCTTCTCATGAGAACGAAGTGTCTTTTATACGCAGGTGACCAGACTTTCACTTTACAACAATCGCATCCACAAGATCGATGCCAACGCCTTCGACGGACTCACAAGGTGAGCGTCATGGACTGAAAAGAGACCTGACCGAGGCAGGAGAAAAATGCATGTTAGGATCAGGGTTATATATGCAAGTTATGCGTGAGAGTGAGAATCGTGCAGGAGACGGTAAGACATGTTTTTGCTGCTGTCGCCGCCACCTCTATTACTCTTTCCCTTGTCATGTATATTCTTTTTGTTCTGTGCTAGGAATCGCTATTCATTACTCTTACCTCCGTCATCACTGAGGCCTATTGCTGTGTCACACATAACGCCACATTTGCTTTCTTTCTCGCCGTTCGTTCCCTATGTTGTTCGCACTCTTCCTGTGTTAAAAGAAAAGTCCAGCATTTTCTTCTCTTGGCATCATATGATGTGTGCGTGTGGTGTAACAGCATTTTTAGACCTTAGTTTCGGTCATTGATCTAAGAGCGGACATGTGTACCACGTACGTTTCCCGCTTTATTCGTGACTTCATTTGTTGCTTCAGATTTGCTCCTAGTACAGCAGTTTAGTTATTTGTCTACCCTTTTAAAACTGTGGCGGAAAAAGATTACTGCTTAATCTATTTACTCCTTTTCCTTTTAACGTCCTTACTTACATGTACTTTATTCATATTGTCATCACTCGATGAATACTCCGAAAAAACTAGTCGACAGTAATACACGGCAGCTTACATACATACCGTGAAACTTGCCCAGACAAGGGACATTCAGGTATCATAATAAAAGTTTCGCGAATTTTGTGATAGCTGAACGATTCATAATGACTCTTAAGAGCATTTAACCTTCGTCGTGACGTCACAGCAAGTTTCACCATATCCTAATTGTGTGTCAGTACTTCTCAAGACATTAGATGGTGAGCACTGTTCATTCTTGAGTCCTTCAGATGAGACTCTTGTAGATGAAGACATATCATGGGACTGCACTGTAACTATGATCCTCGGTCTCCCTGGCCGTCTATTGGGCATTCACTTCCTTTCCTTTCCTTTTCCCCAGGCCAACTGTCTCACCTCACACCCACTTCGGGTATTCCTGCTCTCATTGCTTAGCTATACGTTGTTAAACTTTCTCAGGACGTTTATTTATACTTTATAAGATGTTTTGTTTGAGCTTGCTTGGTTGCTGCTGCCATCTTCTTCAACAGAAACTGTAGTAGCAAGTACAAACTCAATGATGTTTTCGGTGACTTGGAGAAGTCCAGGGATGACAAGAGGCTACAAAAAAGCTCTAGGACATCTACAAAGGCTTCAGAGGCTGGGCGATTATGACCAGTCGTCTAGCTTCTCCTTGTGCCTGGGCTGTTGCCGAGCCTATTTGATTGCCAGCCTCTCCATGTTGCCCTGGAATCATCAACCTCCTTAACTTCTCCTTATTCTTCTTGTTGTTCCCCAGCTTCTCCATGTCACCCTGGGTGTTGTCAAGCTTGTTTGCCTGCTTTTCATCATGACTGAGCGCCTTTCTTGTCATCCCCTTTGCTTCCTCATGTCACCCAAGACATCACGGAGCTTGTTTACGTGCCGTTCACCGTTTTTGAGCTTCTTCTCGTTGTTCACTAACACCAAATTTCCCTGGCTGCCTTAGGTAATGCAAAGTTTGTTCGCCTGCCCCTCAATGTCCTCCAGCTTGTCCTTGTTGCCCTGGAACACCACCAATCTTCTTTACTTGCCTCTCATCGCAGCTCATTTTGTTTGCTTAGTTTTCACCATTGTCAACTTGCTCCTTGTCACCTCGGGCTTCACAAAGCTTCTTCATGCAGCTTTCCCCACCTTCTAAACAACACCCCAGACAAAGCTGTCCTCTTGTCATTTGCTCGTTGTTGTCACTTCTCTTAACTCCACGGCCCAATGAATCATCTTTATCAGAGGGCTTGGGCAAAACTTCTATGCTGATGTCAGGCAATTTCACAGCTTTGACTGACCTCTTTTGTAATGCAAGACCGGCAATTGATACAAGTTCATTTAGCAAAACTGAAACTAGGGGGACGTATTCGAGGTAGCTTTTTTATGGCTACGGTTCTTCACGTTGCATGAGGCCATGCGTACTCCAACTGCATTGGCTTTCCCTTGGGTCAAAATGCATTCTTGCCTACTTCTGGCCATGGTAGACCTGCTCTGTGCATGCCCATCAAGCCATACCAAGGCGGTCAAGATGCACCCACCGTTGCAAAACTCGTTTCTGCTAGAACTACACATGTTGTTTCAAACTAAAAGAAAAAAAGATTATTTTTAACTTCTGGTGGGCCCAGACTGGTAAAGTAATGACTTCCTTGTTTATAGCATAATGTCTACATGTGCAGGGGTGTCCAAAGCTTCGGGATGATGATTTTTCAAAATTTTCATTTGCTTATGTCAAATCTTGCTTTTTTGTCCCTGCTAATGGCCGTGATTCCATAATTACAAATAGCTGCCATTCATCTGGAGGGTGGCCTCGAGTCTGTCAAGGAAAATGGTGGAGATCTTGTCCCCCACAATGATCTTGCTTCTTGTCGGATAGACATGACTGACGAATGTTTCAGGATTCTTTCTCAGATCAATTTTTGATCCTGAAAGTCGGGCATGACAACAAGCGATAGAAGGCTCTGAAGTCAGTCTTTCCGAACAGTTTTTGATGCCCGAGTAAACGCACCCTTCCAGATTCTTTATTCATTTCAAGACAACCTGACTGATTGGCCTTTCCCATTCACCAACCCCTTAAAGTACCACGCACTGAATTTCTTGACATGTCCACTTGAACAATTCTAGATTAGCACGCAGTCTCATCTGTTCCGTGACCATTTAATGGACTCAATCTTTGAATGCCTTCTGCTGCACAAAATAGGTGAAGGCCGTTCTGCGTCTTTGCTCTTCACGGAGCCAAAAGATCTGTTTCACGAACAGTTGAACATCATACGAATGATTTTGAATGTTCCACTGTCGCAAGGTTAGCATTCAAAGTCAAGGCAAGAGCACGTGCAAATGACGCACAAACGACCACGCTTATTCCTAAACTTTTTAGTGCCTGGGAGGGATGACACAGTACAGCAGATTATTTTTATCTCAGAACAGGTGTCTCGGTCTTCCTTTTTGTCATGCCTTCTTCAGCCACAAATTTTCAGTCCCACCCTCATAGGACATGGCTGTCTGTGTCACAACTTTCTTCAGTCACCAACATTTTAAGCCATAAAATGTTTGAACCATAAGCATTTGGAACCACTAACACCTCTTATATGACTAGCCGACCCGGTTTTGCTTTTTTGTTTAGAAAAGAACTAAAAACCAAATACCAAGCGCTTTGCTTCCGTGGATATGTCTCTCTGTGTCTCCCAAGGGGTTGGTCCTCCCACCCCGATGCCGATCATCCCAAAACTTGTCGTCCACGTGCTCTGCATTGTCCACATGCTTTGCACTGTCCACGCGCTGTGCACCCGATTCTCTCGGTTTCGTCCGTCACATCGGTTTTTTTTACCGTTGAAACTGGAAACAGGTTTTACCTACCTCTGTTTCACCCCCTCGTCTTCCCCAGTGTTGCCAAGTTGCGTTAGTGAAGATGCAAGAATTCCTCTCTCCTTCCTTTTACATGTGTCCTCTCCTACCATGTCTTTTAGAGCCTGGCAACACTACATCTTTTTGCTGTCCTCTCCTCCTTCCCCGCGGCCACTGCAATTTATTGCACACGTACTTGTGTAGTAGATGCAACTTTGGACCTCAATTTTGGTCTCGATATGGCCTCAAACTGCACCTTAAAAAGGCTATTCCATGGTGTGTGAAGAGTAGTCTTTGCTGACCAAGTTTGGAGATGATTGTTCCACCTATGGGAGCACCAACCCAATGTCACGTACAGACAGACAGACTGATATAGTGCTATGATGTACATAGGTGTATCGAATGTAAGATACACAAAATACCGTAGTCATGGATCCTTACGGGTTCTTTCTGGCCTAACTTTCCACTGAAGACATGATGTACCAACTTTTTTATCCCTTCATCCACTTCTCTAAATTGGTTTCTTTTTGGACGTGAATGACGTGACAACTGGGCAGCAGGCGTTTGATGCTGAGCAACGTGATGCTGACTTTAGACTAGCTGCAATCTAACTGCTGGTGATGATGAATAATACCTTTATAGTAGAATTGTGACCGAAAGAACATGTGACTAAAATTTCATGCGTGGAAAGTTCGTGTCAAACAGAGCTGGGACAGAAAAATCTATGACAAGATATAGATGACTAAAACTCTTATAACAAAAGGTGCCAAAGGAGGTAAATTGAGAGTGGGACTGAAAATGTGAAACTGAAAATGGCATGGCAAAAAGAGGACATTCCTTACAATGTCCATCAACAGAAAAAACGTAAAAAATCTATTGCAATTTTAAATTGAATAGCGTGCCCCAATGGTCTCAGCAGTAGCACCAGGACTGATGTAACAACATACTGTGCGAGTGGATGATATGAGTATAAAATGCACAGAACCAAAATTTAAGTGTATTTTCTTTTTTAATAAAAGTAATACCATAGCTAAACTATTTCAAAAAGTTAGCCTTACAAAACTGAGCCTGTTCCCTCCAACACCTTCTTAGTAAGGCATTTTCTCCCTCCACAGCTTTGAGCGTTGTGATAAGATTTGGGTCAGGGACCCTAGTCTGGGTATACCTACGAACTGTGTCGCACCAAAAGGAAGTATTAAACATTGGTCATGCTCCCCTTGTCTTTCCTCTTCATCGTTCCGGTGCTCAAATTCCTCTTTCCCTGCAGCAGCTTCATTTTCCTTATCCGACACAACTGAAGCTCCTCCTGATCCACACTAGGAGAAACTTTGACCTTTGTGAGGAGGCCCAAAGTCTTCATTTCAATTTTCTCCGTAGAGTCACTGCCTTCTTGAAGCACTGGATGATGGTTGTGCTTCTGACTCCCTCCTTCCAGGTCTGGTACAATGGGTATCGACCATGTAGACTTCTTTACTAGGCCTTTGTTATTTCTGGCAATCTGACCATGTCACTGACAGTAAGTTCATGCAAAAGTCTGAGCCCTGATATTGTACTACAGTGGAATATGCGCAAGCGTCCCTCAAGTTCCCGTGTGATGCAAAAACCCCACGCTGGATCGTGCAACTTTTGGTATCAAACAGTGCCGGACTGTACAATGTTGCTTCTCCAATGCATAGCAGACTGCGATTTTAGACAGACTTTTTTCTTGGTTGCTTAACTTAATCCAACCTTACCTCCTGGTGGAAAGAATGCTAACGAGGAGATTTTTGGAAGATTTTTGGCTTGCTTGATCATGCAACTCGCTTAATCGTGCAACTTTTTTTAGTCCTGAGCTTGCACGACTAAGTTTTGTTTGTTTGTTTGTTTGTTGAGAGGGTCCCTGCCGGGATTGAGGCCTGGCAGAGAGAAGGAGTAACCCTGGGTTGGGTCTTTTTTGCACGACTTAGTATGGTCCAATGTTCCACTGTGTCAGGTATATTTACGTAAAAAAATGATCACTAGAAAACATAATACAAAACCAAGAAATATAATACAATCGAGAAGCCACTGAACAATGTAATTACATGTACACTTGAACCCGAAATTATTGTCACACCTCTCAAAATTCTGCATTTATGCACATAACTCTAAAATTAGGACCTGTAGGCCACTGTGCATTGTGAGCAGTTGCGACAGAGAGAAATACTATTTTATATATCTATTACTGTACCTTGTTATGTTGAGGCATAACTTCAAACTTTACCAGTTTAGAAATATTGGCGCACCGTTTTGGGAACAGAGGGAAGTATCATATTTGTGTGTATGAGTGCAGAATTTCAAGGTCACGTGAACATTTATTTAAATTTTTGGAGATATTGGAGTGTTTAGTGCAGTAAGGCAAAATTTTTGACGGCACATTTCTGCAGTCCTGTTCTGTCTGATATCTGATTGGCATGAGTAGCGAGAGCAGCAGTCCCGGCCAGGCCAGTCAGCCGAACTGAGTCTGTTCACTGGATAGTGCTGCCAAAACGTGAGAAATGAATTTCATGTCAACTTACAAATTGCACTGCTGCACGTGGGGTTAATTTTTCCTCGTGTTGATCCTCGTCATTTGACGCGTCCTCGAGGTCTTACGTTGTCCTCGGGCGAATAAATAGTATGACTTTATTGGGCACCATATTTTTGTCGTTTTGACTGAGATTGTGACCGGTCCTCGGCCTTTTGTCCAGTGTCCTCGTTCCTCCGCCACCGAGCGATGTACATATGGCCTTGAACAGGACTACTTGTCTGAGTCAAAACACGGAAAATATGGTGCTGGAATACAGCCAAGCAAGATATAGTCAGTAAGTACTACAGTTTATACAGTACTTACTGCACAATGTGTCTGGAATGTAAGTAGGAACTCTTTTGCACGCACCCATCATTTGCGCCAGGCATACGCAGACCCGGTAGTTGTACAGTACGTGAAAACAGATGTCGGCTATCAAACTTTCCTTTTCTACAAGCTTGCATCTTCTGCCTTTGTTGTGCAGGACGTCTGATCGCGCTTCCTGCAGGATCTGTTTCTGGTAGTTGTACTTCTACTTGCACTGCAGTTGCCGGTACGTTTGTCCGTTCAGGTTTTGCGTCAGACTCTTGTACAAAAAAATGATGCTGTGGATGAAGATACTAGAGTTTGAGGAGCTTCTGGAATGCGACATCAATTACATGACCTACCGTACATCCTAATCCAAAGTCGACATACGCAAGAAGTGGTGACAAAGTGTTGTACTTGCAGCATAGAAAAGTTAGCGCAGAGCGTACGAGTATTTACAAATTATACGCTTGCGCAGCGTCAATAGCGAAATATGTACGTATAGGACAATGTGAGTGCGGTATAGGCACAATTTACGTATGACGTTTGATTCCATTCTCCCGGGATTGTTTTCAACCATGAGGACTCTCGTGGGATTGCTGCACACCATACGTAGAACTTTACCAATATACCATCTCATGGCCAAAATCTCGACCTACTTCTGTGCGTACGTACAATACCGACGATGTACTCTCTTATACCTTTATTGGCATAGTGAAATATCTGTTATTGGTTAGGCTCGCATTGCGTCAGCACAACTTTAGGTACACCGGTGCGGCAAGAAATAATGAAACACACCGTAAAATGGATGTCAGCATCACGGATACCAATGTCATGAGGATCATTCTCAAGATCTCATCAAGAACCCATACAAAATCAAAAGACTTACCCCTTTTTTTAGAGATTCAAACATCTTGAATGTAAGGATCAAAGAATGACAAAGACCAGGAGAACAGTTGACACTGTCGAGGCTGCTGCAAATCTGAACAATGCGGCATTAGCGCTGAAGCGCTGGTTTTATTTGCTTAGCACTAGTTTGTCGAGCTTTCTACCTTTATGTTTCTTGCACAAGTCAAGTCAGGAATTGGCAACAGAAGTACAATGGGTTCATGATGGAAGTGAAGGCAAAAATGTTACGCACGCTGACACTTAGAAAGTTTTTTTAACGAGTGAATAAATAAAGAAAGCTGAAGCATTTTGAGAATGGTTCGTTGCAGACCTATCTGGAGTGTGCTGTTCACATCAGCCCTTGTACAACATTCAGTTGATGATACAAGCACCAGATGTTTAAAAGACCTCTTTGAGCAGTCTCAAAGTTCTCGTCATATCCGTTTCACGATGAAAATACCGCCTTGTATTGCCTACACAACCCACTCTTCTTGGAGGAAAGAGAAATGACCATTTTTGAGGGGGAAATGACACGAACAGAGAAATCTTGGAGTCATGAGCTAAAGCCAGGAAAAAACACGCGGGCGGATGCTGTCGGGGACACCTGAGCCTCCCTCCGCCGGATGGGCGTGAGCGCCCGCACGCGTGCACATCAAAACAGTCAATATCAGAGGAAATCGCCTGCTACGTGCAGCACCGGGTCATACATATCGTCTGTATATGTAGCGATACATACACTTTAGTTCAGTAGAACTGCCTACGTACACACACATACATAAATGCTTGCACGCTAAACTACATGTGATGTAGCCCGACTCATAAGGACACATTTTTTTCTAAATAGCCTAAGCTAAAGGTTTCACTGCTGGATGACGTGGTACAAGGTACTGTCGGTACACGATTACGGCCCATGCTATGTATAATTTGTCTTACTCCTCTTTTGTAGTTTTCCTTATTTCCTTTTCGCTTTTGCTTGGTTCCATGATTTGGTTCTTAGACACGACCCACCCATGCCTTAGGTTGCTCTTATGTTGTTTATTCGGAGGTATTCATTTATTCACGGAGTGTTACTATATCGGCTTTCAGATTCCTCAAGGCATATGAAGGGAGTGAAAGGTGAGAGAGACAGACCGTACCTCTTGCGTACGTACCGCCCGTTGCTAGCAAGCCCGCGAATGGTATGTTTTTGCTGGTTTTGTTTTTAGTATATGTACCCAGACGTATACGGGTACTGTGTTCTTTGGTCCCACACTGTCTATTATTTCCTCTTATTCTTCAACACCCTGATTGGTGCAGCTGCGACGACCATCGACACATGTGAAGAGCCCAGAAATTATCGGACGATTATCCCAAAGTACTGACGCATTCTCATGGATGTAAGTCCTTTCAAGTGTTGTTCTAAAGGTGCTTGACAAGTAAAGTGTGCTTGTACAGGGAGGGGAAGTTGCTCAAGCTAAATTAAACCTGTATATAGATAGTGAGCACGACCCTAAAATATCCTACCCGTGACAGTCTGTCGGGGAGCGGGCACAAGGCAGAGGAGGCCTTGCCCATCAGTGTGAAGGAGAGCGGTTCATAAAACTTACCACACACACGTAGTGCAAGGAAGATAGCTGTGCACTTCACCTTGTTTCCAACGTCCCTACACATCGATACACGCTACCTACAGGACGTTTATTACCCATACCACAGCTCGGGTAAAGATATTGCGACTTAGCCGTGCGGTAGCCACGTACGTGCGTGCATGAGGCACCTGGCCAAATCCATGTAGCCTTCCTTCAAGCCCAGTGACATTGACATATTGGCATTGCTCTCTTCCAAAGCGTTGTCATATAATGTTGTTCCCCTTACTAAATGTACCTCCAGTTGGGCCGTACAGGAGCACGTAACACTAAATATATTGAACTCAACTGGCTGTGTATGTATTTGCATACGTACGTGAAGTTGGTCTAGGGCTGCTGATAAAGCCATCACACGAGTAGTGCATGATTCTGGCTTCGCTTTTGCTTTTCTATGCCATCAGGTCTTGAAGACTCATAAACACATGAGCCTTCATCCATGGGAACTGCACCAACCAGGTTCACTGTATAACCTTCCCTTATTTGCTTTGCTTGACACTGGTATGTTCGTACGGTTTTTTCTACCAAAGCTAAGTTTTCTTTGCATTTTGTTCATCTATCACTACGTTTCCTTCTCTAATGTCAGAACCGTTGCGATACAGATACCAGTTCCTCATGCATAGACTTGTACCTAGTACCATACACAGTACAGAGAACATTCATTGTTAAGTATGTACTAAAAAATACTGCACAGAGTGCTTCCTGTTGGGACAATCGCTGTATAACTAACTACCCCTAAATGTCACCGATGTTCACCTGTACGTCAATTATTCTTCATGGCGTCTCTGCTTTCATCCAAGGACTGAAATCTGCAGTTAAACATGACTAGCTAACGTACCCGACGAACTTAACGTAACTTTGGATTTAGAAGCAGCTGATCTTTGACATTACGTACAGTAGGTTAGAGCGGCATATTATCAAACAGGAGAGCAATAATGATTGGTTGGCAGTTGTACTTCTTACACATCAGGCCTGAATACACGGAATGTTGAAGCACATTATATAACGACCATATGATGGAGTGCAGTAGCACACACGTGTCTGCTTAAAAGGTACGTAGTGCCATCCAAAGTCCAGGAGCTACAGTACCTACAGTCCACGTACTGTACGTACTGTAACGGGCAGCTTGGTTGCATGCTAGATGTACGCCGGCGGAGTCTGTGAAAACGACGAGACCACAAGCCGGTCTTTTAAAATTCATATCTAGCGAGCTCACAGCTGAATAGTTGTGACCTCTACAGAGCAGTGAGCGCACGTCTCACTAGCAGTCATGAAAATCTTAGTATATAAAGTAGTTCCAGCTCCCGTGTAATTAGATACAAACTTACATTGTAGATGGGAGATGAGGAGTTCACTAGAAGTGAAAGAGTGTATAAGAGCTGACTGAAACAATCAGGGCTTGCACTTAAAAGAGCTGCTGAATCAGAAGAAGGACAACAATCAGAAGGGCGACACCATGGACAGAGACTTGGAACATCTCCATGGAGGAGATGTTGTTGTTGCTATCAGGGGTGGCAGCCGCAGCAGCCGTGGAAGAGGTGTCCATTTTCCTCAGTCTCAGTCTAGTGTTGGAAATGCGGAAAGTTAGAGTGAATGCAGTTCGTCTTCAAATCTAGGAGCGACATGTAGTTTTACAGGTCAGTCTGGCTGTGAGCTATTTCTTAGCTGCCATCACTTGAATTTAAAATTCTCATTTTGATGCCAGCTAAAAATACACAGGAGCTCTCAAATCATAACTAGCAGTTGACTAAGACAAAGGACTCAAAACTGCAACAGCCACCTAAATTTTGCAACTAACGACTTTAGATGCATTCTAAAATTTTAAAAGACCGGCTTCAGTTTTCACCAGCCTCAGCCCACAGCATTAATTAAAGGGGGAGAGCTGTCCGCATGCACAGTGACACCTCATTGACCACTGTAGCTACACCAGAGTCCATAGCCGAAGTAGTGCATACGTAGGCCAT
>JAAUXU010021755.1_pt1 | contig 14976 bp, 15 predicted proteins | sample 7278151 | NCBI WGS metagenome assembly JAAUXU01 (sample SAMN14350113, study PRJNA611818) | marine sediment metagenome | isolation source: surface marine sediment (1.8m) | place: French Polynesia: Moorea | collected 2018-08 | reverse complement strand
TATATTAATTTTTTATCATATCTCTCTCTCTCTCTCTCTCTCTCTCTCTCTCTCTCTCTCTCTCTCTCTCTCTCTCTCTCTCTCTCTCTCTCTCTCTTACGAACCTGTACTGTTTAGTCCACTCGGCCTGATTCTCTTGTCATAAACGTCCATTCCCATGACGGAATCCAGGATCTTCTTTTCCTCCTCCCGGTAGTTGACCTCCTTGGAACGAAACCTCTGGCTGTTGAATGCACACCTGCAGCAAAGCGTAAGCAAAGTTGGAGTTGAGCAACTTCGTCACAGACCCCAGACGTCTCATGTTTATGTGAGCATCTCTCCTCTTTTTGCTCAAGTGCAACTGCACAAGAAGGAACCTCTCTTGTTCACCACCATCGTTGCGTTCAACTTCATTTACTCGCTCTCCCATTGAGGACAACACTTTTGGGGGGCTTTTCAGAGGAACTCAGAAAAATCAGAGCCTCCAGGCACTACTATAAAGGGTAGGGGGAGGCAAGAGAGCGAGCTAAAGAGAGGGCTCCAAGATACGATATCGTAAAAGATCCCTGCTGCTGTGGCTTGCACTGGTCTATGCAATTTATTATTCGTTGCGCGGGGGCTCTCGTAAAAGTTACGATTATTTGTCTCGACCCCTTGTCCTCGTCCTCGTCGTCGTCCTCGTCCTCGTTCGCTTTCTGATGCGTCTCTGATTCCCATCTAATTGCGGGGAAAATCAAAAAGGCCCTTTTCAACTCCTTCTGCCGGCAAGAAAGCAAAAAGGAGAAGGTTGGAAAAGTCTCTGCTACAGTTGTCTGTCATGCCAGGGAAGGAAAACAAAGTGTAGAATATCTTTTTCTGCTGCGTCAGTTTCGGAAAACAATACTCGGCAGGACCAAAAGTGGGGGATAGAAAAAGTCAGGGGGAGAGGCAATAGACATGAATGCAACCTGTTATTCTTCACCATGAGACTGTTGTTTCTGTTTTGCTACACACAGCAGACCCACGCGTAGAAGAAGGCAAACTCCTCCAAAACTTTAGAAGAAAACACCACCTTTATTAACAGGGGGTCTGGGACGAGAGAAGCTGTGTTGGTCGTGCAAAACTTTTATTGATAGAGAAGACAGAAGGACGATAATAATGGCCCTCATTAGCTGTACTTGTCTTGTCTTCATCTCTTTGTGTTGAGAAAATCCTTTGTACGTGTAGTGCCTGCGAGCTTGCCCTGAGGCAACACGTCTGCCTCAGCCCAAGTCTGCCGTGGTCCTTTGTACTCGTACGTAGAGTGTACAACGTTACATACTCCGATCTAACTACGTACGCGTATGGTATCTTTCACGTCGTCCCTCCTCTTGTGCTTCGACTCGCGTTGCAGGGACAATTATTAACACCTCGGGGTTGACCCTCGGGTGTCCCCCCCCCTCCAGGAGGCTTAGAGAGCAGGCTTAACTACATACGTCTTTTATAAGTCATATAAGACCAGTTTTTAGGGCTCAGCTAATTTTGCCAAGGGCGAGGGTCTCATTCTATTATGATATTCCCTAGGGGGCCTCTGCGACCATGCCAATTTGTGAAACAATTGGTTCGGCCAAAGAGTAACTTTCTCGTAATGAATTTGTTTTTCCGGCCTTTTCTGTTCTTGGCGCCAGATAGCAACGTCTTGGCCCTGTTGTCCAGGGTCCGACACATGTACATTCAGACAGACAGACAGACAGACAGACGGGCGGAAAGACATTCACACATACATATAGACAGAAAGACGTCAGACGGACAAACAGACAGACATTCACACAAACAGACAGGGAGCTCTGCTCCTTTATATTTTACCAGCACTTCTAGAGTACTCGGGCGCCCGGCGTTGCCCAGCATGAATTTAATTAAAAGCCCCGTCAATCATTGCGCTGCCCCCACTTGAGAACTTCGCAGTCAAGTTTAGGCCAATTTATGTGTCCCGATTAATTTCTCTGAAATGAACTTATGAATTTATGAGTACAGAAAATAACTTTAATGACTTTAATGCTACCTCTGCCACAAGCAAACGCCTGATGACTCACACAACGAGTGATATTTCGGGTCGGTGCAGTGGCTTAGCTGTGAGTAGCGTACCGAAACAATCTTTAAGTACAAGGACACTCTAAGGCCATTTGGCCGTGTTCAATGGAATCAAAACCCTGAACTGTGTCAAGTTGTCTCTGCTGATCGGTTTTTACTGCTCGAAACAGTTCATATAGTCACTTTCAGCCATGGAATTTCAATTTAGCCAAGTTTTGACTTTGGCAAGAATGAAAAAAAGCAGTCAAACCACTTAATAAAGCATTAATCATAAAACATTGGAATGGAGCCCTCATAAAAAAGTGTCAAAAGTCGCTTCCTTTGGCCAAATAGGCCCAAATCATTGAGCTGTCGAGAAGACCTGGTTTACACAATCACAGATGGTAGAGGATGTTGGTTGGTGTCTCCCGGGCGATTGTGTCCAAGCTCCCTTGACAACTTTGACGCGAGTCACAATGTCTGATTGAAGAAGTTTGCTAGTGAAAAAGGGGGCTGCCAACCATGAGGATGCCAAGAAGTGGCTGAGGGAGGAGCTTCCAGGACTTCTTGCGGCATTTGACCCTAAAGACATTTTCAATAGGGCTGAGACTGCATTGTTCTATCATGGTCTTCCTGACAAAGGATTTGTCCCTGTGAATTGAAAGTTTTATGAGGGAAACCTGCCAAGGACCAAGCGTTTCAGCTCGTAACTAACAATCCAGAATTTAAGGTTTTTCTAAAAAAAGAAAGAAAGAAAGAAAGAATCTTGAGCAATTTTGGGTATGCCATTGAATATTAAGTGATACTAAATGATGTCATGGGCAAGTCCTTGTTAAACCTTTTTAAAAAGCTTTTCTCGTTGTAAGTTCATGTGACTGGGTCAACCTTTGAGTGTGACAACACTTTCAGTTGACATTAAAATATTAAAATAAATAGTCTGTGTACCTGGGTAGGACAGCTGTTTAGGACTAAACTGCGCGTGAAAGTGGATGATCACACTTCTACATTTACATCATTTCATAAAAGACACGGTTAAATTTAAAACTCTGAAAGTTGGTCCACGTGCCACTTGGTAGTTAGATTAGGCCTGGTTGAGTTGGGTGACTTCTGGTTACATTAGGTTAGATATGATTCAGGTCGGTTACGTCTGGTTGCATCAGGTCAGGTCTGCTTCAGTTAGGTTAGGTCTGGTTACGTTAGGTTAAGCTTAAGCTCGTTAGGTTAGGTAGACATTTTCGGTAGGAAATGACTACTGTACCCAGCTAGATGTGCATTGAGCAATCATTAATTTTTATCATCTAAACAATCATTTCAATCTGCTAGAGAGTCATTTTTGGTGCACAATACATCCACCTCTAATTTAGTCAAGATTTTGCTGCTGCTGGCTGACTAGACTAAACCGAGAGTTGACTGTACGTGCATACCCAAGCACCATAATACAGCTGTGAGGCATGGACGCGACAGGACTGGCAAAGTACTGGGCATGAATGAAGACAGAAACAAAGTGCGGTAATTTTCCACCATGTCCACTTGCTTGAGAATGGACGACGAACACAAAGTTAACAGGGCATAATATGATAAAAATAGGGGAATTGGGTAAGAGGGGAGGATGAGGGCAGAAAATTACCTGTCATTTCCAATCTCTCGCATTCCCTCCTTTCAATCCTCAAGTCTTAATGATACCTGGTAACCGGTTGCTGTGACCTTGTAGAGATGGTAAATTATGATAGCAAGTTGCTATCTGCAATGCCCACAATTTTTTCGTGAACTGATGGGAGAAAATTGTTGCTATGTCAGGTAAGAACTACTTTTTATGCGTGCTGGAATATTTCATTCTTCGAGGCTAAGGCAATGCGTCCCGTGCAGGGTACTTTCTACAGCTGATCCAGCTACAGTGTTCTAGAGTTCGAACGGTACTTTCAACAGCTGATCCTGAACATTCTAGAGCTGATTTGTAAATTATCAGGTTAGAAATCCTGAGTGTGCAATTTTCTGCATTTCATTTGCCAAAACCAAGAGAACAGTCTGATGACAGCTGACTAACCAATACCTATAGAGGACGTTGTGAGCTTTCGACCGACGGATGGAATTCACCAAACGGTTGACCGAGTAATGAGTTTATTTCTGCAGCAACGACTCACAGATGACGCGCTAGGATTTCTGCTCTGTCAATTACTGCTGCGTTTTCACTTAGTTCTATGGTGCGGCATCACCTTAAGCCGCGGTGGCCTTCGAAGCAAGATATTTAACTCATAACGCTCAAAGATGCACACCTCGTCTCTGTTGCACAACAGCTGCTCCTCTGCACACTGCCGGTAGTGAGTGGGCACTGGAAAGTCTCACTATCTGTACAGTACAGTACTAACTGCATATTGTAGTGTTATAATTTCTGACGTTTTTTAACTGCACCAGGCCTTGCTAAATACATTGTCTGAAGGTGGGGGCCTCAGCCTCCTGCTCTTTTGTACCTCTAAAATGGGCTCTCAGATCAGAAATATTACAATATCTTGTATTGCTCACTGTTATGGTGTCAATACTTGAATAATAGCCATACCCAGGAGAAATGTATCAAGTGCAGTTTCTGCCCGCCTTACGCCTTCTGCACGCGCTTTGTGCTCTCCATGCACTTCATGATGTTCACCCTCAAGCTCCATGCGGACCACATGCGTCGTCCTGTCCATGCGCTCTCTGCCATCCATGTGGTCTGCTCTCCAAGCCATTTTGTTGCTACTTTTGAAAGTTTGGGAAGTACCTCGCCGACCTCACTTCCTCTCACCCCATCTCCTCTCCTGGATCGACAAGTTGCACTATTTTTTGAAGGTATTCGCCATAATTTTTTGGTGAAGCTGCAAGTACGATCTTGGCCAGAGTGTAGCAACTCTTTCTCTCTTTTTCCTCCTGCTCTTGCCATAGACGGCTAATGAAAACTACTTACACTGCACAGCTAGATTCCCTGTTGGGGAGTAGTCATCTATATGCCCTAATGGGAGTAGCTATTTATGATTTATGTGGTAAATGCAACTTTGGACCTCAATTTTGGCCTCGGGGATGCCTTGAAATGCGCATTAGGTGACACAAATGCTCCCTTTTGGGCAGTGCGTCAAGAGTAGAGTCTGCTGACCAAGTTTGGGAGCGATCAGTGGAGCGTTGGAGTGTCCCTAGTGTGATATACAGAGCCTCAGACGCAGCCCTTCGTGTATATAAATGGGAGACACATTCTAAGTCTGTCTTTTTCATTATCGGTGAATCGATATCATTGTCATTATTTCTGATTTTGTGCCGCAAGCACAGCTCAGGAAAAGTAAAGAATACTTTACTGCAGTGCTTTTCCACCGTCTAATACTAGGCTGATATTTTCTTGCGCTATTTCGCGTGTGTGTCACGTAGAGTTTTGCGACGACATGAATCAGTGCAGAAAATTGAATTATCCGACTTGTTTTTTCCCCTTTGAGTCGACTCAAATGGGCCGAACGGGCAGAAAAATAAATTAGCGCACTAGGAAGAAGGAACAACTCAGGAACGGAAAGCAAAATCTGGAAGTTTCCGGTTCGTGTCTCATTTCTCAAAGCTGGGCCTTCGGCCGTGGAACGTCTTCCCGGGAGCGTCGTTCGTCAATACCTAGAAAGTGCAGTGCAATACAGGTCTGCTAAGCGTCGTCGGGGTTTCATTTATGCGCCTTCTTTGAGGCCAATGCAAGACAACTGCTACGACAGGGGTTTTTCTTTTACTGATATCCTTTTCCCAGTATTGAGACATGAGATTAGTTTCGTACATGTCACAAGTCGAAACACTTCCCGATCTCGTCCAGCTTCTCAGTGCTGGCAAGCTGCATCGGGAGGACTGAAGAAGTTTTAGAACGGAACCTCGTCTTGTGCAACGAAACTGTTTTGGCACTCGCTGAACTTGAAGAGGAAGCCTATCTGCGGGTCTGTGGCCTGACTTAAATGACGACGCAACAAACCTCGCATGGTTGAGCGCACAAGGAGCTAATTTAAAAGTGATCGGTTTGTCGGCCTCCTTCGTTACGTGAAAACTCACGTTGCACGGCCTCCGCAACGCCGGAAAGACGGACTTGCACGGCTCGAAGAAGTACTCAAGGTTGTTCTCGTCATCTCGTAGCACATGAATCAGCCACGTGTGTTCCTCTGGCCCTCATTGACCAAGCAGTGCCTTGCAACGGTTCTATCAAGACATAACTTGGAGCAGAAAAAGCCTCTGTCACGTACTGATAGCACACACGCACGCACATGCCTCCCTCTCTCATCCCGCAACAGTGATAGATGGCAGGAAAGCTGGCGAGCACAACCTCACTCTTCCTGAGAGTTAATGCCGGCAGTGATGATATCTGTTCGTCGGTCAGTGAAATGAGCTAAAAGCTCTTCCATCCTTCTGATAGCACAAGTGCTCATATGTGCATTGTACAGTATTCGAGCACCGCCAGTGCTGAGTGCATCTGCGGACGTGCATAGTACTGTGCTATGCTGTACGGCGCTGGGCTGCACTGTACTGCAGACGCCTAGCCATCCTTTCACGTACGGTACTGTAGGTCTGTGGGTCCTTAAGCTAAACTTCGGCATAAACTTTCTGCTCGGTTTTAAAATACGAATATGCTTTCCTTGTCCGCAGAACGTGGCCTGGGGATAGCTGCTATGCTTCTATGACCTTAGCTCAGCCAAACCTTCCCTGCTTAACAAAAATTCCCGCGCAGAATCATCGTCAAGTTTTCCCCATCCTCTTTCTCCACCTCGATGTTGATGTGAGCGCACGCCAACCGTGCATTAAAAGTTTGCCCCTCTCCTCTTCTGCTCCTCAACGTCATTTTTTCGGACTCAATTCCTGAGGTTAATAGGACTTTCTTCCAGCTGTGCAAGCTCAATCTTTCTTTCTCTGAGTTTTGCGATCGCCCGAGGGCTACAATGGCAGAGCGGAAGCGAGACGAAGCTGCTCGAGGCAGTTATGACGACCGGATTCTCTATCATTAGGAGCCCGCACGCACGCACGCACGCGCGCACGTGCGCGCGGCGCTGCTTCCAAGGTCGATCGATGAAGGAACTGTGACTCTCGTCATCTTTTCTGGACGGAGGCTCCGAGGCCATACTTCAAAGGAAGCCCCATGCCAGGTTGGAATGACACGAACCATCGCTTAAAATGGCGGCCTTTTCTCCTTGCGTCATCTTGCAAAAATCTTCACAACACGTGGAATGAGACGTCGTCAGATGTCGTCGAATGTCATCCCACCGTCAGCTCAGCCACGCTTGCCCAGCTAGAGCCACGCTTGGCCAAGCAGCCCAGTCTGAATTGCAGATTGTTGGGACGTGTCTGCACTTCCTCGTCGCCATTACAGGAGTGTTGGAGACGTCGGAGAAGGTGAAAAATGAGTTCATCGGTCGGCGGTTCGGACCTCTTTTTCGTAAACTTTCCTCCTTTTCTCTCCCCCATCCTCCCCAAAGATAATCTCTCGAGATAAAGGTTGCCACCGCTGCGATGATGCCGCCCCCCCCCCACCCCCGCCTCCCCCCCCCCCCCGAGTGTGCTTGCGTGAGCATCCCACTGGCAGCGAAAGGAGGCCTTCGATTGGTTGGAAGGTGCTGCATGGAGGAGGAAAAGCACTTTGGCCCCAGATGCCCCGACGAAATGGCAGTCTTGGATATGTTTGGCCTTGGCTACATACGCACTGCAAAGGATGGCTGCAATTTGCTTTCACGGCGCTTCGGTGGTGCTGCAGCAGCTATTGTCGAACTTTATTTTGTTAGCAGGGCTGTTTTGGCTCCTAACTTGCATCATAACCCACATCGTCACTTGTCTGGACATACTTCGTAATGCCTGCGCCCCGACTCTTAACCAAAATTGAATATCCAAGTCTGGTCTAAGCGACAACCGCACTTTGGCGGGCCGCTGGCACATTTTACCTTGATCACATCTGGCATTCGTCTTTGGACGTATTCATAGCCTAATGACATTACAGGGAGGTCACATTCATAGTCATCTGTCCGAAATTAAAGTAGTAGTAAAACACTATTAAGGAATACTGCGTTATCCCTACTCAATATACGCATGAATTCTCCAAGTGCTGCATCGAGAAAGAGAGAGAAAAAGAGACACACGACATTTCTCATGTCTGTGCAAAAGATGACGTCTGATGCCTCTCTGGTGTCGCTATTGCGCGTTATATGAATGTCTTGTTTCTAGTGCTATTTTTCTCATTTTTTGCCTGTCCCTCAAATCTCTTTATCCTCCTCTCTCAATACCTAATCCGCAGGCAATGGAGGCTCTAACAACGTAGTGATGCACTCAAGGTCGAGTCGGGTTTGTCTACTTTAGTTCGAGCTGCGAACCAGAGACTCCACTGGAGCCAGTTGAAGTGATGAAGACTTTCTAATTAAGTAATTAATTAACCTTACGGAGAGACCAGAGGAGACTAGCGGGGACTTTAAAGTTTTTGCTACGTTAGCCTGTTGAGTAGAGAGTGGTACGAACAGGGTGTATCGATCCTGCTCGAGGCGAGAAATCATTACGGGGAGCCCCATCAGGTTCCTCGATACCCGAGCTGGTGCGCACGCATGCATATCGATATGCACGCGCTCAACAGCGGCCAAGATTAGTGCACGCACAGACATTGGCTGGCTGACGTCGTCGTCAGTCCATGCTTTCACCACATACATAGCAACTCTGGAGTCTCCTTCGAAGTCGAAAGCTCGACGTCTCAGTCCACCTTGCCGACTCGACTGGAAGTGGAGGCTCGATAGCTATCACTAGTCCTACCTGCTCTTTCCACGTGCGCCGGCGTTGGAACTCATACTTGTCTCTTCTTGCGTGTGAGCCTCCATTACTTCCCCGCACAGCAGGAATGCCCACAGCTGCTTGCCCATGCAATAATAACATGCCAAAATGCGTGCGGCCTCCATCAATCAAGTTAGCTCCTTGCTTCTTTCCTTGTTTGAGGAGTTTTTGCCTCGCCTTCTCCCGTATGACCCATTGCACCTATAAATGCTACTTCCAGTAGTTACAGCATACCAATTCTCTACCTCATGCAACGTTTCGTACGTATAGGGTAAGACAAGAAACATGCAAACCGGCTGGAAGAAGAGTCCTGAAAGTAATGGCTCCTGGGAAACGGTGACGAGGTCGTGCATTTCCTTGATGACATCTTCTGGCTCGGACATATTGGAATTGGTATCGGTGATGTTGCACTCAGGAGGGGAATGCCAGCTGTTGTAACTTTTTATGTTGCGAATTCTGACTCACCCGGTGAAGTCGTTATGCTTCATGTGTCTTTACAATGCCCCTTTTACGAGTATATCAAAGTTTAGATACGCCATGAAGGCTACCTTTTATCTCCTGGAAACATGTACGTACTAGACTCAGTCTTTCATCAACGAAGAGAATAAGGATCTGAGAGACCTGAGGGTGAAAAAGAACAAGAAGAAAGTGAACACAAAAGAATTGGGGATGAAGGCTCCCAGTGAGGGTCTTTGAAAAGCCATTCCCTTGATTGGAAGAGAGTTCGATTCGCCGTGAAATTGTCGGCCTTCGGTTTCCTTCGGTGCCTTAGAAGGTCCACTTACAGAATTTTACGTATGTGAACTCAATTCGAAGGAAACTACTGCAGGTAGGATTTTTTGTGGCAAGGTGGGATCACCGCCATTCTATAATACTACGCCACTCTGAGCCTCCTGCTCGTTGCATACATGTTCTTGGTCGTTTGCGCTTCTGAGAAATGTCAATCACTCTATTTGCCTTCATTCGCTTATCGGGCGTCAAGCAACACCTTTGACGCCGCCGCCATCTTTAAGGTCTACGTCGTGTGCAAGAAATAATTTCACCTCCCAAATTCCTGGGGGAAAACGTTACATACAGCAAGGTCATTTCTCACGTTGATCAACTCCACTGCTCCAGATTTATTCTGAACCGATTTCTATTCCGCCTTATCGGGCAGAGCCAAGTTGGCAAGGCAATTCACTGAATGGAATTCGGTCCATTGCTGGGATGTTGAGTCGCAGCAAAAAATTCACCAACATTCAAGGAGGCAGTGGCATTTTACCAGATAAAGTCTTCTTCCTTCGGAGACAGCCGTATGTGCTCGTGCATGCTCATATGTTACACACTGCACGTAGTTGCTGACAACCAGGAAGAACCGACAGGGCTTAAAGGTACCTGGGGTGAAAAATTGAATCTCGTCCTCCCGCTCCCCCCATTTCCCTGCTCTCAAACATGCGACGTTGAAACGAAAGAAAAGGTCATTGAATTCAATGAACCGGCGCCTGGCTGAATAGGTAAGAGTATTCGGCTGGAGCTGGGGAGAGACCATTCTCTCTGTTCATGCCTCCTGATGCCCGTAAATCTAAAATAAGGGCCTGTCTGAGAACAGACGAGGCTTGGACTCAGTTGGTCCACGCCGGTAATCTCTGACTACTTAAGGGTAAACACGGGACCCAAGCATAAAAAGTCCTCCGTGGCAGTGAGAATGTGACTCTCACACCAGGCAGTGTAAGTAGCTCCACTGAGGCAAGGATACTCAGCGCAGCGCAAAGAATGCAGATCGTTGGGTAGAGACTCTCGTCGTGGTTGAGCAGCACAACTTGGGAAGTAAAGAAGCGTAAGTCTTTTCTCCTCTTGCCTAGTTTGACTCAGAATGGCTTAAGTGCGATTACCCCCACCCACCCCAAAAGCTCAAGGCTAAATGCGGTTGCCTACGGAAAGGACGTAGAGGGAATGGATAGCTAAGCAGGATGAGGGGCTTTTCCACTTCTCAGCAATCTTTGAAGAGGCTGGCTCTGGTCTCCTGTCAGCGCACAGCAGCAATATTCTCACTGAGTCATTACTTTTGATGAATGTTTCAGCGTCAGCTTCTCAGTTTGCAAAAACGAATCACGTTTTGGGCTGCTCAAAAAGCACAATTCCCTTCTCGCCGTTTGACAACATTGCAGCAGCTGCTTTTGCACTTCTGGAGACTCAGCTGCAACCACTTCTGATCGATGTGAGAATTAGAAATGGGGACGAAAGAAAAAGGAAAGAACAGAGAACAGAAGAAGAAACTCCACGTGATGTATTTTAGATTGGGAGGAGAAGGTGCAGAGATGACACTACTGGAGCCTAGGACAGAATTGATAACGAAAATTGGAGGAGAAAGTCCTGGATATCTCAAATGTCTTTGGGATGGACAACAAATGATTGTTCGGCTGAAGGACGATTTTTTTTGTCTCAGATGCAGAGATGACAATGCACAGTTTGGCAGCCCTAATGAGCAATTTGCAACCCAGGCAAAGCCGCTCTTTGCGGCTGGCTCCAGAGATAGAGAGAGACCTTGAAGGAGCCTTCATGTTGACAGAAGAGAATGAAAAGTTTGTTAAGGGTGCGCGTAGAAAAAGTCCTGTGGTCTTGATGAGGACTCAAAGCGAGTTGCGAAATCACAAATTGTAAAGAGGACGCGCAAACGTCAGAGTTGCCATCTCTCGTCTCCTCCCACAGCTGTGTTGTATCAAACCGATTTTTTTCCGCGTGCATCCACCCCCAATGCGTCGGATCCACTACACACTTGCTCCATGTCCTGCAGGTGCCGTAAGAACGCTGGCAACAACATATATTCTGCTATGTCTTAGAGTGAGATATGGTGGTTGCCTTAAGACTATCGTCTTGTGCGCCCAATTGTGGCAGGAGGGGCAAAACGACAGGAAAAGCAATTAGACGGAGAGGCAATCCCATCTCTACTTTTTCTCCCGTCGGCCACTTTTTCTCTCCTCCTCTCTTATTTGAGGTTGTCGCGGCTTTGGAGCCTCTCAAAGGGTCTCTTTTCAGCCCCGAGAGAAAGGGGGGCGTGTTAATTGCAAAAACCTCTTGTGTGCCTCCTTCCTTGCTCTGTTTCACTTCTTTCTCGGCATTTTTTCCCCCTGTCTTCTTTACTTCACTCTAGTGCGCTCCTCCAATTTGGGCCCTGCTTCTTCGCTATTTGTCAGGGCTGTAGCTCGCAGCTACGAGCAGTTTGCTCGTCTGCTTGGCACAGTTGACGCTCCAGCTCGATGCAAGTCGGCACTGACTGGACTTGACCAAGGGCGGTGCGAAAGTCCCACTTTCTCCGATTACCTTTTTTATTCTCATCGCTTATCGGACAGCTCTGACTAATTTGGGCTTTTTCTGTTAGACTTGAGGTTGAGTTACCCGCCCTTGTTCCTTGCTCACTTGCCGGCACGAGGGAGGATGGTGGAGGGGCAAAGCCTGGGGCTGACACTCCCGGGGGTCCCGTTTAGGGGGTGGGTAGCACGTGGAACGCAATTAACGCACTGGCGGGCCTTTGAGCGGAACAGAAACACGTACGAAGATAAATTGTGCTTGTGGAGAGACCAGAAGCTGGGTCGGCAAGCCCTTGCTCTGCATGTTAAGTGACTGAATCGGACTGAAGGAGAAGACGTGCATGCACGGCGCCAGCACCCAGACAATGTTGAGCGGCTTCTTGGTCCACATCACCACGTACATGCACGAGGCCGCTGGCACAAGCTTGGACTTCTCTCAAAATGTCATCCTGAGCTGTTGCAACGACTGTTGTCACATGGCCATGGCATCGGCGTTTTGATTGGGGCACTCGCCAACCTCCCGTTCATTGCGCGGATCACACTAAGCCCTCCTCTTAGTCGAGTCCCCGAGCCAACCCTTCGTGTTGACCACCCCGCCTGCGGCGGATGCCCCTCCGTGGGGAACCACTTAATCCGGAAGGAAGTTTTGCTACATAAGTTGCACTAACAACACACTTTCTGGGCCTCGTTGTTGACAGGACCTGACCTGACATGGAGGGGGGGGGGGGTTCTGACCTTTCTATTCCCTGCCCACATACTAAGTCCCATCCACATCAGTCTATCGGTCTCCGAGGAGTCGCTTGCCACGACTTAGTTGCGCACAAAGACACACGTTGCCAGTGCTGGCACATATGCAAAACACTCCTGGTTTTTCTGCTCTTGGTCGGGTCGCAGTTCTCCCACTCAGGCCACCAGTACGTACTGCACACCCAGGAAACGTTTGTGTTCTTTGACAAGGCTGAATAAAAGCACAAACCCTCTCCTTTTGACGCAAAGTACGAGCTGTCAAGAGCAGGCAGTTGATGACGAATCCCGAATTGATTGCATTTTTGGGGGACTGCATAGAGAGACAGCCATAAGTAGACTCAACCCATATGAGTGGCTCCTGTTAGTACAAAAGCTACGAGAACTGCTGATGTCTCTCTGAAGAATAAAACGGAATTGAACGAGGTGTTCACTCACCAGGATTGGTGGATGATGCCCGACAGCAGAGCCAAGTGGAGGACGTCGAAGAACTGCAGCCTGGCCATAATGTCGCCTCTCTCCTTCAGCTGGAAACTTTCTCGGTCTTCTTAACTTCTAGCTTGGAATCTTCATGTCTGGCAACTCAACGGACGCAGATAAAGCAGACACGCGATAAAACGCCTGTCCCAAGTAGTGTTGTCTCTTTCCGCAGAGTTCAGTGGTCCTTTCTTCGATCTATTAGGATTTATGGCACGTCTTTTTCTTTTTCCGCCCTTCTCTCTCATACCCCTGATACATGAAAAAACACTTTTTGTATAGGCAAAAAGAGAGGAGCGTTTATCTCAGAATTCCTCCCGAAACCGTGGTTTTACGGCTGCTCTCTCGTGGAATCTCGGTAGACTGAGAGAAGACGTCAGTGACGGCGAGGACAGAGAGAGAAGAAGCTTCTTCTCTCTCTCTTCGTTCGTGCGCCAATTTCTTCTGCTTTCTTTGCCGATTCGCCATGTCTCCTTTTGCCCATTTTCTCCTCCCTACGCTTTTTACAGATTGCTCGCTCATAGCCAATGAATCTTCCCCTCCATTATTCTGTACTGATACGTACGATACCTGCATGATGACTTCCACGTACGCTTACAGGGTGACCGAGCGAAATGCTCTCTCACTTTGACCGTGAGGGGAGGAGGAGGAGGTGGCGAACAAATGTTCTGCAACCTCATGTACACCACTTTCTGCCTAGTCGACAGAGCTACCGTGTGCTCCATGGACACCCTCCTCATGGACTTTGTCGGGTCCTCCTCAATCTCTGTCTCGATGGCATTGACTGAGGCAGCACTTCTTTTCGCCTTGTTCCAAACGCTGCCAGGCGGCCTCTCCACAGCATTTCCCTCTTTTTCGGCTCACTTGATGTTAAGAACAGTGCGCTCTGTGACTGCCACCATTTTGGCAAAAGTGGCAGCATTCACGCCCGCCTGCAGCAAGTCTGCCCTTTTGGTCTGCTGTGTCGACATGTTGCACTTTTCGAGAAAAAAAAATATCTTACAAAAGTTTTAGAGGAGAAGCACCAGCAAAACTTTGTTTTTACAGCTTATGCTGCGTAATGCACCAAGGGGAGGCTAGTTTGAATCATAGCAAGTGGCAAATTCGCTGGGGCACCCGGTACGCAGTGAATACATGTGCTGTGGTTCGTGAGCATGTCTAGACGAAACAAAGGTAGAAGGAACCACTACGAAAAGGAAGATTCGCTTTATCTTCATGTCTCCTTGCGCTATTTTTGTCATTATTTCTCACCGACCTCATACCTGGAGAGCCATCATCACACCGACCAGTGCAGTAACTGCACAAAAAGGGAATAAGAACTTTGCTCGAATAAGGTGTGCTTGACCGTGCAGATTCGACCAATGACTGAGAATTTCACGATGACCCGGGTTTCGGGCGCCTCCACCCACACAAGGTGGGTGACTGCGCAGTACAGCAGTGAGCCGGATTGAGGACGGCGAGGCCAAGATGCAAACACAACTCGACCAGTTGGTGTCCGCATCGCAGTCCTGGCAAGAAACTCCATATCTATGAACTCCACCCGCATAAAAGTCCCTTTAGCTAAAGCCGCCGCATCATTAAGAGTCTCGTTTTTTGCTGCTCTCCGGGGGCGGGCGCGGGGGGGGGGGGGGGGGGGGGGGGGGGGGGGGGGGGGGGGGGGGGTGGGGGGGGGGGGGGGGGG
>JAAUXU010121512.1_pt1 | contig 14987 bp, 11 predicted proteins | sample 7278151 | NCBI WGS metagenome assembly JAAUXU01 (sample SAMN14350113, study PRJNA611818) | marine sediment metagenome | isolation source: surface marine sediment (1.8m) | place: French Polynesia: Moorea | collected 2018-08 | reverse complement strand
GACAACATTGTGTGCTAGCGCATGCGCCAAATTGCATGGCTGCTTCGTAAGGAGAACCAAATGTTCTTCTCCTTATTGTCTGCGACGAAGTCGACCGGGGGGCGAAACAAAAACAACCTTCAGAAAGTCATTGGAGAATTGTAGGAAAAGGTGAAAAATTCACTCCTCATACATTCCTGGGAACAGCAGCGTGTTCATTGGACACTTATTTATGACAGCCCTGTATATACTGGGTTCATGGAAATGTTGTGCACCCTCTTGACGGCGAACTTCATCATCTCTGGTGTAGGCCCTGGGTGACCTGAGGCTTGTGACAAACAAAAGTTGCTCACAAGTCATTTGCAATGCAAAAATACTTTTCAAATATGGAGCCATCAGTGGCAATACTGGCTTCAATTCTTATGTCGAAATAGTGGCATGTGGTGAAGATGGAGGTCAGTAGACATGGCCACGGGACTCTTCACTGATATGGTGTGTATTTCAGGTTCCACAAGCGTCCTGATGTGTCACTCCAGGTTCAAAATTGTACGATTGCTCTTTTCGAAATTTCTGCCATCGTTTGCTCCAGCACTTTTCCCATTCACGATGGAGAAGAGCACGTTGTACAAGAGTTTGAGAGGGGACTAAGAGCAGCCCTTCTTATTTCATCATCTGAGGTCACAAGATTGCTGCGGGCGGCTCTAGAGGTCCCACAATCGGGGTGCAAGACACGTCCTTGCATCCGCTTTAATAAACCGGGGACCCGGTATAACAGTTGGACTTTCCTTTTGACCATAATTTTGCAAAGTGCTCCAAAGTTATGGATTTGGCGATTGACTTTATTCGCTGAACACATTTGAGCAAGAAATTTGGCCGAGGATCAAATTTGAGAAGTCCTGTAGTTGACTCAAGCCGACAGTCAGATTTGCCACGGAAAGTCCTTCAGCATGGTTTCTACTTTCTCGACTTCTCCAGCCCTTGTCTGTCTAGCCCTACTTGTGCACGTTTTCCTCCCGTGAAAGTTCTCATCGTCAGATAAGCCCCATTTGATTTTTTTTTGCAAGGCATGAAGATATCACAACAACTATTAATTTAATACACTCAGGTGGTTCAAGAATATGAGCGCGCCGTCATCTTTAGACTGGGCCGGCTTCTCTCAGGAGGATCGAGAGGACCAGGTAGGAAATGTTCAGCAAGTACAGAGGACACCGCGAAATATGCCATCATCGGGGCCGCAGGAAGTGGGCATATTCAGCAGTTTGGGCATATTGATAAGCAATGCTATTTTTGACAAGCAGCCAGATCTTCCGTACTTTTTGAGCCAAATATTCAAGAAGTATGATCTTGAATTCAAGGCATTTAATGCTGACACAGTATTCCATAGCTAGAAGAGTGTTCACCTGAGGAAATGAGCGGTTTTTGTTTGGGCCTAACTAAGGTCTACTTCTTGTCGCAAAAAAGACAATATTTTTCTTGGCAAGGACTTGAATGACTCCAGATGATGAAAACCACCTTTTTCTTGAGCACAAGAACGAAAAGCTCCCCCCAAAATTCCTGCAAAGTAGCAATCTTTGCAAGTTCCATCATATTTTGTGGTGCATAATAAGCGATTTGGCATGTTAGGCGATGTCATAAGCAGTTTCCTCTGTGCTCATCATTGAAAATAACATGTTAATATCTTACCGTCATAAAATAAAAAAAGAGGCGCCAGCAACGTGTGAGCCAGTAACAACAAATGGGGCTGCTGTTCTCGTGGTAATTCCGGCGTGCTGAATGGTGGATTTGCCCTTGATTAAGTGTACACAAGGAGAATCATGCAAATATGGGCAGGAAATGGGCACAACCTCGCACATTTTTGGAACAATCCTAAGTGGGTGCGGGGGATTGGAACAAAGGAGAGTATCTTAACGCCTGTGCAGGCCCTTTGATGACACCTTACAGCTTATGCATATTAAAGTTGTTAACGCTTTTCCACTGAGAATGCTGAAAATTGCTTTCTAGGCCTTTTTCTGTTTTTTTTCGGGAGGGGGGACAAATTTTGTGTGGTTGAAAGTCCTCTAAGACCAAAGCTCATACTAAGGGGTCGACTCAAATTAGTTGCTGAGGTGCTTTTCAAAATTGTGGCATTTTGATGCCAGAGGATTTGGTCTCTACCAAAACAAGGAGGAGTCTGATATCACAGACTCGTGACTTCACGATATGATGCCTTTGGGCAAGGTCAAGAAATGACTTTTACAATTTGACTCAGGGCATCATAGGTGCCAAATAGTGAAGACGCAGTCAGACGGGAAAAGAAAGGATGTCCTCTCTCTTATGATAGTTCCTATGTTCTACAAGGGGAGGTGACAAAGTACAGCTGGAAGGAAGGAACAGAGCTGACTGGAAGACATCCATTCGTTGCACTGATTCAAGCAAAACGTACCTACATGAGCCAGGTCTTATTTCAAGCGAGTACTATTAAACTCGTAGCCGCCTACGATTGACTGGAACTGTCCGAATTGTCGACCGGTTGCCACAAGTGGCGCACATGCAAGCTCGTATGTTTGTGCACTCACTTTTTAATGCCTCAAGGCCTGCATGGCCTGGCCTCAGAGCCTCAGTACGTGTACCGTGCGTTATCATCACACGATACAAGCTTTGAGGCAAAACCTTGAAGGCTTTGAGGCACCGAGAATTAGCCATGTACCAGCCGCAGAACACGGCTAGAGCAAGAATTGCTACACAGAAGTCCCCTGTTGAATCAAACTATATCCCTCTGAGATTGACCAAAGTCTCCTGTCGCATCCGCGGTCATATGGAGAAGTTTTTCAGCCATGAGGGAGGCAATTTTGAGCTGTAAATGAAAGGGGAAAGTAGTTTGGGCAAATTCAAGGTTGGTGCAACAACAAGGGGAAAAAATGGTTAGGAAATGATGCATCCAATGAGACCTTAAAGTAATGGAGAGGTGGCATAATTTGACGCTGCCGGTATGACAGATTCAACTTTCAAATCAGGCCTAGTTTGTGGGCTCACCTCACCTACCTATATTAGCGCAACGAATGAGTGACTTCCTGTCTGCTCTCGTAGTCGAGAGGTGACCTGAGAAATGATCATGGGACTTGACGAAAATGGCTTCAAATGGAATCTTGCCACAAATTCTTGAGTGATTGCAGCTAGAACAAGTGTGGTTTTTGGCGCGAAATTAATTTTTTGAGTAACGACGTCCGGTACCTTCAAAAAAAGGACACCCCTTGTCGATTTCTTTTATTGTTCATGTAATGTGTTATTGAAAGTTAGTGTAGAGGTTTTTTTTTAAAAAATAAAACCTTTCTCATGAATAAGAACAACAATGATAGATCGTTGGTCTCCTATGCAGGTGCTGCTGACACTGCTGGAAACTCTGAAGCTTTAGGAACCTTCTGGCTCTCTGTTGTTCTTATGACTTCTCTATAATCCCAGATTGAACCCAATTTGGTACGTCAATTGCGCATGTCTTGAGCCATTTCCATTCAAGGACAACTCAGCTGCTGCTGGCTCTGCGGAAGTGCTGCATTCCCCAAATTATGGGCCTTCCTCCCCCCTAAAGCAGCCCCAAAACTGTCGATAAGTGTGTTTATGGCTGTTCCAAAAAGAAAAAAAAGATATGGCAGAAATTTGTGACCTTCCTCATCTTACTATCCGCATTTCAGGCATCTTCTTCGTTCTGCCCTGCATCGAGTCGTACCAGAAGGTGGACCTGAGGACAATCACTCTGGGGGTCCCGCCACAGGAGGTTCTCACACTAATAAGTTACAGTAGCACTCGCATATTCAAAACAATGAGAACAAGCCGATTACAAGGAACAGTTTGATCGGCGGTCGTCGTTTCTGCTCCTCCGGCATTAATTTGTTACCGACGGAAAGTTGGATAAGCGGAAGACACAAACTTTGCCAATAAATGACTTGACTGGAATAAATTTCTGCCCCCTTTTCCTTTACGTTGAGACACCGCAAGATTTGTTGTCTGCTATGTATGTCACGAGTCCTTTTTTTTCGTACCGTGTGGTTCAAAGATAACCCGGCGAGCTTGCTCGTCACCCTTTTTCTTGATACGCACGATGCGGGCAGGCTTTTAATATCACATAGGGACCAAGACCCCCCAGGGGCTTTAGATACCACGCGGGATTCTTTTGTGTACTGGGGAAAGCAAACGACACGTGCAAGAGATAAAAAAAAAGAAGGGAGACCACAAAACTGTTGCAGGTGTTGACCAAGGACTCGGTGACCGTTTCCGTGGACGCCGTCGTCTACTACAGGGTCTCCAACGCAACCGTCTCAGTCGCTAACGTGGAGAACGCCCACCACTCAACAAGGTACAGCTGTTGCCAGACGCTAGAAATCAACATTTCACTTTTTATGGGAGACTTTCTTTTTAAGGGGGGATGCTAGATCTATCGCAGCACATAAATCCTTGAATATATCAACGTAGTAACAAAAAAGAACATTGCGGGCGGGTGTTGTCCAAGGAGGACTTGGTGAGCTCGGACACCTTTGTCATTTCACTTTATCCGCTTTGTGGACTCTGACCAGGGCACTGCTCTATCCACCATATATTGCTTAATCTTTTAGTCAGTCACGACACGTTTTCCAGCGCTGTGCGGATCAGTGAGGTCAGAGCGAGCCTATCCGAACGCTCCGGCGATTTTTGAGTGCTGAAGTGTAGCTCTTCTGCCAGTGAGACCAAGACAGCACAGACCATGGCCACCCTCGGCCTGGAGAAGCTGCAAGAGACAGCAGGTGGAGTCACAACTGTTCAGAATCAACAAAAGTTTATGATCACAGGCGATTCGACTTTTACATGACTCTGTTCGTTGACTACTTACTCCATAATTTTGCACTTCGTAGAATCCACGGAGCTGCTTTCAGTCACAAGCGCGGTTTTTCTTACCCATGACGATCCGTAATACGTAAAGTTAGAGGTGCTTCTACTTTTTTGTCTTCAGTTCTCCAGCCTAGGGGCACGTTCAAGCCTAGGCTCGAGCTCGAAAGCTTGACAAAAAGCTTGGTTTTTGGAAGGCTTGATGGGGCTTGAGGCTTGACCAAAAAGCTTGAAGACTTGACCTCTGGAAAATGAAACTAACAGAAATATTTTTTCATATCTGAAAATCCCAAATGTCAATCACCTCATTTAACTGGGACTTGAGGCTGATGAAGAAGTGGCTTTATGTACAATTTAGCCATTTCTTTCTTACCTAGTATGACTTTTGAGGGCATTTCAATGTGTTTCATTGCAGAAAAAGTACATGAAATTGCATTATAGGGAGAGGCTTGATCAAGCCGGCTCGAGATTTCCAGGCTCGTCCCACCCCTACTTCAGTCACACGCTAGTCCAGTGTTCCAGTAACAAAAAATAGGTGAACTTAAGTAAACATTACATATACAGCTGTCAAGAAGCCAGCAATGGAGGGAGGACTTGCTTGTCTTGCTTTGATTTTTCGAAGCTACCCCAAGGTAGAGCTGCAATCAAATTAGAGGAGCTGTCGACTTTTTCACTCCTTCCACTATAACTAGGAGGTTTTGTGATTTTAGATAGAAATACCTCCAACCACAAATATTACGGATCGTCATCGGTAGAAAAAGCACACGTGTGACTGTAGCCTAAACAGTCTGTGACGATATCATCTCGAAGAACTCGAACAACATGTCAGCGACTGCTTTACACGCTTTGTTCCACTTGAACTCCTTGAAGGAGCGCTCGTACGCGACCGCTGGCAGTAGGGCAAGATCATTTTGAGATTTTGCGGGTTCGGGTCGGGTTTAGGGAGTGTAGGCTCGGGCCAGCCCGCAGACTGGACTACGGGTGGTGGGAGAAATCGCCGCTACTGGAGAAAAAAAGTTAGTACGGAGCTGCATAGCTGTGATAGACATAGTGCATGTACTAATTTAGCGTTGTGAACATCAGAAGACGTACAAGAGGACAGTAATTCCCATCTCAAGTCAAATTGCCGCGCGAGCACACCAGCATTCTTGCATTTTGGTCACTGATGAATGCAGCTCCTTTTCTTGTAAATGACATTGCCTGCAGATGAGAAAATACACTCAGATGAGACTGAAGTTACAGAGATGATGAGATACACTGCAGAAACCATGAACAAGTGTGGGAGCCTCCTTTTGCCCCTGCGGAAGCCACCACTGCAATGCATTACTTCTTCTCGGCTGACAAGACAGACGAAGATACTCTCTGATATCCACCTTGGACAGGTCACTCGACTTCTCTGAAGTACCTCTTGGTTTTGGCAGAATTGCTTTCGGGTTTGAGGTGCGGGTTGGCGGGCTGTGCGAACTATGAAAAAATCAGTTTGGGCTTGCAGGTGGGCGGATTGTGTCTCAGTCCGAGTCCACCCCTAGTTGGCTGAGCTGAGGTCTTTGCCAAGCAGTGACGAGTGTCACACTCGTCACACCTGCTTTGGGCGCAGATATGTAACGTCATATTTCCTAGGTTGTTGGCTCAGACGACCCTCAGGAATATCCTTGGAACAAAGAACCTCCATGAAATCCTCAGTGACAGAGAAAGCATTTCAGGGTCGATGCAGGTTAGGAAAAGTCGTGGACATTTCCTCCATCCATAAATGACACAGTCTGGTTCTCTTCCAGTGCGCCCTCGACGAGGCAACAGAGCCGTGGGGTATCAAGGTGGAGAGAGTCGAGATGTGAGTGTTTTTCGCACCACCTAAAACGTGTCATGACTGGGACCGGCTAAAATATTTCTCTTTTCCATAGACTAACGTTGCCTGTGTTACAGCCCAAAGTGCTGTGAACATTGCTGTAGTGCATTAAGGCAAAGCTGAGTACAAATCAAGACATTAATTCACTGCAGATACATAATGCAACAGTCTATGACAAGGAGCAAAAATTTCTCCGACGTCCAATCATTACCGTAGAAGAAGAAAATTTTACCATTCTTGCTTGCATTCCGTAGTAAGGACGTCCGCCTGCCTGTGCAGCTACAAAGGGCCATGGCTGCTGAGGCCGAGGCTGCCAGGGAGGCCAGGGCAAAGGTCAGCATACTCTGATATCTCATATAACTATAAATTAGGCAAACATACTTTGCTGGACCTCAATTCTGTCAAATAGAAACCCTAATGATGTTGCTCCATCAGGTGATCGCAGCTGAGGGTGAGCAGAAGGCGAGTCGGGCCCTTAGAGAGGCTTCTGAGGTGATCGCAGACACCCCAGCTGCTCTGCAGCTCAGGTATCTCCAGGTGAGCAAATTACAAGGTTGACTTTGTTAATCCACCATGGAGGATTAATTTTCCCTGTTTGATCCTCCTTTGAGGGTGAATAATCATTGGTGGTGGGCAGATTGGTCGAGTTTTGTCAACAAGACTTAGTAGGGACCGTGCAAAGCTTTGAAATTGGGAGGCACGGTGAAATATCGTATATATGATAAAGTTCGGTCAATAGCAAGTGTATCAAGTGTGAGACATGAATTTTGGCCCCCTATTAAGTGACATATTATGATTCTGCTGCATTGGATGTGTGCAAATGCTGGCCAAAACAATCTCCGACTTCTTTCAACGCCCCCCCCCCACAAAAACCAAGTTTATTCCAGTTGCGATGGAACAAAAAGCAGGCTTTTTAAGTAGAATTACCAAAAAGTACAACATCAATGAGAGATCATCATTTTAAAAAGTGAAGGAAGAAAGGTCAGCAGTAAAACTATCATAAATACTAGACTTCTCGCCTTTGACTGTGTTTGAAATCTGTCCTGGCGGATTCCTCACACATGGCAGATGGCACCTACCAAGGGCTGGCAGGTCTGGTATTGGAGTAGACAATGCAAATAAGGGGGCTTCAAACACGTTGGTCTGTCTTTCCTCTCTACCCCAATTGGACACTTGAGCTGAGTCTTGTTCTTCCTGCTCTTCCAGACCCTCAACACGATATCGGCCGAGAAGAACTCCACCATCGTGTTTCCCCTGCCCATCGACATCCTGAGTCACCTCATCAAGCCAAAAGAAGAATAATGATGAATGTTCTAAGGGAGATCGAGTGATGCTTCACACCCATACAATGTTCAAGAGAGAAAGCCTGGGTTGCACCATTTCTTTAGCTATAAATAAAACGGCGAATTCCTTGTTTCTTCGTGCTTTTTTGTGCCCTGCGCCTCAAGAGCATTGATTGCAGAGACAACGACGAGGGTGGTGGGGAAAACTCATGTTCGTCTCATGCTCAAGCAGCTGTTGGAGTGGAGGAAGACGCGCGTGGTGTGAACATTACTGACAGTCATCTTCCTTGATGATCGTCCGGAGACGAGACTAAACTTAATGGGGCAAAACGAATAAGTTTGCACTTCTGCTCATAAAGTTTGGTGCGTTATTCATGTCCATTATGCACACCAGAGGAAGAGTCTCTGGGAATGCGGATTTCAATGGCTAGTTGGCATTGGAATTAGATTTCGAGATGTTTTTTGGCGACGTAGTTTTAGGTGAAATTTTATGTAAGACTTAGAGTGAAATTTTAGCGGGCTTATTACAAATGAATGCATAGTTCCAGTTAGTGACCGGTCACTTTTTAGTTTTGCACCATTAGCAACGTAGAAATTCATCGAACCACTGTTCAGGTAGGATGGTAGGAGCAGAAAGTCGCAGCTTCGGATTGTGCTGTGCCGCTACAACTTTTGCTGATACTGCCTGATTTGATTTATGTAGCAGACATCAACATCATCAATGCAATTCATCTGTCGCCAACGACGTTTCAGGAAAATCTTTGCAACAAATGACAGCTTAGGTGAAAAAAATACTTTTACGTGATCGTCTAAAATCTCCAAGTCACCGTAAAACACATTCTGTCACGGCACTTTGATGCCTTTTCGCTAGAATGACGTCCGCCCCCAACGTGGCCACCACCAGCAGCCACCACAAGCTCAAGGCTGCGGCCGGACTTGCCCAAAGAGAGGTATGACTGACGTACCAATCTGCATGTACTTCGGAGGATGTCACTGTTCCGTACCAGGGCAGCACACTTGTGACTTGATGACGGCAGAGCTTCAGCAGGGATGCGAAATCAGCCAGATTTGCAGAGTCATTGCACGACGCACACGTGGAGACAGCACACTGTAGATAAGCAGTGGCATCCATTCGTGCCAGACTCTCCAGGAACTTCTCGACCGAGAAATAGCTTTTGGAAGAGCTCGGCTTCATCGCTCGAGATGTCGAGAGTCTCCTGCTGGAATGGGCATCCCCATACGTGTGGCACGTTGCACTGCGCATGACCATGAAGATTCTGTTCAGTTTTTTGTTCATGCCGTCGAGTTCCACAGGAGTAAATGTTGGAAAAAGCAAATTTCTCTGTTCTACTTCTGATGTGGGTGTTCACAAAGAGTGACCATTATGTCAACCTCCACCTGGGAAGATAGACCATGCACGAGCAGTCATTTCTGCTGCTCCTGTCCCTCAGTGTGCTACTGATGATGAGGGACAGAAAGCCCTCATCTGCCGTACTGTATTGGAGAAGAAACTTCTCAAGAACAACACAGACATGTAACCACAAGTCAACCTAGCCATACTTGAGACAGTCACTCAAGGTGCGAGATTATTTAAACCAGCAGCTTTTCTGACGAAGGTTTACTCCAACATTAATGCTAAGCGGAGCTATGGGTTTAGTTGGAGTCCACGATGGCCTGAATAGAGTAAAAACATAACTTTGCCTACGTTTTCATGGTGAAACTGTCAGAAAGAAAGCTCTCAGCGAAACGTAAGATTCGCTTCGCTGACCAAACCGACTGCATCCAAAGAATTGTCAATCCAAGTTGTTCCGAACTGTTGCATTTGCCACGTTATTGCTCCTCACGAACCTTTGTGATGAGTGACAACAACTGTATGACTATCTGCTACCGCCTTTGGCTGGTCGGGTGGTCACAGCTGGTGGAACGTTTTGTTGAGTCCTAGACTGGGTGCAGTGTTTAGTGCATGTAGTCCTGGATCATGATAAAATCCCGCCTATTTCAGGTTGAATTTTGCCTGGCATTCTGCTTTCGTAGCTTTTGAGGCCGCATTGTGAGTCCTACGACATGGTCACCGATGTAAATTTCTAAGGTTCCTCGAAAGAACTGTTGTCTTTATGGGATGGGCGTAGAGAACGTGTCATCATAATTGAAGGGACTTACCGAGTGATGGGATTTTGGGTCACAAAGTCGGATGACACTAAAAGCAGGGAACTGCTGGATAGCATATAATAAGCAACTTTAGAAAATTTCGTTAATCATCTGATCATAGCCTCCTGACACCATATGAAACCTAAGAGTGTAGATAGATACTGTCACTGTGAGATAGAATAATTGCAGAAATCCATGCTACGTAAGAGAAATAAGTGGGGGGTTGAAAATTTGCAACCTCTCTAGGACTTCTTGGAAGCCCGAGGACAAGAACAAGTAGATATTTCTTACTCCGAACTAAAACAATATACCAAAGTGTCAGACATTACTCGTGCGCTCTAACCTACGTGGCGCGATGACCGAGTCTCATCTCTTCCTCAGAGGAGGTACTGAATAGAGAAGAAAATCTGCAGCTTCGGGTGAGGCAGATGCATCTATCTCAGGGCAGACGGAGACTAGAAGAGCAAGTGACAGCCCTCATTCTCCTGCCGGCAGTCCAGAGCCGCCAGATGAGCAAAGTGTCAGCGCTGTCGCGCAATGATAATCCTGAGAAAACGTATGATTCCTCGTCTCTAGCCTGTAAGGCCCTTTTGTCCGCGAGCAGCCGGGAGCAGCGTCCGCGAGCATCCGTGTCAGCTCAGAGTGGGGGCCGGGACGATACAAGAGGTGCCGGAGGAGCAAGGAGCGATGCAAGTGAGGGCCGGTCTGATCTCAATGTTGACCACGTGTCGCGTGATCCTTGCCCGAAAACTCCTACACGTCCTTCTGCCCTTGAAATTCCGTGATGGGACTAAGCGTCCGACAGGGAAGCAGTCTGCATGGTGGATATCTCGCTTCTCTGGATGTTCCTTTGTATCCTCCCAAGAAACTTGGCGCCGTTGGAGTTACGATACTTCTGCTAGAATGCGATGCCGAAAAATGAGAAAGTAGTAAGAATGTTATTTATATTCGTGTCATCGTACTTTGCACTCATAATCGTGTTAGCGACAAGTTGCTTTTCTCCAGCACTTGGAAGAAACTTGTTCCACTTTGATCATGTGATACATGACCATTAAACCGATTGGGACAACAGTTTGCAAGTCGCCCTCATACCACTGAGAAAGAACATTTGAAAACTCACTCACCGCAACAGATATATAGAAAAGTTCATCACAGATTACAAGCTCTAGAACGCTTGAGCCATCGAAAAGGTGTCCGACCGTTGACCCGGGTCGGGATAGGGCATTGTTAGCACTATGTTGTAAAGCAGATGGTCGCGGTAGTACCAAGGGAAGGTAGAACCCTTTCATTCCCTTTTACATAATGATAAGTTCTATTAGTCTCTCGTCCTGTTCCCGCGTATGTCCCGTCTCGGTTTAAAGCTCATCCTTATCCAGGTCATCAAGTTCTACGTCAGAAAGGTCGATATCCTCCTCCTCTGGTAGCTCTCCATCTTTTCCATCCCACGGATCGATGTCGTAGATCTTTGGCATGGCGGCGCCCTTGACTGGACTCGTCCTTCCTTTGCCGTAGCTAAGGTTGCGCAGGAACTCGTGGACACCGTCAGAGCCGAAAGAGCCGGTCAGTGTCGAGTACTTCATTTTTTTGTGGCTCAGAACGGCCATGGCAGGGTAGCCGAAGCCGCCGATGTCGAGCGCCTCCTCCAGTTTGGTCTGACTAGCGCCCTCAGCCCACACCCAGCCCCAGCCTTGCTTCTTGAAAGTGTCTCCGGCAGAAGTTAACATCTTTAAGTAGTCGTTGCGGCAAGAGCTCTGGCAGTCGAGAATGTGAGGCAAGAAGGAGATGACACAGAGCGGCTTCTTTTCGCATTCTTTCTCCAATACATCGGCGGAAGTGATTTGGACCAGTTCAGGTGGCGGGATGTTGGCCGTGTGTCTATCCAATGCCCAGGTCACAATATCATCGGACGTGCGACCGCCGTCGTATTCTTCTGCTCCAGACTTGACACCGGAGGGGAAATACTTGATGGTTGGGTAGCCCTGGACGCCGTATTCGGCGGCCAGGCTTTGGTGGACAGTGGCGTCGACGGCTCCTAACTTCACCTTACCCTTGAGTTCGCTGGCTGCTTGTTTCCAATGCGGGGCAAGGTTCTTGCAGTGGCCGCACCATGGAGCAAAGAACTCCACTAGCCACATGTCGTCGGATCCCAGCACCAACTTCTTAAAGTTGGATTCCGTGAGCTCAACGACGTCATCGCCAGAACCGCCTCCGCCACCACTTCCACCGCTGCCAGAAGATTTTCCGCCTAATCTATCCGCCACAACTTTGGTAGCGACCTTCTGAGCCTCCTGCACAATAGAGGAGGCCGTTCGCTGGCCGTTATAGTCGGCTGGCTTCTTCTTGTTCTCGCCGAAAATCTTAATGGTGGGGAATCCTTTGACCTGGAACTCGGAGCATAAGCCCTTGTGCTCGTCGCAGTTGACTGCACCCACACCGACAATCCCCTTGAGGGCCTTGGCTGCCTTCTGGTACTCGGGGGCTAACTGCTTGCAGTGTCCACACCAAGGTGCGTAGAATTCGACCACCCAGATACCGTCGCTGTCCTTCACCCGATGGTCAAAGTTGTCGGGCGTGAGATCGACCACCCCGGACGACCTGGAGTAGAGCGCCGAGGCAGAATGAAATAGGAAGCCCAGGAGTAACAACCGCGACATTTTGACAATACTGAAGGTCGCAAGAGGTCGAGGGCTCTTCGAGAAGTGGCCGGCGAGGGGAGTTCGAGGCAATTGTCGAGTTGAGAATGACCTGGACGACGGCGGAGATGACGAAAATTATTGATCGTTTTAAAAGAACCTGCCGGAGCACAATCACGGAGCGGACGTCTCGAATGATGCGGGCTCTCCTCATTGGCGGGGGTGTCCAACAAGACCCATCTCATTGGTCCAAGTGGCAGAAGCCGGCAGTGCAGGTCTTCACGGCTTAGCTCAACAATTCAGTGCTTTCGGTGGGTAGGGGGAAGGCTGGCTGGGCTCAGCAGGCGGAGCTCATGGACGCCAACTCCGCAGCGCCACCACCTCGAGCACAGAGTATTCCGCGTTCAGCCCTTAAGCCAGCGACAGCGACCAGTTTATGCTTACAACGCAGAGACGAGAGAGAGCTGCAACACGGCGGCGGTGTCCGCCGTGCTAGAGGGCGCTTCGAGCGTCAGCTGTGCTCAAGACGTAAGGGACTCTTCATATTTTCTGACACCTATTGTGACTCTTCTGATCCCTAACGTAGCATACGTAAGAAATGACATTTTCCATGAAATATTTCACAGTGTGTTCAAGGTACTTGAAGATTTAGGCAATAGTAGAATGTGTTACTACTGTTTTTTTCTGTCTTTGCTAGAGTCTTTCCAACATAGTCACTAGTAATGAACATCGTGAACTCCTTCAGCATGTGGTTAAACCTTGTGGTCAGGTAGGCCCTAGCCACAGCTTTTACAAGAAGGAACACATGATTCTGCATAGCTGATGGGTCAAATATGTGTATGTCTAAGCTTTCAAATATGCTTGGAGAGACACTTCTGCAGCATGCATGTTACTAATGCATGAGCTTTTCTTCCTGGGAAGGATGCCGCCATTTTGATGCTAGATTGTCATAACTAGTCGCCCTGTCTCCGGCATTTGAAGATCACATCTTTGAAGGCAGCCACCAGCTTTCTTCACTTTTCAGTGTCGGCACCAAAATATTGGTCGCCTGTCAGGGCATCAATGCAATCTTCACAATGAATGGTTCTGCAAACCACTTTGACGACATATCCAGCAATGTAAGTCAAGGTTGCTCTTTTATGCAAGGATAGGGAGGGTCCCGGCAAGGGCACAAAGTCAGCGTAGTCATGCTCAATGGTCATTGGCTTGCGCATCAAGTCCAAGTCATACTTGCAGATGAGCATGACTAGACTAGTACGTGTTCACTCAACGACTAGTATGACACCTCAGCAGACAGCGACAACGACAGTGGCTAAGCCAGAGCATTTGGCTGGAGAGAAGAGAGAGAAGGATCAGGTGCTGGCAAATTAGTAAGCACAGACCCACAGAAATCTTATAACGTCTAGAATGCTCACCCCGGCAGCACCGCCTGAGGGGGCAGGTGGAGTTGGGAAGAGGAAAGCAGCAGCTGACCGCAATGCCGGTAGCTACAGCTAAGCTCGCAGAAATATCTAGGACATAGGAGTCAATGCATCTGAGAATGATCCGAAGAGTGAAGATATTGCCTCGGATGCACTTGTGTTTCTGGTGACTGCCGTGAACGGTACATAGCGGAAAAGTGCCTGTGGCGTACTTTCTGATCGGCAAGTTGACAGGATCTGAGCATGCCAACCTGGCGAAACTCTGTCTGTCCAAGCTCCATGATGTTGGTACTCATATCATCTCTCTGACATGTGATGGTCCGACGGTACACCAAAGCACTATGGTATCTTTTGGAGCCAAGCTAGATGTAGATGACCTACAGCCGTACTTTCCTCATCTGTCAGATGACACTCAATGCATCTTTGTTCTCCTTGACTGCGTCCATATGATAAAGCTGATATGGAACTCTTTTGAAGCTCTTGGTGTGATTCATGATGCTGATGGCAGAAGAACTGAATGGCACTTCATAAAGGAGCTGGAGGTGCTTCAAACAGTAGAAGGACTACGGGCTGGAAACAAGTTAAGGAGGGCCCATGTTCACTTCCACAAAATGAAGATGAAGGTCAACCTTGCCACACAGCTGCTCAGCTCCTCAGTTGCCAGCACCATCGACTTTGCTTACCAGGATCTACACCTGCCTCAATTCAAAGGCTCAGAAGCTACAGTTCATTTTCTCTGAATGTTCGACCGCCTGTTTGACTGGTGCAATTCCTGTAGTCCCTTTGGAAAGGGCTACAAAGCTCCTCTCCAGCCGACCAATGAACCGCACTGGAGGCCATT
>JAAUXU010085193.1_pt1 | contig 14987 bp, 12 predicted proteins | sample 7278151 | NCBI WGS metagenome assembly JAAUXU01 (sample SAMN14350113, study PRJNA611818) | marine sediment metagenome | isolation source: surface marine sediment (1.8m) | place: French Polynesia: Moorea | collected 2018-08 | reverse complement strand
GTGCAGTATGACCTAGGGTACACGAGCCAGAAGGCAAGCAACGACTTGTAGTTCGAGTGGGAAAACGTGGCTGACTGACTGACAATTTCATGAATGAGTCGTCAGGCAGAGGATCAACATTGCCCCTTGAAGCTCTGTTCTCAGTATGTGGATCAGAACGAGTAGTAGAATACCTATGTCCATGAGATTAGTCTGCTCTCCTGGCATTTCAGTCAGGTGAGTCTACACTCGTAATTTTACAACCTAATTTCCTTGGCACTTTGGCACCTTTTTGCTGCTGCGTAGAGCAAACACGAGACTCTCTTTTGAAGCGGTCTGCCATAACTTTTATTGGCCTCAGCCCAGCCATCATTGTATTACTCTTGTGGCAACGCACGCATTGTGTTCACGAGTGAGCGTACCGAGTTTCAGGTCATATGTTCAGGACTGTTTCGTCCGAGTTGAACACTTCGTAAAACATTATTTGTATGTCCAGCCATTTTGTATTCCAGCGCCGATTACTCTGGGCAGTCTTAACTTTAAGTCTTACAGTCCTCACAAAAAATGACTTTTTTGATGAAGCAGCAGATACTTGTGATAAATAAGCTATAAGTAGGAATCCTGGTGTCTACAGAGCTCACATGAGTTCTCAAGTCCTACCATGCTAGTGGACAGTCCATACATATTCATAGGGACGGTAAAAATGACATAACTCAACGTACTAACTTGAATTTCATGTATACATTACGCTAGGTCAAAATAGGTACATTTTAGGAAAATGATATTTTTTGTCTTTGGCCAAAATATGAAGATTTTACGAAAACCATTATTTTCTTAGGGACTATTTACTATGTGCACTTTCAACTCAAAGTTTTGTAACATGCAATATATACTAAGTGTTCAGACACTTGTTTTTTCAGTCATGACTTTTGACTGCATTGAGCTACAGAAGCGATGTACAACTCTATCCAAAGCTAAGAAGCTCCTATAAAACTAAACTGATATACACTTTTGCTCTAGGACCACTCGTATGTCCTCAATGCAGCCAAACTTTTATATACATGGTTTACTCTGCCACGGGACATAACTTTGGTCCCATGTTGTGGTACAGCGAGTGGTCCTAGGTCAAAAGTCCTAGGCCATTAGTTCAGTTTTAAAGGAGCTTCTTAGCTTTCCATAGAGGTTTGAACCATTTCTGTAGCTCCACCGAGTCAAAAAAGAAGTGTACTACATAAAGTGTGTAGTAAGCTAACCTAAGTTTGAGTTAAAAGAAATCCTTTGAGTAAAACATGAGATGTATGTGTGCAGGAGGCCAGTTGGAGGAGGTACTTCTTCTCAAGGATGATTTGGTCAATACATTGATATTCCACACCGAATTTGCCAAATGCCACTTTTTTGAAAATGATGTTAGGTCAGCAATAAAACTGGAAGTAAACAAACCATCCTTCAAGTCTGCTTTGGTGAACGAACTGCATTTTGAAAACGCTTTGTCTCTAACTGTTGTCTCTTCGTGTTTTTGTCTCTTACAATGATCTTGCCGTGTACCAGCTATTACAGAGGCCAAGCCCAATTTCCCACCCCAGCACGACTAGGAAAAAGTGACATTTTCGAACTAGCGTAGAGTGTGTGTGTATGTGTCCGTCTGTCAGTCTGTCTGTCCTATGAGAACAAGGCCGGCAATTGAAGTGACTCAACTATTCCTTAATTTGCACGTCGTTTATTCCCTTCTCACCCTACCCCGTGTCCGCAGGACATCCCAGGCAGCAGCAGGAGCACAATTATGGTTGGATTACACTCCTACACTGCTCTAATTCGCTCTGGCCGCCTTCAACTGAGTGGGGGAGGAGAACGAGGAGGGGACGGAAATCACGCAACGAAAAAAAGTTTGGATTTTTTTCCCTCTTCCCCTCTGCTCTGTTTCCCTCCCTCAACGTGCACAAGTCGATTGCCTCTCATAAAATGAGCTCAGATTCTTTTTTGTCAAAGCAAAAATGCAAGCAAAGTAGCTGAAAAAAGATGCGAGCACTCACGGAGACACTTTGGGATCGCTTCTCTTGGTGAGTGAGCACTGTTTTCATTTCCTGGAAGACGCCCACGATCTCTTCATCAAGAGAGAACGCACCAAAATGAGCTTTTCTTGGATGACTTGAATTACCTGATGCTTTTTTTTGTTGTTGCTTTCCCGCTCAGCTTAGTGTGAATTAACGCTGCTACAGGGTGGATCGCGCGTTCTGCAACTGTGCAGTCAATAAGAGTACTTGCCGAGTGCTGCTCTGGTGGGTACTCGTGCAAATTGGACTCCATCAGTGTGGAACTCCCGACTTCGTGACTTCAACGCGGTTGCGCGTGAAGACCAATGTTTCAGCTGTAGCCGCGGCCTTTGGAAGACAGACTTCAATCTTAGGCCTCTTCGAAGCCCTCGACGTTTTGAACCGCCCTGTAGCCGCTCAGACAGGACAAATGAAAATCGTTGGCACTGCAAACGTCAGAGTGTCCGCGCACACTCACTTGGTACTTTATTTTTTCTTCCCTGCCTGCACAGGTATCAATCACTCCTTGCTTGCTTTTACCGCTATTGCTTTCAATGAGCCGCTACTGTTTTCTCTTCGTAACTTTTGAGCGTGTCGATTTTGGGGGGCATGAGAATGGGTAGGGGAGGGGGAATGGCCCAATGTGAAGACTCATTGTCTGTCTGACTGCTATGAACATTTCTCCTTCTTCCCCCTCCCTCTACTTCATTCATTTCATTTAGAGGCTAATCCGCAAAAAGCTTCTGAGCGCGAAAGAATAAATAGCACTCGCGCGTTTTCTTGGGCTGCTTAATCTTGCATGTAAGCGCTCAATCTTTTGGGCGACGACGGCCGGGCTTGTCAAGACCATGGACACGCGGAAGTCAATGGACCGCTTAAACACACGTCCGGGCAAGCAACGCAGATGTGTAGACGCATGAGGGCCAAGAAGGAGGGAAAAAAGGTTGCAAAACTCGTGGATGTCACAGATCTGTCCGTGAGAATAAGAAAAAGGCTGTTCTCCAAACTGTTGTCACGGCTTGAGCCGATTTGACATGGACCCGACTTCTTCCTGTTCCTCCTGGCTGGCAAATGCTTGACGCTCGACGTCTTCGGCTGGCTCAGGGAAAAAGATTTCCTCTCATTAGCAAACTTCTGTAATCGAGCGTGATGCAGCGCTTGGCAGCCCTGGACGTTTTCCGTTAAATCGAGCTTCGTCGGTTTATCAATTAGCATGCGCCGAGACTTGTATCAGTTGGAGCCGACTTTTCCTCTTGTCGTCCAGCTGTCATGACAAACGCTGCAAGGAATGAGATATCTATTTTTCACACACCACAAGAAGAAACGTTGGACAGAGTTTTGTCAGAGCGATGAAGCACGTTCAATACGTTGTCCTCGAGCACCGAGTCCATGCAGGTGCACTTGCACGGGGTGTCCCAAATCAGACTCAAATTGAGAGAAAGACCATAACATTGAAAAGGCCGTGAGCTTTAGACTATGAAACTAGTCCACTTCATCTACCTCTAGACCTTAAGTTTTCCTCTCCACGCCAGAAGTAAATGAAGATCCGAGGCAGCCTAGGCTTGTTGCTGGGTGGAAAAAGTTGTAACAGCAAATGGAGAAAGAAGAAATTGTGAACAAGTTCGACTCTTACCTAACATAATTTCAATTCACTGATGTTTTGCACACTCTTTTAGGACATGCCCAAGTCGAGGAGGGGGCAAAAACTAATGAGTCTTTTGTCCGGGAAAAAGGCAGCCACTCGAAAATGGTTACTAAGAGTGAAATATCAAAAAATGTCAAGTGAAAACGCACATGATAAGAACGAGACCCCGAAAAATTACATATGCACTTATGTATAACGTTATAACAAAAATAGTTTTTGACATATGAGCAGGTTGTCGGGCAAAAATTACATGAAACTGAGATGATCGCATTGTTGGGCTCTTGAGGCACCACTCAGCCATTTAAAGCCATCCGGGGGGCAAGATCAGTGTGATGCCTGGGCCAAAGGGTGCCAAGGCATAGGCCATGACTCGACTCCAGTCTGTCCGTCCTCAAGGACGCAGGGGAGCTCTTCAACAGGAGGAGGATCACTCTGCCAGGTGGTCTTTCCATGGCTGATGTTCATCCTAATCACCCACGCCCACTTTTAAATACCAATAATAATAATAATAATAATTCAGGGTTTTCTGTCTGTCAACACCAGTTTCCACAGCCCTGAAGATGATGCATCATTAGAATAATGATGCGTTCAGGTATGCTCAGTTTGTATGTGGATGGGCTCCAAGTTTCAATAAATTTCTCAGCGTTTTTTTGGGTGGTGCATTCAAATTTCCCGCCGAAACCTGGTCCGATCCTGTAGAGAAGCAGCTAGACCAGTAAGTTGTGACTCGAGTGACGTCAATCTGGGACTTCTATGCAAAAACTTGCTTTTTGCGTTGTTATTCCGTCATTTCTGGCATTGTTACTGCGTAGGTTGAAGAACAGAAACGCATTAATTTCGTGTGTAAGTCTAGAGACAACTTCATGTTACGCAAAAAAAACCTCTTGAAAAGAGTCACACGACCAGTCAAATGATTTTGATGACCCGGAAAGTCACAATTTGAATTAAAAAGAGGTGTCATATCCTATTTCTCTGTCGAAGCACAAGTTTCTTTGGAGAGCAGGTCTTCCAACACACAGCTCCTGGGTTTCAAGACTTAGTGTCAGTTCTGACGGACAGACATATATATGGCTTCTGCTGTTGGTTTCTCGATCGTGTAGCACTTTTTTCCGATAAATGAAAAATTTGAATTCTTGACATCGTTAATGTTCATCTATCATGAAACACAAAAACTATCATATTGCCTTGGGGACGCAATGTATAACACAAACACAAGCGCAGCCATTTGTATAAAGGAGGTAACATTGTCTGGAAGGGCCAAAAATGTTTCCAGATATCCTGAGCCTGAAAGTATGAAACGGTGGCCGCTTGTGAGGGATCCAATGCAGTGACCAGATCTGTCTCTGTCTCCCTCTCTAGGCATTCTAATGCTCTTCCTCCTGGTGGTTCACCACTGCTCCGCCAACAGTGACTGTGTGCCCGAGGCCATGGAGCGCTGCACCGACCCCCTCAAGATGGTGACTGAGAGCAACGACCTCGGATTCGCCACCTCCATCGAGGAGCTGAAGCAAATTTGCCCGTGAGTGCTGATATCACGAAGAGATGTTGTCAAACAGCTTGTTTACAGCATCTGGAGCAGCAGGAGCGTTTCTCAATCCTCCTTCTTACAGCCAGATTGTCATAAACGCCATAAAAATTCGGTTTATTTTGTCACACGCGACCGAGTCAGAAGGGGGAGAAGCAGATTTACCACGGACCCCCCGAGCACCGGAGAAGAAATTTTAAGGCTCCCTTGTGAGAAGTCCGGGAAACAACGCTCGTCTGCACAGAACACGTACGCACAGCAGCAGAGCAGAAGACGAAAATCATTCTCTTGTTGCTTGTTTGTGGTCGACGTCCCCGCATGCATGCAGAGTGGCGGAGAAATTCAGGACGCACTCGAGCACCGACAGGACGCCGGCTCCGGCGCCGGCACCAGCGTCAGGGGGACAGAGCTTTTAGGTGGTGTCGGCAGAACGCTTTTTTGAGGCCAAAGAATTGCGAAATAGTGTATTGCACGGCGTGCCTGGTCCGCATTTTGCAAGAACAGCTGCAGAAACAATTTGATGAAGCATCTTTCTTTTTTCTATGTTTTCTGATGCAACATTTTAGTTTTCGTCAGGGAGAATGTGTTTTCTTTTCTTTTCTTTTTTTTTACCAATCAAACCAGTCACTTCTACATGCGCACTTGTTGCTGTAGCAATATTGTTTTCTTTTGTTGAAAAAGGGTTGCCAGGTGCGAGGCCAAAAACACCCGTTTGGAGAAAGAGAGAGACAAGCTGGAATATGCAGTAAAAGTTCTCCCCCCCCCCAAAAAAATAGCGTTCTTCTGTCCAAGAGTCACTTAAAAATCCATCTCTATTGTGGCGTTTTGAGCAGTTTCGACGCTCAACTTCAGAATTGCCGAACGAACATGACAAACTCAATTTGGAGACGATGCTGTTGCAATCAACCTTGTCGCAATCACACTCATTGTCTGGATGGGCTGAACAAGGATTCCAGGAGAGTTCCAGGTGCGGACGTCTTTTCCGACACTCAGGTGGAGACGAAAGTTAAAGCAGAGGAACTGTGCTGATGGCAAAATGGGCAGCAAAACCAACTTGCACTCTGCTCTGCCCTTGTCGGGTCTGGAGTTCTAGAAAGTCATGCAAAATGACACCTAGGCTGTGATTCTGATGAGGTCATTTTTAGAGAGGCGGAATACGGTTAAATTGCAAAAACATATTTGCCCCTTTTTGACGAATTTGAAGTATTTGTTATCATGGGCGGAGAGCCAATGTTTCTACCCTGCTTTGGAGAAATGCTAAAAACGACTGTGCTTTGATTCCCCTCCTGCTTGGTGTTGCTTATTCACCCCCCTTTGTGCATTCTGGCAAGCAACTGTCCGAAAGCTTCTCAGATTCTATTTTTATCATTAGCCACAGCCCTATTTACAGAGAAAACTGGCACCATCGAGTACAGCACAAGTTCTTAGTAAGTGATCCTGCAGGAAGTGTGATCAACTTAAGCAGAAGAAGCTAGATTGCATAGAGAGGAAACATGCTTCTTGACACAGTGACGTCAGTTTCGCCAGACAATCACGTGGGTGAGCACTGCACGGAAATCCTCCGTTTGACTTTGGACTTTTGCCTGAACACTGTCTCAATGCAAAAAAAATGGAAAACTTTGGCCCGAAAAGCGGCCAAATGAAAGCCTTGCTTTCATTCTACCATAGAATCGCAAGCAGCCACTTATAGAGATGTATTTCAAGCTGAAAATCTCAAGTCGAAACGAGCGAGAGTTTGGGGTTTCCTCGGCTCAGCTCGAACCAAACTCGAAGCTTCAACGGCATCATTAACAGCCGAGGGGAGGCACCGGACAATGGTGGGGTTATTTTAAGATCAGACGACGGAATCAATTGTGAGCCCGAGTGCTGCGTGCCAACTTTCGCATCCAAATCCATTATTTTTGCTGCAGTCATCAAAGTTGGAGATCATTACAGTTTTGGTTTCGAGCCGAGTCAACTTCTAGTCAAGTTGAGGGTGATCGAACTCGAACTCGGTCGCATTCAAAAGCCCTCTGAACCGGTTCCGAGCACGGCTGACCATGTCGTGAATCAGACACATCCCTAATCCCCGGTTAATCGATGCAATCCGCTTCTAGCTACGGCCCGAACGCGTATGTTGAGCGCACTGTGCAATGCATTCATGTCAGCAAAACTTCGCATATTTTTTTCCTTCTTTATAAGGAAAGTGGAGTAGGTCGAAAAGCCCTCACAAAAAATGACTTTTTTGATCAAAAGTGATAAATAAGCTTTAAGTAGGAATCCTCTGAGAAACTGGTGTCTACAGAGCAAACACGAGTTCGTTGTCATGTCCTGCCATGCTAGTGGACAGTCCATGCATATTCATAGGGATGGTAAAAATGACACATCACTCAACGTACTGACTTGAATTCCACATATGGAGGTACATAATGTAAACACGGTTTAAAATCCAACTACGATAAGATTTCTTTAACTTATTTATATATATATTTACGCCCAAATCAGACCGGCAGACGATTTGACAAAGTATAGATAAACCAGCTGAGGTATTTGGTAATAAAGCTAAACTGTAAAGGATGAATTCATGTCCTTCGCGCAGTCCATATGGTTTGATGCAGTCTCTGCACTTGATGCAGTCCCTGTTGTTGCACGTCAGTCAATTGGGGGTTAAAAGTATTTCACAAACACAAAATGTGCAATCTCAATTTTCCACCTCAAGTGACCTCCGAGGTCAGATCTGACCTCATCCACTTCACCATTTTAGGGGGTGCTGTACAACTTTGGCTTTATGACTTTTTTTCCCAATTTGAGGCTCCCTCCTGCCCAGGACTGGCAATTCAATCTTTTGATCTTAGTGTGCGACCTGAAGTAAGGTCAGATTTGACTTCCCTATAACCTTCTCCGAATAAAAAGACGGTTCCATGCCAAATTTGGCACAGGCAACCTCAGAGGCCTGACTGAGCATGAAAAACAACCAAACGGTGAATTTTGTATGCACAGATCTTTTTTAGATAGACATATTAGCTTTATGCAACTAATGTTTTCGTGATCTAACTGATGCCGTTAGATTCTTCTCACAGGAAAATGCTTTATCCCGGCCTTAAAAACTTCCCGATTATCCGGAGAAATTATATTCCTGTGTGTCTCTTAAGCGAGGGGAACTTACTTGAATGAAGTAGTTACAGCTACAAGTTATAATCCGACGCGTCGACATGTTTAGTGACTCCTGGCAGTACTACGCACGTAGCAACATAGACCAATTGTCTGAACCAAACAGGACAGGCCAGCTTGGATGAACAACCACCCTGTAACTGAGGACGCAGATGTACTGCGGAGGCCAATTCGTAGAAACGACAACAAGTAATACTAGCGGATGCACAACTTTAATTCGCACAAAAAGGGCACAGCTTGGATATCTATTTTTGTCATGAATAGCATCAATTTGTGGCGGCTGACTGGGAACAATGCGTCAGCGGCGGCGGCTGCGACGACGGCAGCATCCATCAAAGCATGTCAATTTGGGAAGAAAGTTTCCTTGTTCAGGCTGCTAAAGCTTCATACAGGGATGTCCAAAAGTAGTTCTGTGAAATGGTCCTGGTCGTCACTCAGTAGAGGTGGTGCTTACTTGGGGAATGTGGTGACGTCGTCATGGACTTTGTGGAAACAACCTTCTCCTTCGAGTGAAGCCACCGAGCTTGGACGTGAACCCGGAGAACCGGAGGCGACGAAACCTCCGGCTTCAGCCATGCCAATGGCATCTCAGCGACTCGAGCCAGACTTGAACGAGCAGTCACTACTTTTGAGCAGCCCTGTATTCACGTCGATGGGGATCGTGGCGCAGCCCGCAAAAGCAGCTAATGATTTCTTTTACCCTCTCCTCTGCGGAGAAGAGAGCGCAATTGTTTTTCCTTCTGGCGAAGAAGAAGAAGTGAAAGCTGCAAAAATCTTGAGTCGCCATGAATTCCAAGGGAAACTGGATGTTTGAGCAGCTTTTGTGTGTTGGAGGCTTTTCTTGACGGCCGAGCAATAAAAGGAAATGCGCTCTCTTGCTTATGTTTTTACTGCCCAATCCTCTGCCAAGCAAGAGCAGACCCATGTGCGGAATAAATTAGCCCACGCTCTTCTACCGGTCCTTGTACAGTATTGCCAAACATTTTCGCAAACAGCTTCTTGTCAGATCGTTGCATGTTTTAAAAAAAGCTCAGTCTTCTGAGATGGATCCCCGAAAGGTAGAGCCCCTCCTCAGCTTGCTCATGCCCAGCTTTCCCCCGGAGTCGCTGTCGTTGCCTGCGGAGAGGTTCTTGCACAGCCGCCGGAAGAGGAGCCTTAGCGCGGTCCGGTACCTCTCCTGCGTGGCCACGTAGATGGCGGGGTTCATCAGCACGGACAGCCAGTTGACCACGTACGAGCACACGTGAAGCGTCGGGTGGGAGCTTTCTTTGACAAACTGAAGAAGAAGAAAAGACAGAATCAACGGAGCGGTTGCGTTCGGACTACGACAGCCGGACGTTTTGTTTCCTCATTGACATCTTATTCGCCTCCATTTTCGCTCTCGTTGTCCTGCTTTTACAGCGGCGCAGTCAAGTTATGCAGCGGAACCCGCATAATCGGGACAAAAAGGCCTTTGTCTCCACTGAGCTCAGCGTCGCTGTCGACCAAGTGGGCTGCGCTGAGGTCCGCTGTGGACCAGGACCAGTTGAACAAGTCTGCACGGGCCACAAAGGGCCGGAAGTCGAGTCCGGGGTCTTTTATTAGCCTCCCCCCTCCTCCATGCCAGACCATCTGCTCTCACCGACTGCGTACCTGGGTATGGCATGACTCTCATACCTGGTCGGCATGACTCTCACTATATGAAGCCGTCGTTGGAGACCAGGATGACTATTGATCATGAAGTACCAGTGGAGGATGGCACACAAGACACTTTCAGCTGAATAAAAAAAGTGTGCGGAACTCATTTCCCTCCTTGTCGTTCTCACTGTTGAAGATGTTAAGAGTCTCTCACTTCATAAAGGTTTTGTCTTTGTTTAAAAGACCCCCGGGTCTCACTGTGAAGCTGGTCTTTTACTATACGGCACATGTCAATGTCCTCAGTTTGCCGAACGACCTCGGATTCAACAGCGTTGAGGGAATTTAGGCCGGATTCTTGGACAAATGGCCTCACATCGTACGACGCACAAATTCGAGCTTATCTCTTGATGATATGGGTCGGGGACACTTTTTTGCCCAACATTGCGCTGCTTTCATGATGCAACAAATGTTTGTGACATTAGAACGCAAATCAATTGTCTCTAATATACAGGTGTTCTCTCACTTAATACGCACGAGAGAAACATAAGACTACGCTACAAGCATTTGGACTAGGATGCAAATCAACCACCTTGTACTTTGCTTTGTCACCTTAAGGCCTTAGACAGAGTGTTCGCTGTAACTCACCAACTTAATGACGGCCCCCGGCATGTAGGTGAGCAGGAAGCATCCAAAAATGAAGGCCATCATCTTGGTAAGTCTCTGCTCCCTCATCTTCATACCTTTGGGCATGATGGTAGACGTGCGCACCAATTGCTTCTCCATTTGTTTCCTCACCATCTTGACCTGTTTCAAAACTGCTTCATCATGGTGCACGTGGTGCTGCTCGTGTGCCAAACCTTGGAGAAGATCATGAAGTTTGTGATTACGAGGACGGCGCACGGAAGCGTCAGGCCCGTGAAGAGGAAGATGTTTTTGGGCGTCCTGCCGTCCTGCTCGACGATGGTGCACGACCGCGTGACGCAATTGACGCCGTGCTTGCCGTACACTCCCAGTAGGGACGGGGTCAGGAACAACAACGGCAATAGCCAGCAGAAGCCGATGATCACCTTGGACTTGCGGCGCGTGAACAAGGAGTCGCTCTTGGACGGGTAGTAGATCATCACCCACCTATGGCAAAAACGTTCGTGTATACGCAGTAGGTATTCAGGAGCCCCAAGACTGCATCAACGGTACCGTAAATGCGTGCTGTGAAGTTATAATGGCAAAGGAGAAAGTTGAGCTCTGAGTTTTGCTCAGGCTTGATGTAATCTTCGATAATAACGTTTTAATAATCGACTGGTTGGTGAAGGAGAAGACGGCCTAAGGGAAGCAAGCAACTCTAAGCATCCAAATGCCAGCGCTTGCTAAATAAGGGTAGACTACCAGAATGCTATTGGCTCGATTTCTTCGCCAGTCATCATCGATTGCACGACTCTTCCGTAACCTTATGTTATGCAGAAGGCTGATTCTGTTTTTTTGCATGTGATCCTCAGCCAGACCACTAGACAGATCATAAAATGCATCATGCACACTGTAAATCAGCAGCTTGCTGAGCACATTTTTGGTAAAATTATTGTTCATTAAGCTTTTCATTTCGTCATATTTTGGGCAATAGGGACAGAATGAAAGAAACCAGAGAAAATTGACGGGAAAGAAGGGAAATGGTCACGTGTAACTTGTGTGCAAAACAATGCTTGATGATGTCGCTAAGGTGAAATCGCTAGGGATTCTGCCTCAAAAGTTGTCAGTGCAGCATGTGAAGCCCATCTTACCCAAGCGACACTAGCCATGCACTGTATGAGTCAAGCCAAGTCCTGCAATTAAGTTTTACACCAGTCTACTACGGCATCCCGGCCCATGCTGGGTACTCCCTGAGTACTCCACATGTTACACAATATGATGTTTTATATAGATACGCTAGGGGTCAAAAGTTTTCGTACACGTCGTGTTAATGCTAGAAGCAGTTTCAATGGCACACGTCAGCAGAAAGTAAAATATGTGTCTCCCTCTGTGTCACATCAAGGAACTGGCGCTACTCTCAAAGTAAATGACTCAGACTAGCCTAAGAAACATAAAAACATTGTTTCTGCCATTTTTATGACTTACTTAAGGCCACACGAAAACGTTTGACTCCAACCCTGGTTTTTGAATCTGAGCTGAAGTTACACTTTCAAACTAAACTTAGGTTAGTCCTGATCTACCATTGAACTGCTCTTGGTGCAGTTATCAGTACACCATTGACTGATCCTTTTACCAAGGCCATTGAAGCAAGTCATGAGCAAGTCTGCAGCTTTCAACCTTCGAGTCGAGTTGTACGAAAACTTTTGACCTTAAGTGTGCATATAGGAGCACCTGTTGATGGTGACACTCATGAGATTGGAGAGAGTAATAGCCGAGCAGCCGTAGAAAAGAACTGGAAACACCTGGCAGAAGAAGCCCGACTCCTGACCCAGGATCCAGTTTCTGCGAAATAATCCCGTTGATTTCATGGTGGAAGTTGAACTTCATGCTAGCTGCAAACCTTTCGAAGAACTTGAGCGCCAGGATTGGCAACGTCAGTGAGCTGAATACGAAGTCTGATGCTGCGAGGGAAACGATGAAGGGCGTGGTGATGTGCGAACGCGTCTTCGGGTAGCTGAGCAGCGCCACGATCGCCGTTAGGTTGGCCGTGGCGCCGAGCACCGACGACACAGACGCCATCACGCCCGCCAGGAGGCTGTCCCCGGGGGGAAACGCGAAGGTAACGTTAGAGCACTTCTCGTCGATCGTCGTGTTCATCGTGAGAACAGTGGTGCTGGTTGCAAGGAAAGTGGCCTGTCTACAAGTACCGTACTGTATGAGGCGAGTGCGAATATAGTGGTTCTTTACGCTACATAAAAGGAAGCCAAGTTGGTCTTTTGAACCGGACAAACGAGGACCTAAAAGAAGTGGCGTTTCTTTCATATGATTCAAGACTATTAAAACAAGGGGAAATAATGTCATGATTTTGTGTAGTACTTGCAATGACGGAATAAATTTCGTGCAACGTTGACAGTGGATCTGTGAAGAAAAGATGTGCCTCTGTGCAATAACAAAGGCAAAAGTTTATCATCCTTGCTGAGAGGAATGCTCGGGGGGACAGTGACGAGGTCATGAATGACTTGAGTTGCAGCTACTTGCACGTGAAAAGCGTATAAAAGTTTCTTTGATAAATTGGTAATGGTGCATATAAAGAGGATTATTGCACGACTGCATAGCTTAATTTTGTTCATACTGCATACATAAGTACGTGGACGTCCAAGTGCTCTATGGGAGCGACATTGTTATGAGAATGACAGACAACAAGAAAACCCACATAACCTCTGTCCTGCCACTCTGTCTGAAAGTGTTGTATCAACTTACAGGTCAAAAGAGGACTGAGTTTTCTTGTCAAGTGTTCACTCACCGCTTATCTTCGTTGATTCTTGGCCAAGGCTACGGACTTGTTGGCACTGGATTTAAATGGGTATTCTTCAGCTACATGAGAATATTGTCTTGCACCCTGCATATTATTCAAGCATCTGTTCATCAAAGCTGCGCAGTCCTGAGGAGTGTGATAAAGGCCGGGAATGGAGACAATTATCGAGGCACTTCCGCTTAAGACAGCTCTGCTCTTTCCGCAGAAAACTGATGGACGGGCTGCGCTGCATCAACGAGTTCACATTTCGCTGTCTCGACGTCGACCACAGAAATTACTTCAACACCCTGTACAAGGGAACGACGCAGGTGATCGTCGACCTGTGCCACGTTGGGGAATATCAGTCAGGTAACGGCATATGGGTGCATGCATGCACAGATATATATTGTATGATACAGACCCATGTATCGTATGACCCTCATATAACGAGACTAAAACTTGGAAAAAGTCATTGCATTTAAAGGACACAAGATATGGACATGACCTTTTTTTGACTATGAAACTGGTGGATATCATTTACCCCTTGACCAAACAAGACTTTCACATTCCACTTGTGGCCTCCCCGAGCAACCATTTTCAATGACTGCCCCTTTCCCGGGCAAAAAAGTCGTTACAGCCCCACCTGTAATTAATTCTTGTGGGGGGAATTTTTCACCTCTTTCGTGTGTTTTTACAGAAATAGGCTAAAATTTTAAAATAAAGTATTTTCCCAGTCAGTCGGTTTCACATCCGGCCAGGTTTCCCTGACACAGAAGATAGGCCATCTGGCATTCATGCACGATCGCAATAACGAACCTTTTGCTCAAGCAAGAGTCAGTCACATAAAAATGGATGCTGTGGGAGCCTTACTTGGAATATTAACATTTGCTTTGGTCGGAAGAGCGATGATATTCATTAGTTTCATTGTCTAGAAGCTCAAGTCCGTATCTTGTGTCCTTAAGTTTTTAGCCACATACATATGGGTCATAATTTACGTGCACTTATGCAGAAAGACATTCTCTAATGGTTTCGTTTGGCAATGCCTCTCAACGAGACGTTCGATATTGTCATTACTCGTTCCGTATACTGCACGCCCAAGAAGTCGCACCGCAGCCTGGAGGCCCTGAAGTCCTCCGTGATGAGGGAGTTGAAGTGAAATAGTGCGGGACTCTTGCAAGGCCTTCCACGAGCGTCTGGAACGCGTCGCTAAGGCTATTTTGGATGAATCTGGTCGCAAGGCCAGATGTACGTACGTGCATGGAATGACCAACGTCAAAATTGAATACAGTCGACTCTAGCAGCAGCGATTCAACAAATTGTCTCCCAATAACGAAATTTTCTCTGGGGACACAGTTTTTCTGCAGTTGAGTCTGACAATAACCAAGTCCAAACTTTGGTCGAGTCTCAAAATAACCGAGTTTCCCGTTGAATCCACCCTTTTGAAGACTTCAGTGAAAGTGAAAAAGGGACGCTAAGAGACTTCCTGATCTCAAGATGGACTCTTCTGTGCAGTTCGACGCAGGCATCTCAGCAGCTCAGTCTGAGCCCAAATGAACAGCTGAGAATACTTTGTGTCGGGTCAACCTTTTGTCTCGCCACAGACAAGTGTCTCGCAGAAATGAACTT
>JAAUXU010060513.1_pt1 | contig 14990 bp, 11 predicted proteins | sample 7278151 | NCBI WGS metagenome assembly JAAUXU01 (sample SAMN14350113, study PRJNA611818) | marine sediment metagenome | isolation source: surface marine sediment (1.8m) | place: French Polynesia: Moorea | collected 2018-08 | reverse complement strand
CCTAAAACCATTGCGCTTGCCCTCGACTACGTATAGTTTCCACCATTCGTCGAGGTCCATATGGGGACAATTTGGAGTTTTAGAGTTTTTTACTTTTTTCCCTGGAGGCGTCAACCCAAAAAAGTATTTTCAGGTTACCTACAGGTCCCACGGGAGGGCCACAGGGCTCGTGGGAGCACCGTGCAAAATTTGACTGGGATCCAACACTGGGATTCAACAAACAAATAAACAGACAGACAGACAACCCTCTTTATAAATATAAATTCTTTAAAAAATATGAAAAAAAATTTTAGTGCTTCGAGTACCTAAGCTGGTCAAACGACGATGCTGCTGGCTGTGCCACCTGGAACACGACCGTCTACCCGCCTTTCGTCATCTCGCGTGAGGCAAGGATGCCCTGCCCCATTATAACGTAAGTAAAAATTATTAAATTTTTCTTTTGGCCCTTTTTACGCCTTTTTTAGCGTAGTAAGGAGCGACGAGATTTTCCCCAGCAGGCATCGATACATTTCCATTGCATTAAGGGACCTTTTGCAAGTTTTTTTTATAAAATAATCTTTCTCGAAATTGGTTAAAATTTTCCCCTTTATTTTGTTGTTAGGTGCCAACTGGTTTCTGCCGAGGGGGATCTACCGTCCCGGGCGCAGACCGAACCCCCGCTTCCACCTCCTCCACCCGATCCACCCGAGCCGGACGTTTCCAAAATGTCTTTTGATGACCCAAATCCATCTCGTCCAGGCACAATGCCGCACACGGTTAAAGGAAAGAGGGACATTTACCAACCTCATTCATCAACGGCTGTGTCTCTTCCGCCTTGGCTACCTCTCCTTGTGCAAGTAGTGGTTGTTCTTCTGCTTCTTCTGTCGTGTTTGGTAAGTTAACTTTATGCATACTTTGACAATTTCATTTTCTTTTCTTGTTGCTATTGCCTGTTTTTTTTGTCGTATATTGGGGGGAAGGGGATTCCCATAGGGTGACCCCCCCAAAACACAGTCCCCCTCCCTAAGGCAATTTTTGACCTCCCCCCCCCCCAATAGGGCGGAAGGAAAAATTTTCAGAGCTACCCCCTCCCTGAGGCTTCAAAAAAACAGAAAATTTTGAGTTTTTGGGTTAGCGAAGGAAAATTTTTAGGAATTTTTTTCACCCCCTGATTTTGCATTAAAAAAATAACGAGCAAAAATTTTCTTACCATTCCCTTCCCATATCTTTGAGTTTTATTTGTTTTATTTTTTACAGGTCATCCTGTTCTGTTGTCGCCGACATGGTTTCTTAAACAATCGCTGTGTTCGTAAACCGAGGATGTCAGAGGCTCGTAGAAGGGCAGCCGCGGCTCCACCGGACGTAAATTTAATTGAATTGGAGGAAGGTCACGCCCGTCGGCACCAGTCTACTAGGCGTGTACAACCAGATAGTTCAAGGTAATTTATTTATTTATTAGCTCGGTGTGACGTGCTCTGCACCCGTTGAAGGCCAACCCGTGGACTTGCCTCGCTCCGCTTGTGCTCGGCCCATTAAAAAGTATATCGAACTTTTTTAAATAGGCCATATGAGAAGTTAGAATTTTTAAGTTTTTTTCAAAATTATACCTCCTCCCTGGGGGAGTCAACCCAAAAAAGTATTTCAAGGTTAGCCAAAGGGTGAGGTCCATGCCAAGTTTGGGCTCCAATCCGAATAAAGAAACAAACAGACAGACAGACAGACAGGCCTCTTTATATATAAGATTTATTTGATTTGATTTTTGGAAATGGGCTGCAGCTTCCGCAAAATGATTGCTTTTTATTGTTTTTATAGCGTCTCCTCTTAAGTAGAAAAGGAATAAAAAGTTCAAATTTATTTTCTTTTTTAGTGACAGTCCCATGGACACCACCAGCTACACTCGGGCTGATGTTCATTCCCCGGGAATAATTGTGGACATTACTGGGAGAAAAGCGAGAGGAGGTGACCAGCCTCCCCCTCCTCCTCCGCCACGTCCTGCAGCACCGCCAAAGAAAAAAAAGTTTACTCGCCCACTTCCTCGTCCTGCTCCGCTGCCTCCAGCGCCTGCTCCTATGCCTTTAGCACCTCCGCTACTGCCTCCACCGCTACCAGCACCTGCAGCACCACCAACCGATTCGCAGCCGTCTCGTCCCGCTCCCGCTCCTGTACCTGTTCTCCCTGCTCCTGCTGCTGCTGCTTTTCCTGCTCGATCTTCATTAGATCCGCCGCCTGCTGCGATTGCCCCGATTCTGCCTGCTGCTGCTACCACTGCTTCTCCTGCTCGATCTTTACCGCCTGCTGGTCTTTTGACCATGTCTAAAAAAGCAACAACTGCACCAAAAAAAGCTGAAGAAGGGAAAAAATTTAAAGTCTCATTTGATCCTCGAATTTTTCCAATTCCGTCACGCACTGACCAGCCTTTAAAATCTCTTCCGAGTGCAAGTGCAAGTTCTGCCGCAACAACGGCAAGAGCCGATCAATTTAGAACGTCTACTCCAAACGAAAGTTATCAAAAAATAGGCAATGAAATCTCTTGCAATCCGACTGATAGCGCAATTCTGACTAGTCCTGTCCCTATTCGCAATATCATTGCTGGTTGGCAATTTCTGAAGAACAGCATACAAGAATCAATTTCGGAAGAACAGAAGGGCAGAGGCGAGAAAAGAAAAAAGGACTATGGAAGTGAAGGTGATTCTTTAGAAAAAGAAAAAACAAAAGATCTAAAACGGATTCAGACAGAAACGGAGGAGACAGAAAAGGAAAAATCTAAACGATTGTTCTTGGCAGAAGTAGAGAAAAAAAATTTGGCCTATCGGAGAGAAAAAGAATTAAAAAGCCAGTTAATTAAAAAAATTATTAGGGAAAGAAATAATTCAAAAGAAAACCTTAGAGCTGCTGAAGGACTCGACACAATCAGGAGGGAACGCGAAAAAAAAGAAAACGATACGGTAAAAAATGAAGATGAAATTGTTGTGCTTGAATCTGAATTCATTGATATTGATGATGAGGAAGTAAGAAATGAAGTGCAAGAAGATCAATTGGAAGATGAATTTTTGTCTGCTATAGAAGAATCAGAAATTAGGACAAGAGAAAAGAAAAAGGAGGAAGAAAGCAAAAGAACGACGGAGAAAGACACGGCAGTAGTAAATAGGGAAGAAAAGGGTTACATGAGTGAAAATTTCGACGGAAGGGGTATAAAACGAAGGGACAAAACCACGCCTACTGGACTAATTAAAAAAAAGCTTTTGCTATCCGCAGGTGGGAAAGCGACAGCAGCAATTGCGGTAGTAGCCTCGACCTCGTATTTGAGGGCGAAAGAAAAGAATGAGGCAGAAAAGGAGGAGAAAAAAGCGGCACTGGCAACAAAGGAGATAAGCGGAAAAGAAAAAGGAGAACAAGAGTCACAGAAAAAGAAAAGGTCAAAGGTTCCGCTCCCACCGTTTTCAATGATTACTCGGTTAAGATCCAAATCAACAAACGACCTTTCTGAAAAACCCTCGAACATTACAAAAAAAACGGAAAAGAACAAAAAAGAGAGATCCTATTCCCACTTTGTTTTGGCAGAAGTTCCTCCAGCGGAAGAGGGAGAAATGGAAAGTTTTTCCACAACAACAACAACAACAACAACAACAACAACAACACCAACAACAACAGCAGTAACAGCTACAGTAGCAACAACAACGACAACAACAACAACAACAACTACTACTACTACTACTACAGTAGCGACAAAAAGCGTGCAAGCATCAATAAACACAGAGTCCGACTCTGACTAATCTTTTTTTTAAAAATCGGCATTTTTATTCTGAGATAAATCCCCATGGAACTGTTCTTATTTCTTGCGAATTGGTTGGGTGTCTTTCGCAAGTTATCTCATTTTTAAGGGTAAATGATTGTATTGTTGGAACATGTTCTCTTACATTTTTACACAATTTGTGTCTTAATTGTTGGATAGAAATGTTGCTATTACGTGATTCTGCTGACAATAATTTTTCTTTGACAATAAAAGGTGTCAGGGTCATGCCACAAACTTTAGTTAAAGCATGTGTTTTCTTTTCATGTCGGTTACTTTTGTAGGTCAAGTGGAAATTTTTTCTTCCGTATCCAAAAAAACTTTCGATTTGACTTTCAGAGCCAAATTCATTTCGAAATTCACCAATTGCAAGGCCAAGAGAAATTGGCAGTTTTTTTAAGGCGTCCCCTGCAAATATTATATTGTCAGTGTCACAGTAAAAAATATCAAAACCTGCACTGTTTAGTTCTAAAATGGCTTTGTGTATCCTGATGCGTGCATACGCATTAACAAAAGCAGAAATTGAAAAATTTCCATTGCGATTTATGGGCTTTGGTGTCTCTTCTGTCGTAACATGACAAATCTTTTCATCAATATCCGTTATATCCACAATATTTTTGTGTTTAAATAAATATTCCAAGTCCTCCTGAAAGCTGACCGTGTAAAAAGGCACTGGACTATAAAAACAATTGTTCTTACCTGACTGTTGATAAAAACGGAATTAAACGTCTGCTGTTTTTGGCTAAATTTTCCAAGACTACTGTTTAGCAACATTTTAAAATGTTCTCTCAGGCAGGAATCATGTTGAAGTGTATTAGGCTTTAGTTCTAGCTCAGTATCTTTAAAATTCATTTTCGAATTTAAGTTGTCCAACTGCTGCATAAAGTTTTCATCTTTTTGGTTATCATATGACGAATATTTTAACTTGAAATGGGATAAAGCTTTCATATATGGTGCAAGTATTGCATCTTTGTGATTGTAATGATAGCATTCGTATACATTAACCAAAACGTATCCCAATGTCAGAGCATACTCAATTTCAATAGAAGTATAAACACCAACCCACGCCCGTTCCCTATAAAAAAATTTTCCTGTATTAAATTTAATTTTAACTTTTTGTATACTTACCTGTCTGAGTGTGAACAAATTACACTATGTAAATCTGCGCATTTTGAGCAAAGAGGAATACTTGAATGTTTTGTCTTGCTACTCCGAAACATTAGAAAAGGAAAGTTGTTTTTTTTAGGGGGTAGAATTCGCACCAAAACTAAGCCAAAAATTTTTTTCCCATTAGGAAATTGAAGACTATTTGGAATTTTGAGGTCGTGCATTGTGAAAACCTGAGAAACATAAATATTTAAAAGGGTTGAAAATAATGTGTAAATACAAATACCACAAATACCATGTAGTTTCCATATGGCAAATCTTCAAAAGTTGAAGCAGTGTAAGATGAAATCATATCAATACTGTACATTTTCTTTGAAGAAGTTTCTTCCTGTTTGAAATAACAGGCAAATAGTTCGTTTATTCCCCCACGAACTGAAAAATTCAAATAAAACATTAGTTTTTCCATCGTTTTTATAGTGTTTATTTCCTCACTTCTTACCTGACTTGCTAGCATCTAGACGATAGTTTGGTGGATTTGTGTAAACGTGTTGTAAAAAAAAGTTCAATTTAGGATCCAATTTAAGCTTCTTTTTTGATTTCCAGGTGCATTCCCATTCTGTCACTATTTCGGAAATTTCTTCTGGATGATTTATTTCTAGCTTTCTTTTCTTCTGGGTGAAATTTTGAAAAGCTTGTTCGAAAGGAATATCAAAATAATTTTTTTTTGCAGTTTTTGATCGATTCAAATTACATTTACTAACGGGGTGTCCATGAATCAAACATCCGTTGAAAAAAAACGCTTTTTTCATACTAGAAGAATACGAATCAGGAAAACTTTCTTTAAACTTTTTTTGGCCATAAGTGGACCATGCATCTTGAAATTCTTCTTTCGGATAAAGCCATCGCAAAAAACTACAATATTCAATTTCAGCTAAAGAACTTTGCATCGAAATGGGCGGAAGCATCTGTCGAATTTTAGTAAAATTTATGCAAAATGTTCTTAATAGGCGGAATGAGTACGACGCTCTGGTAAATACTGGATATTGGAACGGATGAACATAAGGAAATCTTTCTTTTGTTTCTGCCACTTTTAAAAATTTTCTAAGTAGCGTTTGGCACTGGAACGATGTTTTAAGAAATTTAAGAATTACCATTCCTAAGGATTTCGCTCGGATACTGGAAAATAGCTCAAGTTCTTTTTTAAAATTGAATTTGTTTTTCTGTATTTCTTTCACATATTCTTTTTTTGCCTCTAGTTCTGCGAGCGTATCATCAAAGTAAAAAAAATCCATCAATTTTGGAGCAGCATCGTTATACATGTACATTGATCTCTTATTCCATCTTAGTGGGAAAAACGGCACTTTTATTTTGTTTTTGCTCAGAAGTGAAAAAAATGTTTCGTCAAAATAATTTTTTACATTGACAAATTGGACTTTGATTTCTCTAATTTGCACCATGTAAATATGTGGGGCCGCAATTACCTTTGGTTTAATCATATTTCGTAACAAACATTTTATTATTTGTTCTAAAATCCTACTACCTTGATCAAAAATTAAATATGTTGTAGAACAAATGTCTTTTTCAAACAAAAAAGATAAAAAACATTCTAAAGGCTCACGTGGAGTCAAAATTTTACATTTTACTTTAGCTTTATTTTTTTTTTGTGGTCCAATTTCCCGCGAACAATATTGTGACATTAACACGTTTCGCTGTAATCGAGGTGGTGAAAAATCAGAAAAAGTCCATTCATCAAAAATGTATCTGTTTTCTGTTTCATGTAAAATAGAACATATATTAATTTGTGCGTTGGTATTATCTGTACAAAAAGAGCAAGATTTGTTTAAACAAGCTTGACAGTTGGCGTCAATTTGACCAGTAAATTGACAGTCAATAAAACCCATGTGGGTAATTTGATTTTGTTGCGGTAAAACACAGCTTTGCAGTGGGCAAGAATGATTATAAGATTTTATTTCACCACAAAAAGAACAAGGATCTTGCCCACAGATGTGTTTCTTTGCAATTTCATTTCGCGACTTTAAAAAACGACTTCGGAATGTATATTTTTGGCACAAGTCACAAAACCAGCCATTTTTGCATACTTTTTTGTGCTGTGTGGCACAACTTTCTGAGAACAACCTTATATTACATTTTGAACATTTCTGAGATATATTTGCTGATATTCCCGAATTGCAAAAGTAATTTTTGCTAAATTTGTAGATTTCGGGTGTTTGTATAGGTCTGCGGCAGCAAAAACAGCTAGTAGTTTTTTTGCATTTGTGTTGTGCTCCTTTGCTCTTAAAGTAATTTGAACAAAAAAAGCAAAAGTATCCAAAAATAGAAAAATACTTTTCTATATCTGTAATAACTTCTAATTGGCATATTTGTCCATTTATCAAATTGCCAAGGAAAAACAACTGTCGCTTTGCTGACATAAAAGTTTTTGGGATAGTGGCTAAAAGAGAACTGGAAGTACGACTGAAAATATGAAGCTGAACGTCAAAAGTAAATTGACCCGAAAAATCACAAAAAAATATTTTTTGTCCTATTAAACTTTTAGCTAGCAATTCAATGGAATCAAAACATTTGTTCATCAGTTTTTTTCTAAAAGGCTGTGTCAAAAACATTATATATTTCCCTACTTCGTCTCTATCACTTACTTTTCTGGAGCAATGGTGACATAGCATTCTGTACGTAGCTGGATCAGTGCCATCACTCCATAAAGAAAAATAATAAGCAAAAACTAGAGCAAGAAGGGCATTTTCATGTTTAAAAGTTTCAGGAGCTGAAGGATATCCTGACGGAATATTTTGGCACCAATTCTGATGTTTGGTGTTGGCCGGAGATAGAGAATGTGAGGTCACCGCGGCATTCAATCTGGAATCTAGAAAATTTTTATTTTTATTTCTCGTCAACTTCAATGATAAATATGTGGACGAAATTTTTTTTTTTTATTTATCAAATCAAGCATGTGTCGTGTACTTAACACCTTTATCATAATTTTAAAAGATTTCGTAAGTTTTAAAGTTTGTTTTGACTTAAGATAATTATATAAAATAGAAAGAACCCAACGTGCCATTTTAACCGACGGTGTATTAAGCGAATAATTTCCAGAGTTAAGACCATTTTGAATGTTTGCTCCAATGATTGTTGTATAAATTTGATGCTGATTTTGTTTTGGATACACTTGTTTAAGTTTGTCAAAAATGTGCAAAAGAGCGGAGCGAATAGCTTTTTCCATATTTAGTAAAAGAGGAGCCCTATCTGTCTTTCGAAAAGTCATTTCGTAAAGATGATCTTCAAGGTCATATTGATTGCGCTTTTTGTGTGCGACTGATTTGACAAATATTTCCACATTTCTATCTTTATAAACTCTAGTACCTTGTGAGTATGGGTCAATAATTTGTGTATTTAAATTTGCGTCTCTAATATAGTCTAAAAAGTTTCTTTCTCTTTCTTCTTCGTTGTCACTTTCTCCATCGGAGGACTGAGCATCTTCACCGTCCCCATCATCTCTATCACCTCCATCATCTCCATCAACGTCAGGCTCAGAATTATTTTCTTCTCCACCAGATAATTCTCCATACTCGTCAAATCCAGATGCTTCTGTTTGCTCATCATTTGCTTCCATTTGGTTCTTATTTTCAGCTCCTGTTGCTTCTGTTAAACTGTTGTCATTTTCACCTCTGTCTAATGGGTCCTCGCTTTGAGATCTTTGATTGCGAAAAACCTTTCTCAAATGTTCTTCTAATTCTTTGTTTGTCGCCATGATAACAAGAGAATGCTGTGGTAGACTTTTTGCTTAAAATCGATACCCAAAAAATCGATACCAAGCAGGGAGAAAAAGAAAGGAGGAAATAAAACGGCATAAACTAACTGTACTGTAACAGTTTTTTTACAAACATACATTTAGGATGAACAAGAAGATTTTTTAAAAAGGACAAGACAAAAAAACTAGTCCAAGAGCAAAAAAATCCCTAACTAGTCCAAGAAGCTATTTCATTGTCTTTTTGGTTTTTTTTGTTTTTGTAAACGGCAATCTCGCTGTTTTTTCTTTAGTGCCTTTGCCTTTCCTGACTTTCTCCTAGTATCGATCGTCGATCGATAACTGTGGTTGAAACACAATGTCAAAACAGAGTGAAATAACTGATGTTATTCTACTCCCTCTAGAGGAAGAAACAAGAATTTTAAAGGGTATATTTGAAAAAATTGTAAAAGAGGTAAGTTCCTTCCGTTCACTTGCGCCTTCCGCTTTTGGTCCTAAACGTACAGCAACGAAGGAAGAGTTGCAGAAACCCTATTGTTACTCGATCTACTTTTTTTTCCAGATCTCCAAATATGACGAAAAAAACTCAAAAATGTGCCTTTTTTGTCACCTTTTTTTAAACCTATGCTGTTTATGTTGGCTATGGAGAGGCACTGTACGTTACGAACGTGACTGTTTAATATGCAAATGTTTTCATGTTCTGGAATACAAGTATTTTCGGCGAGAAAATGGGTTTCTGGCAGAAAATAACTTTCCAGGAAACTATCTTGGTGATATATTTTTATGCGAGGTATGCTTAGCTCCAGAGCCCAATCAATGCCGTGTATTTTGCAAACAAAATGATGGAAGATGCTGGCCTACAATTCATAAAGGTATGCATTTAGTTAAGATATCTAATTTATGTATGCTATGTTATCTTTTAGGTTGTATTGTCCAAAGATGTGAAATCATGGAGAAGAAAAAACAATTTTTTGACCATCACTTTTCTCGGGAATCAAATTCAGAATCAAAGTTTGTGGCATGTTTACCTGCTATTGGTCAAGGAGCGCGCAAATCCTGGGGAGCAAAAAAAAAAGAAAGAAAAATAATAATAACTTTGTTAAAAAAAAGGAATCCAAATTGGAAAAGTCTTTCATTAAAAAACGTAGCAACAGCAACATTTTCTAGAAAACTCCGTCAAACTATTGAACAAAGGCGTGAACTTAATTTATTTATAAAAAGCAACATTTCAGGATTGAACGCTTTTGAAAAAAATTGGATTCATAAAATAAATCGTTCTCTTAAAAAAACAGAAATTAGTCTTAAAAACCAAAAACAAAGCAGAACAGTCGTCCATTTTCCAGGTAAAACTAAAAATATTTTGTTGCATGCAATTGCTTCTATTATTATGGTTATATATATATTCGGGGGCCTAGTAAATTGGAGAACCTCACGTTAGTAAATTTTTTGGCCGAGCTCGTAGGATTTTTTGGCCGAGCTCATAGGAGTAATTTTTTGGTACCCGTTAAAATTGTTGATATGTTTTAATATTTTCAGCATTGCACACACCAAAACGTACGGAAATCTCAGAAGATAACAAACAATGTTCAAATGATGCAGTTGATATCTTTTCTGGCTGCTTATCTCCAATTTCTTTTGAGGAAATACCTACGGTTCCACAGCTGTTTGATGTTGAAATAGCAAGTAAGCCTAACAAAATAAATTATTATCCAGGCAAACTTAAAGCTTTTTTAGACAGTCCTAAGGGGCAAGAAATAATTTGCCTAGTTGATGACGACGATGTCTTGGAAGATGAGCACTCATTTGATTTTCAAACTTTACCCTGCAATTCATCTCAATGTGTTTTTTATTCAACTGGTACTACTCAAAGCCCAAAGGGAATTCATGATTGTATGCTTGAACATCTATTGGCTGCATCGAAACAAACGGAATGTCACAATAAGGTACTTTCGGAAAAGAGATTAAAAAGGCTTATTCTTTAATATAAATATATGTATTTTTGAAAATGTTAGCAATTTGGGCGTTGCACTGAGACTAAAATTGGCCATATTATATCTTTGCTTCCAAATACGGAGATTGGAAACACAGTCGTTGATGCATATGGAACTTTTCTGAATAAAAACTGTCAAAATATCTATATGTTTCCATCAATGTTATACTATCCTGTCCGTAGAAAGGCACCTTGGGATGGGGTAAGACCGTGAATATATTATACTTATTGTATCCCCTTAATTATTATTTTTGAAGGTAAATATATCTTCCATTCAATGGTTTCTATTCCCATGTCTCGAAAACAAACACTGGAGTTTAGTTGTTCTTAACGTGCAAGAAAACCAGTTAATGTTACTTAATAGTTGGAGTAAATTACAAATAACTAAGAAAAGACTTAGGTAACAAAACCCAAATTATAGACTACATATAATACATTATTTTTACAGGGAAATCAGCGATTTTATTTTGGCACAATTTTCGTTGCCGATTTTAAGAAATGCCATAGAATGCTCTGTTACACAACAAAAAAATAATGTTGATTGTGGTGCCTATATGCTGTATTTTTCATATTGCCTGATAAAAAAAAATTGGCAGTCTTTAGTATCAACATCGGTAACTTCGACATTTATTCGAAACAAAATTATTCATGATTTGTTTTACCAAAAAGTTTTTGATATTCTTGAATAAAAAAACCAATACCTACCAAAAAATCACTCTTGGGTCCTGAACATCTTTTTTCCTCTTCCAGGCAGCATGTAATAAGCACCACGCCGACTACTTTGTCCTTTTTGCATTTTGCTACTGTGTTCCAGCGCCCTCGCGTACTGACTCCTTGCCACGTTATCATTCGCAAAAATTGAAAGAAATTGTAAAAACACAATCCTTTTTATGTCTTTATTGCGGAAAAAAAAAGATTGGACGAACTTTATTATCTGAATGGCCAAGCTCGTTTGGGAATATAAAACTCCGTACAATGCAATTATGGGGTAATTCAGACAATGGGGAAGCATCAATCAACAAATACTTTAAATCATTTTTTCCTGCGTGACTATAAATAAAATCAAAACATTCCATTAAGAAGCTTGATTTGGAAGGAAACATATGACGACTTAAAATCGAAAGCTGATTTTGATCTACCTTGTCATGAAAAATAACTTTCTCGCTGCAGTTACGAATAAATGTAAGTCGATTTTTTCCGGGAAAGAAAAGACTTTGACTAATAGTGACAACAGAAATGTTACTGTGGTGGGACGATTGGGTAATTAAGTCTAGAATTTTTTTACTTCCAAAGACTTCTTTCATAAGATCATCAAACACAACTAACTTATGCGCTGTTTTATCTAATGTTAATTGCAAAGTATCTAAGTCAGGCAAGCCTTCAATGATTTCAATTTCGGGGAATACTGCTTCTAAAGCTCTAATAAATTCATGATGCAAATGGAGCATGTTCAAGGGAAAACAGTATAGTATTCTTTCAAAAGATTTATCATAAACTTGTGAACGATACTTAATAAGATTTAAGGCAAAACGACTTTTCCCACTCATGGTAGGGCCACAAATTACTAACCTACTGGGACAATGAATTTTTGCAAAAGTAGGGGGCACCTGCAGCTTTTGAACTACCTTTTTTGTTGAAATGGAAACACTTTCGTTTGCTGTCATGGTTGTTTTACTTCGTACAAAAAATCTAAAACTTCTTCCTCATTCTTCACGACATCTTGTGAAAACAAGCTGTTTAATAAGTCAGAAAAGTCCAAATCTTTGTTATAGACCCGATTTAAGACAAAAAAAAGGGCAAATTCACCACATTTGTTACTGTCTTTTGGTTGAAGGCGAGTTACATTGCACACACAACTTCCCTTGAACTGGTGAAGCACGTCTTTTAGAAACATTTCACTTGTTCCAGCACTATCAAACACTTCCACAATGTTGTACATTTGAAATACAACAAACCAGTGCAGTCCAGCGCCAGCCTTTGTGCTGATAATCAATCGTTCCATCCTTTGTACCTAGAATTTTTTTTCTACTACAAAATCTGTCAAAGCTTTTAAAAAAGCTCCGTACTGGAGCCCCTGTCCCAGCAAAAGCAATATTTTTCTACTGACACAACTCTATGTCGAATAAAAACTAAGTACAAAGGATGGAAACAGACTCAGTATTGACGAAAAGGAACTTTCCATCTTCAACCTCTTTAACATCATCTCTTGTTGCCAAACCTCCGCAATGTTTTTTAATTTCTGGATATGCCTTTATAAAATCAAGAAGCTCTCTTCCTTTCATGGTTACTTCTTTTTCGGTGGTGGACCGATTTCATACCACTTGTCACTAATATAACGAGATTTTTTCGGCTCCGTTTTTTGGACATTTTTTTCCACGGTAGGAGGTTCTGTGAGACTACTTGCAGGCATTGTTATGCTTTTTGACTCGCTCGGTAAAGGTACGATAAGAGCGTCTTTTTTTTCTTTTTCTAAGATAATATTTGAGAGATCATGTTCACCTGCTCCTTCTTGTTTCTCATTTCGCAGTTTTTCGTAGTTTTTTTCAATTTGAACAAGACGCTCGTACTCCGAAAAATCAATTAAGATTTTTGACAAGGACATGACTTTATTCGGGAAATAAAGGACTAAATAAGAAAGGAAATAAAGATGCAAAATTGGCCAAGTATTGCTTCTTTTTATGTAAAGAAGCACTAAGCAAGGACTTTAAGCGGAAACGAAGGGTTTTCAAAGCTAGCCTTCGCTTACTCTTTTTTAAATGTTCATAGTGTGATCTGAATATGGGAATATGTCCAACAGCTAAACAAAAAAGAATTCGCAAAATTACGTTTAGTTGTCGGCCATTTGCTGTTTGAATGTCATACCTATTTTGCCTAGACTTATGTTTAAATAAACGATAAAGGAGTCGGTGGGTATTTGGCTCAAGCATACGCTTCCTTAGAAGGCGATGAGTAACAGGCATTATCGTATGCGACGAAGTAAAAAATTCACAACGACATAGGCACCTTCAAGGTCAAAATCTGCCATTTCTCCTTCGACGGATTTGATGGTCATTGTTAACACTTGTGAAGGACGATTTACAACAAAAAAGTCCCTTCGGAATGCTATTGTGTACTTTTCTCCGACATTTTTGTTGCCTATGCAAGTTATGCCAATGATTTCTTCGTCGGCTTCAATGCTGTTATTCTTCACAAATTGTGTTTGCACGTAATTCACACATATGCCAATTATGGCTCGAGGAATTCGACTTGTATACGATAGATTAAGAGACGCCACCGCAATTTCCCACTCTCCGTCCTCGATGTTGAATATTCTCCCAATGCTGTAGGACAATTTTGTATTTATTGGACCTTGTATGATTACACTGTGCAAAGACATGCTATTACCGTTCACTTCACGAGGCTATTCTTGACTGACGATAGAGAAACAGGAGACGAAAGGCAGGAAAAGGCAGGAAACGTAAGCATAGTAGAAGCAAGAAAGCAAGAAACCCAATGTCACAGCCAAGAAAGGAAAGAAGAAGAAAGAGAAAGCACAACTAAAAGCAAAAAAGGAAAAAACTGGTTGTCATAGCTCTGAGGGAAAGCAGCTGAGAAGAGAGAACATGGGTGACGAACCGCTTGTCTTGTCATAGACATGTGAAGTCTAAGTCAAGCTAAGAAGAAAAAAAATCGTTTGTTTTAATCCTGGTTAAGAATTACGTGTCACAAAAGAAAGACATACGGTACGCACATAAATAAATGAGCATTTGTAATGCGGAGAAAAGCATAAATGTCTTTATTTGAATCTATGGATGGAATATTGGAAGCTGTCAAGATGTGTGTTCACTCAGGTCGATGCGCATTCGTCCATCCGGTCTTTTAGCCTCCAGTTCCATTTAAACCTATAGGAAAAACAAATAATTCATTAGATAAAAAAGTCGCAGCTCGTTAAAACGAGCCTCAGAAAAAGTAAGCCGGTCCCATGCTCGCCCGAGTAGGGTTCATTGCATGGTCTCGGCCTGTACCGTGACTTATACAGGCAGTTCATTGGGGGTATTTTTAGAGTTCATTCGTAAATCAACTGGCCCCCGGCCCAGGCAAAGAGGAGATTTTTTTGGAAAAATCCTAGCACTACAAACGGACGAAATCTCCATCGAGCACAAGAACCTTTTTCAGGCGAGGGAGTGCTAGTAGTTTTTAATGCGGCTTCGAATGGTTGGCATAAATCGTTTAATAGGGAAAAAATATTACTGTGACAAGAATAACACATACGCAAAAAGAAAATAGCATAAATATTAAGACTGCAAGGAGTGCTTGACGCCATTAGCCCCCTCTTTTGGCGGAAAGATCGGGGAAACTGTTCCCTCCAGCTCCAATTTTTT
>JAAUXU010041663.1_pt1 | contig 14991 bp, 13 predicted proteins | sample 7278151 | NCBI WGS metagenome assembly JAAUXU01 (sample SAMN14350113, study PRJNA611818) | marine sediment metagenome | isolation source: surface marine sediment (1.8m) | place: French Polynesia: Moorea | collected 2018-08 | reverse complement strand
GAATGACGCCAGACACGACGCCAGACACGACGTCAGAAGTGACTTTGAAAATGACGCCAGGAATGACGTTAGGAATGACTTTAGGAATGACTTTAGGAATGACTTTGAAAATGACGTTAGACACGACGATAGAAATGACATTAGACACGACGCCAGGAATGACGCCAGGAATGACGCCAGGAATGACGACGATAGACACGATGTTAGATCCGACGATAGATCCGACGATAGATCCGATATTATACTCGAACCTATGGAACCAGATGATATTGAAATCAAAAATTTTCCAAATATAAATATTGAAGAATTATATAAAATTTCTGGCGATAGAGACGTTAATATGGACAACGACGATGACGATGATGATCTTAAAAGTGAAGATTCAGAAGTTCAAACTCAAATACATTATAAAAAATCAAGAGATGATTTATTGTGGCAAATCAAATTATTAAAGCGTTTTAACGAAGATTTCATAATTCCAGACTTAAAATTTTATTCAAATAAAGAACTTGAAAACTTGATTAGAACATTAACTCGTGAAAGAAATCTAGATGAGAATATCAAGTTTTCAAGGGAAGTAATGACCATTTTATGGAATTTGATTGAAAAATTAGGAACACAGTATTTAAGCTTAGATTTGACTGGATTCGCATTAAATGAAAGTCAACATATTAAAGACTATGAAAAAATCTTTGTAGAACTGTCTGAAAGGTCATATATGACATGGTCAAAAACACTAGGTCCGGAAGTTCAATTATTAATGTTACTGATTATGCATCCAGCACTGTTCATATGGCAAAAAAATTCATCTCCACGATTCAAGCCAGAAACGAGTTCATACAAAGATTCATACAAAGAAATGCGTGGACCTAATAAAATTTAAATTTTAATTTTAATGTTATGTATTATTAATTTAAAATGAATATAAAAGAAGAAAACATCATTGAAGAAACTGAAGGCGAGTGTAAACACACCGTTGAAAACACCGTTGAAGACGCGTGTAAATACGCTATTAGTGACTATAGTGGTGATAGTGAAATTAGAATAAATGAAAATGTAAATGTAACTTCTGCCGAGGTAAAAGTAAATGTGTATATTTTGATTTTGTCCAATATAAACAAAACTATCAAAAAATCATATACGTTTCGAAAATATGAAGACGAATACACCTATAACTTAAAAATAATGATGTTTGAAAATTACGATAAACTGAAAGTCTTTGCGTCTGAAAATCAAAAAGAAAAACTTTATACACAAACGAAAATACAAGTTACAGAGTATGAAAACCAAGGTTTCAGGAATCATGTTTACGCAAATTTGGATTTAAATTGGTTGAAATTCTATCTTATGAATGAAACAGAAATTCATAAGATTTCAGGTAATTTAGATGAAATAAGCAAAAAATCAGAGATATATCCCAAACCATGTTATTTATTTGAGTTTTTAAAATATTGCAAGCCAAAGGACATTAGAGTGTTGTTTTTAAGTGATTATCCAGAAAGTGTGGACACTTTAGATGGATTGGCATTTTCTGATTTACAGACCATTACACCATCACTTTTGAACATTTATAAAAGTCTTAAAAATGAAAATATACCATACAAAAACACTTCAAATTTGTCGAAACTAGCCAAACAGGGTGTGTTTTTGTTAAATTCAATCTCATTGACAATTGAAAAAGAAAGTTGTAATATTCATGATTTGATATGGAAACAATTGTTATTAAATCTAGTTAAATTCATTATAACATCAAGAATGAACAAAAATATTATTGTCGTATATTTCGGAGAAAAGCCGTATAATCGATATAAAAGAATAATAAAACATCTTTGTAATGAAAACTCAATAACACTAAAAGATTATTTTGTGGCCAATCCCAAGGCAAAAGAAGTCAACCGAAAACCATTCTTTTTCTGTCATAATATCTTCTCAAACATAAATAATGATCTAAATGAATTAGGAGAACCTACGATTAAGTACAATCTGTAAATTTTATTTTTAGATGTTTAATATGAAAAATTTAATAAATGAAACCAAGAACTAGCGTTAAAAACGGTGTTAGACGCGACGTTAAAATCGGTATTGGCGTTAAAAACGGCGTTAGACGCGACGCGTGTAAACACGTTGAAAACGCGTGTAAACACGTTGAAAACAACATTAAACGCGACGATTATAGACAATCTAGTGTCTATATGACATTTTTTGAAAAAATTTCGTTAATAATGACTAGAGCGGAAGAATTAAGTACAAAAGAATTGCCATTAATCGACATTAATGACCTTCCAATCGAATATAAAGACACTTCAGATTTTGAAAAACAAATCGCCATTAAAGAATTAGAAATGGGTTATTTGAATCATTACTGGTTAGAAAGAAAATTACCAGATGGTTCAAAAGAACGTTTTTACATCTCTGAAATGATTATTCCAGAATAAGGATTAAAGCTTAGTTAGAGTTTCGTTAGAACTTAGTTAAAACCTAGCCAATACTCATCCAATACTCATCTTATTCATGTTCATATAGATCATAATCAACAAAATTGTAGCAAAAACATCGTTTTTGCTAAGTAGAACGAAACCCGATATTATGAACGCAATTGTCGTTTTTCCTTGATATAAAAGGAAAAACAAAACAAGAAGTATTAATATATCCAAAATCATTTTTATTTACACAATTTATTTGTCGTCAATCATGTTTTAATTCTGTTATTCAAGTTTATTATATTACTACAATATGACTGAATAACGGGAATATGAGTAATTATGAAAATCTTATTGAAACATTGATTTAGAATGGGTAATATCTCAGTTTTGATCTTATCAACACGGGTCGGATCTAACGAACCAAACCCTTCATCAATGAATATACAGTTTGGAACAAAAATAGTAGATATAGATGCCAATCCACATCTAATGGCAATTGTCAATAAGAAACGTTCGGATCCAGAAATTTGTCCACATGGAATTATGTCTTTAGAACGAATACAATTCAAGAATATTTGTGTTTCGTTTTTGATTATTTGAACCTTTAAACCATAGTTTATTAGTAAATTGTTTATTAACTTGTTGAATTTTGAAATTTTGTTGGTTGTATTGTAATTTATATACATCTCTAAACACTGTTTATAAGTATCATACAACACTTTTTTTGATTTTAAATTTTTAAACTCTTTTGTCTTTTCAGCTAGTTTATCATTAAGATTGGACAATGTCTTATGTAAAGTTTTAATGTTTAAAAACGTAGAATTCAATCTATGTAATTCTTTGGTTATATCATCTTTTTCGGTTATATTTATTGATTTATTTTCGTTGATGAATTCGTTGTATAAAGTGACTAATTTTTGAATTTCATTATATTCATTAATTTCATTTTGATACTTTATAAACCGATCTTGTAACGCATATTCATTGTTTATTTTTATGGCTAGAATGTCTAATTTTTTGTTATTTTCAAAAGTAGATATATCTTCTTTACACCTATTATAACATGAAATATCCTCAATAATTTTTTCAATGTTAGAGATGTCATTAACTACATTATTGTATTCAATGTTTAATGTTTTAAATGCATCTTCATTCGTTTTAAGTTCATTTGTGATTACTAACAAGTTATCGATAATTTCATTTTCATATTCTTTAGAGAAGTTTAATACATTTTTATTAAATGTACAAGAATCGCATGAATCTGAAAATTTATACTTTCTTTTATTCTCATTAAACTTCTTGTATTGTTGATTTTGAATCAAAATATTTTTATTGCATTTAGAGATGTTTTGGATGGTATTTTCAATATTAATACTTATAGTATTTTTTGCGATTTTCTTGGTTTCTAACTCATCTTTAGACGTTTCATGAAACTTTGGTATATTTTGGATTGTTGTTAACTTTTTCAATGATTCTAATGTTTTTCGAATTATGGCTTTACAATCGTCAACATTGATGTTTTTATTTACATATCTTGGTAATGAATTCTTTTCATTTTCCAGCTTTTTAAGGGTATTAGGTGAAAAACTAACTTGTATTGGTTTTGTTTTAATTTTATTCTTGTATTGTTCTATTTGGTCCGTAGTAATGTTTTTGATACTTTTATACTTTTCTTCTATTTTGTATAATTTCTCTTTTATAGTGTCTAATTTCTTTGTTTTTACCATTATTAAATTTTCAATATTTTCAATAGAATCTTCCGATTCAAGACTTGTTTTTGTGATTTTGATATCATTTAGTAAATCGTCGATATAGGTCTTGTTAGAGTTTATTTTTGAATTTATTGATGTAATATTGTGTTTTATGTCAGAAAACACCTCAGATGTGTCTTTAATCAATATTTTTTGAAACAGTAAATTCTTCTCACTAGGCGTCAAACTCAAAAAATCATTGATATCATTTTGCATTAATATCCATGTTGATAATGCTACTTCACGCTCGTTGAAAATCGATTTTAAGAACTCTTCACAAGATTTCAAAGTATCAAGATAGATGTTGTCTTGTTTGTAAATCAAGATTGAATGTTTTGTTGTTGTTTTCTTTCTAACAATCGTATATTGAACATTATTAATCAATAATTTCAAAGTTACAGTCCCGCTAAGGTTGAATTTTTTATCGTTAATCTTATTGATAGCCATGTTCAAATACAACGCAGAGTCTCCATAAATGACAAATAGTATTGATTTCAAAATTGTGGTTTTTCCGGTAGCATTATCCCCAAAAATACATGTAGTTGTATTATAATCATCAAAATTGATTTCTAGATGATTATGAATGGCAAATTTCTCTAATTTTAAATACTTTAATTCTATTGTATTATACTCGAATTCTGAAAATATCGAATAGTTGGCATGTAAACTCAAAATATCATTAATGTTGTGAATGTTTTTTATATTTTTCTGTTTTACTTCATTATACAACCAATCTTTGAAATTTAAAACAGGAACGATTTTTACATTGTCCACGCTTGAATCGGTTGATGAATCGATTGAATCATATTCATATTTTATTGTTTTTAAAGTGTTATTATCTAAATATTCAGATATTTTATGTTTAAAATATTCTACGTTTATATCGGGTCTATCGGGAATATTTAACAATCTTAAATTTATATTTTTAGGATATTTAGACAGAACTTTATTCAATTTATCTTTGTCAATTTCAATGTTGTCTTTATTTGAAATATCTTCGAATTGAACGGTCACAAATCCATATTTATTATTTACTTTAATGAACTTTCCAGAGACATCGACGCCGTTTTTAGTCGAAGTTATTGTCCATTCAATAAACCCATGATTGATAGTTTCGCCATGATTTAATTGCAACAAAGAACCTGGATACGCCATATTATGTTGTAAAAAGTTTCCAGGAATATGCAAATCACCCAATAAGTATAAATCAAAGTTATACTTGGTTAAAATGTGTTTATTGGGAAATATTTTTTGATATATATTAATTGTTTTAGTCGCCGTAGTCGCCGTAGTCGCCGTAGTCGCCGTATCCGTCGCCGTATCCGTCGCCGTTTTATCCGATGTTAAAGTCATTTCCGTTGTCGCGTTACTTGCACTCAAAGATATGTGACTGAGTAGTATGTTTATTTTGTTATCTGGGTTTTTAGCGTGTACAGATAGAATATTATCTATATCAACATCTTTACGTTCAATGTCTGAAACATCTAATGAATTTAGTTTTAAATTACCTAAAACTAAACTTTTTGAATTATTAAGATAATATAGATTATCAGACTCTATAAGCGATAATAACGTGTTTAATATATTATTTTTTGACGCATCGTATTTCGAGAACTTTGAGATGTCATGATTGCCCGGAATAACGACAACCGGGGCAATTTTCAACAACTGTTTGATAAAGTCTAATAATAACCTTATACTTGGTTCTGTTATCTTTACACAATTATCGAAAAGATCGCCGCAAATAACAATAATTGGTGAAATTTTTGAACAACTTGATTTTCTGGCGTTTGAACTCGTAATTCTTGCGTTTAAAGTTTTTATTGTTTCATCAATAACGTGTTTATATTCGTCTTCTCTGTTGTTTTTAACAAAATGTAAATCAGCAAAATGCCATATGGTATTAAAAGTGTTTTCGAGCGTGTTTACGCTCGCCTTTGGCGTTTTTACAAGCGCGTTTACGCTAGGATTCATTGTTGTTTTATATTTACGTAAATATTTAAAATAAATATTCATTTATTTTGATGTTTGAGTCGGTCTAACGTATTTGTCAAAATTTTTATTCGTTTTTGATCATAGTTTATTAGTTTTTTGAATTTTAGAAACTTTTTAGAACATTCACATTCATGGCTTATAACGTAGGATATAATCAAATTTAATAGTAGTTTATTTTCGATTTGACACGTTTCTATAGCATTTTTCAAACTTTCTAACGAATCATTTTGTAAGCCGTCTGTTCCGTTTGTCTCGTTTGTCTCGTTTGTCTCGTTTGTCTCGTTTGTCGGGTTTGTTCCGTTTGCCGGGTTTGTTCCGTTTATCGGGTTATCTGATGATGTATTATCAGTCGGTGGCGATGTATTTAACATTATTTTTTATCATTATTTTTTATCATATAAACAAAATATGACACTACTAAACTTCAAAAAAGCGCGTTTAATCGGTTTAAACGCGAATAATTTCGATGTTGTATATAACTATTTTTTAGTGTTTCAGGTCTTTTTGATCGCTGTTATCGTATATTTAATTATAAATTTATTGTTTTACAAGTGGCAAAAATCGAAAAAATCAAACTTGCCAAAAACTTCCTCATCGCGTGAAAAGTGGATTTTGATCATATTGATTGGTTTTTATGTTTTATATGGTTTATCTATGGTATATTATTATATTGTATTTAAATCAAGTAATAGACCCCCAAAATCAATAGTAGACATTACCACACATTCACACAATTCAGAGATGTATTCATCAAAACCTGATGAATACGAAAATTTGATTGAAAACATCTTAGAACGAAGAGAGTGGTATATTGACAGGGTTAAGGAGTCAATACGGAGTCAATAAAGAGTCAATCCGAAGTCAATAAAGTGAGTTAATACGGACTCTATACGGACTCATACGGACTAATACGGACCCTGCTATAAAAATATAAATTTAAATTTAATGTTTTGACTTAAATAAAGTATAATGACTGAAGCTGATGGTGATGAAACATTCCAAAGTGTTATAAACTTTCTGTCTGATAATGTTTGCGTTGAAAACAAGTCTGAAAAGTCGAAATACTTTAATTTTTTATCAATGACAAAAGGTACTACATCGTGTATAACGTACGAAATCGTAGATGTTGAATATTTTTGGGAATTGGTCGATGGTGCGTTTGCTAAAAAAATCATAGATAATGACTCAGAAATGTCTGAGCGAGAGAAATTTTTTGATGCGAAAACTTCATTATTAGAGTGTATAAGTCTAGATCATTCACCATTAAGATTTGATATTGATTTTTACCCTATTGACGCGTGTAAGACAAATAACCGACTTTATACCGATAAGATATGTCAAAAAATTTATGGAATTATCATTGACCAACTAACAAAATTTTTGTTAAAATTCAACCAACAATTGGACGTAAACACGATAATGACGATATTTTCAAAAGATACGTGGATCAAGAAAGACGGAATACACATCTTCTTTCCTAATCTTTTGATGTATAACGAAAATCAAAATACACTGTCTAATATCATTGGAAACGAAATAAACAACAAGTCGGTAAGATGGAAGTTAGATACGTGTAATATTAAAACCATAAGTGTTGATTCTGTAGCCAACAAATCTTGGGTTGTTTATGGGTTTTCCAAGTATAATAAACAAGAAATTTACAAATTAACTACAGTTTATAAACTCTCTTCTTTGAAGTTGTACATACAAAATAAAGAAGAATGGAATAAACCGTCTTTATATAGCATAAGTAGGAAAAAATACAGAAACGAAAACATATTTGGATGCCAACCATCTCATACACCAACTTTAACTATCAAACAACATCATAACATCGAAGATGTTTATGGATTATTGATCGATACAAATTTACTACATCATTTATCTATCGATAGAGCGGATAATTATGACGATTGGATAAATATTGGACTACGGTTATATTCAATAGGAAAGGGTGATGAACGATTTCTCGAACTTTGGAAAAAATTTTCTATTAGATCCGCCAAATATAACGAAGGAGGCGAAAGAGTATGTAATTACAAATGGTCTACATTCAAGGTTAGAAAGGAAATTACGGTTAGATCTCTTTTACATTATTTGAAAAAAGATAACATTGCAGAGTATAACAAGTTAGAAAAAGAGTATTTCTATAATAAAACTATCAAAACACTGTTATCAACCAGTGACGGTGACAATTTATCGACTGTCAAATTTCAACATTATGACATGGCTGAATTTTTCTATAGAATGTACAGTTCTGAAATAATCTATGATGACAAAGAATGGTGGAAGTTTAATGGAGTTTCGTGGCATAAGATCAACGAAAGTGACATTTCATTATTGTTCATAAATCCAGTTAGAGAACGTCTACAAAACGTTTTGAAAGAACTAGAAAATGAAAATAACAACATGGAAACGGTCTTTCAGAGAAAGTGTTTAGAACGTAACAGAGACTTGTCAGATCAGCTTAAAAACGTAAGTTATCTCAACTCTTGTTACAGAGCCGCAAAAATTATATGTAATGTTTATCCATTTACACTTGATAGAAACAAATATTTGATAGGGTTTAATAATGGAGTTGTTGACCTACGAAAAATCATAAATGAAGTAAAAGACAATTCTCATGAACTTAGAATGGAATTAGAAAACGATTCAAAAATACTAGTAGAACAGGGTATAATCGAATCTAACGGAACTTTGTTTAAACGACGCGACGACATAATTCGAAGATGTTTCAGACAGGCCGATCCAGACGATTATATCAGTAAATCGACAAATTATAATTACATCAAAGATCCGCCTAAAGAAAATTTTAACAAATTATATAAATATTTATCTCAGATTGTAGTAGACAAAGAAGAAAGAGAAGAAATGTTAGATTTGTTTGCAACATGCCTTGAAGCAGAAAATTCTGAAAAGATGATTATTGTTATTAAAGGAACTCCAAACTCTGGAAAAACAAGATTTATAAACTTTCTATGTGAGGTTTTTGGAGAATATAAATGCACATTACCGAGAGAAGTAGCTTATGTCAGAAGGACAAATAGTAGTACACCTAGACCAGAATTGGTGAGAGCCGTTAATACAAGATTAGGATTTATCAATGAGACGGTCGGAAACGAAACAATGGACACTGCTATGCTAAAACAGATTTCTGGACAAGATAAGATGTATTTCAGAACTTTGTATTCTGAAGGTGAAGAGTGTAATACAACGTGGACTTTGGTTATAACTTGTAATGACTGTCCAAAGATTCCACACGACGATGAAGCCATATGGGATAGACTTAGATTTATAAATTTTAACTCAAGATTCTCTTCTGATGCACCCTTAGATGAAAATGAACAAATTAAACAAAAAACATTCCCTAGAATGACTGTAGAGATAGATAATGCATTGCAAGAATTAGTTCCGACGTTTTTGATTGATTTATTGCGTAGATATTACAAAAATCAATTAATGACGAAACATGGGATTCCATCCTGTAAGAAACTAAAAGAGAACACAAAAATGTTTAGAGATGATAATAATCCGATTAAGGTGTTCTGTGACGAAAAAATCGTATATTGTAAAACAAAGTCATTTGTAGAGTGTATAGTGTGTTTTAACAAGTATAAAGAATGGTTTACGGAAGTTAATCCTGGAATAAAGTTAAAAATGAATTATAAAACATTTTTAATAAATTTTGAGGCAGAAATAAAGATAAAACATGTTAAAGTAAACATTATGACAGAAAACAATAATGTAGAACGTTCTAAAAAGAGTTTAATTGACGTCTGGAATGGGATTGAATTGATTGTTTAAAACCCGGTAAAACCGATAGTTTTTAAATGTACTTTTTAGCATCTGTAACCTTGATAAATGATGATTTTTTATTTCTACAAACATCGCAAATTCCCGAGATTCTCCATGATTCTCGGCCACTATTAGTTATTGTCTTAATAATGGATGGTGACGTCGTTTTTGTGTACTTCTTATCAACAAGACAATAAGTGTTTAATTTATCTTTAGGGATTGTTTTTTTGATTGGATATGTTTTAGACGATTTAGGCATTATTTTTTACTTAAAACATAAAAAAATTTTATATTGTATTTTACATTCTGGATTTTTCATTCTGGATAAAAATTTATTTTTATCAAAATAACGGCGTATAAATAACAATGGCAATGCGTAAATTTGGAGAATTACTGGATTTTATTAAATATTTTGTTGCAGTTTTTGTTATTTTTGTCATTCTATTTGTGGCTTTTGACGTCCTGTTTCACGTTTGTATAGAAATAAATAGAAATCAGTATAAAAGGATTCAAGGCCATAAAAAACTCCATAATAATGTAAAAGATGTTGACTTTGACCCTCTTAGACACAATGAATTGACCTTTTTAACTGAGTCATTATTCATTTTAAAGTCATCTAATGCATGTATCTATTCTGAGGATATTAGCATCTATAACATTCAAAATCCAGTATTAAATTGTATTGGTAAAATTAGTATATATAGTCATAAACTCATTATTGAGAAGTTAATAGGTATAACTACAGAAAACGCAACTAACGCGGCTGAAACACAAAAATACACAATAAAATACAATCCTCCAAAACACGTTACTATAGTTTATAAATAAAAAAAATCTGGCACGGTTTAAATCTTGTGACACAACACGGTTTAAACGAAGTTTTCTTCAAAAACTTTTGCGTCCTTGTTCGTTATTAACGAAAATTTAGGAAATGTGATATTACGAGGAACACAAGCGTAAATACGAGATTCTTTAATATTGAATTCTTTTAAAGTTTCCTCATTTTGAGGAAACTTTAAGAGTAAATTATCTCTATCTTCAAATATCTTATTTTTGTCAAACCTCTTTATAAAATCAAGATCTGACTCAATTCCACGAGGAAGAAATTTCAGTTCATCCGCGTTCTTGTTAAAGATATAAGGTTGATGATTGAATTGACAAATTTTGCTGTAATCGGACGTGATAAACATGTTTGGTTCTGCCATTTTTAACTCATCAAGATTACGTTTTGTTTTCTTTCCAACCCTTGAAAAGTCATAATTGATACCATTTATGTATATTTGTTTTAGATCGCTCATCTGTGCATAAATGGCATCCGTTAGTTTTTTGAATTGATAATTGAAATATATCAGTTCTAAGCCCGTAATCCCGTATTTTGTGGGTATTTTAACATCATCACTGGCGTTAATACTTTCTTTCTGTTTTGCGGTACTAACTGATTTCCCGGTTGTTTTGATCAATAAATATTCAGAATCCGATTTTGATATATTAAACTCTCTACCAGCAAAAAACATTTGAATGTTTTTTGTCATATCAAAGCTTTCTTTAAGAATATAATACTTGTAGAATGCATCATCTTGAGTGATTAAATCTTTTAAAATAACCATTTCTAATGAAGTTATAAACGTATTGAATGAAAATGTATTATATTCCTGTTTTATGTTGTTACAGTACTTTTTATTTAGAAACAAAAAGTTGAAAATATTGCGTTTCACGTCGTCTTCTATCGAATTATCCATAAACTCAAAATAGAGTAAATATTTTGATCCATATCCGATTAATATTGTTTTAGATTCTGACGTTTCAAGGTCTAATTCCCCGACTTCGACGTAAAAATCATATTGTTTGTATTTAACGTCTGGAATGGTGTTTACATACCTTGTATAAGACATGTATCTCATATTATTGATAAAGTATAAATCGTCGTTGTAGTCGGTATAAAACAATTTTGAGACATTGACATTCAATAAACATAAATAACAACACGATTCTAACTTTAGATTGTCTGATAATCTATAATCACTACTTAAACATATTTCATCATTTTGTTTTTCAAAAATGGTTTCAACCTCAGGTATTTCAATATTAACATTAGGAATATAGTTTGAATCGGGTGTTTTAAACCTATTAAAGTTGTTTTTACTAAAACTTTTGATGGTTGCCTCCTCTTTGTTCTTTAACAGGTTTTCATGGAATTTTTTTGTGTCTTTTTTGGTTGATGTTATAGAATATGGATTAAGAAAGTTTAAAACACAATCTAGGTTATCTTGGTTTATATTCATTTTATATGAATATTTGATCATGTTATTTAAAAAATCAAAATATGATGAGTATTCAATATCTAACACTTTATTCTGAGATAATGTATGTTCTGTTTTGGAGTTTTTATAGATTAAATCTTTGAAACAACAGTCATAATATGGATAAATGGATGGAATATTAATACAAACAATTTCGTTTTCAACATTCATATAAGCCATTTTTAATATATATAAATATCTGACATTGGTTCGTTTATATTTATAACGTCACAATTATTTGATTTTTTAACTTCGATACTTTGTCCGTAAGGAATCCCATAACCGTAAGTTCCAGTCCATCTAATCATTTCATTATTCGGGATCTCTAGATTGTAATTATCACCTGGTAAATATTTAATAAATATTGTGTTTGGGGACATATTATGGAGATTTACGAAAGTTAATCCATTGGTAGTAGACTTTTGAAATCGAGTAAAAAATTTGTCGTTTAATGCATATTTAACCCGTATACGGTTCATTTTTTAAACAGAAAAATAAACAGAAAATATGTTTAAATATTATAATTTTGTATAATCAAATACTGTCTTTAGAATGATATTTGACGCATGTTCTGATTGTTTGATTTCTTTGAAAGTTTTGATTTTATAATTTAGTGCGATTGTCATTGAATCAATAAACAATCTAACGAGAAAAACGGTATATTCTCTAAGATACTCTAATGCATTTTCAGCGTCGTCTGACGACACATTTGATATATCTATGTTATTGTTTCCTGACATGCATTTAAACAAGTTTTTAACGATACATAAAATGTGTAATGCATTTGGATTTAGGAGGACATGTTCAATAAAAATCAATGAATATATCATACAATAACCATCCAAATCAATAGAAGAATCGCGTTTAAACTTGATTCCGAACTGATATTGTAATCCAAATGTTTTTGTCGATTGAACAAAAACCTTAATGTGTTTATAACCTAATCTTTCGCAAAAACTGACTAATAATTTTTTGTATTCATTATCGTCGTAACAAGAATTATAACAGTATAATGAATGTTGTGTCATTTTTATTGATACAGCATGTCCAATGGTGTTTTCTTTAAATATCTTTAAAATGAACATAATGCCTTTATTATTGTTTAATAAGTACTTATCAAACATCAATCGTACCGACTCATTTTCTTCGTTGGATGCGATATTAACGATATCTATGGTTGCATCATCACGTAATCTATAACACACGTAAATAATAGTTGGAATGACAGTTGGAACAATGAATTTTTTATTGTTTATAAGGATTGATTTGTAATATAGATATAATGGTCCGAAATGGTCCATAATGCCATAAGTAACCATATTACTATTTGGTGTATAAATGGTTTTTGGGTCACTCATTTTGTTTATTCTGTCCATATAGTTTATAAATTCCTTTGAGAAGTGTCTACAATTGAAATTATCAATAGTTTGTATCTTGGTAATTGCCGTATTAGGTCTTTCTAAGAACGTTTCATCAATATAATTTTGATTTAAAACCTTCAATAAAAGTACTAATGGAATACTATTAAACTGTTCTGAAAATGTCTCTTTACCGTAACGTGGTGAATTCGTTTTTGGAATTGAGTATACTTTGTTTCTAAATTTATACATCCAAGAAGAAGAATCAATTGAATCTAATAACGTGGTTTCGTCATCCTTGTTTATTATTGATATTAAATCCCGTAGTCTGCTTTTAGATTCTGCCATATTTTTTAAGTATTAAGTATTTTTATAATGTTTTTCCCGGAAAAACATTGAATAGAATATGTCAAATACTAAAACAAACGGAGCGTATCTTTTGCCATTTATAGCCAATAAGAAGGTAATAAAATACAAAATTCCGTGAACCGGACGATGAGAATTCCACCAAATAACCTTGGATGGAGACAAAACTTCAAGACCGGTCATTCTGTTGTTATAGGCCAACATAAAGCCGATACTCTGAAATAACGAAATATATCCAAATATTTTTAACGTTTCAGCCGAATAGAAGCCAAATAACACGAATAAAATTCTAGCTAAAATACAAAATGCATAATTCATAATTGGGTTTTTTAATATATTAAAAATATATTAAAAAATGGGTCGTGGATTACGAAATTTTGTAAACTATGATTCTAGCGGTAAATACTTCAATTATATTACAAATACAATAAGATATGATCCATCACAAAAATTGGATCAAAACACCGTCTATGACGATAATATCGTCATTTTCCCAAGAAATATTTACAAAGGTGAAACCTTTTCACAAGGTTTCAAAAACTATCAACCAAATGACACTTACATAAAGGTTAATGAAGATGACAAAAGACCCGAAAACACAAGAATTGGACTGTCTAAGACAAAAATTAAACATAATCATCCAGACAAATTTACCTTATTTGGAAGACCAAATACATTCGGTGGTTTATGTCCCCAGGGTTATTGTTATGGAAACTATACTGGTAGAAATTATCAATGCGGATGTCCTCTAAAAGGAACACAACTCATTGATAACTACAATACTAATTATTTTAGTGTTCCAATGGCTAAATAATAGTTTTGTCATTAGTTATTTTTGTCATTTTCAACCTGTTCTGCCCAATCAAAATGTCCCGATGAATGTTGTTCCGAGTCATTGTAAAAAGACGACGAATTATGAGTTGAATCTTGTGATGAACCGGGAGATATATTATGAACTGTTGAAGAATGAGGAGTTGACGACGGAGTTGACGACGAATGAATT
>JAAUXU010089245.1_pt1 | contig 14993 bp, 17 predicted proteins | sample 7278151 | NCBI WGS metagenome assembly JAAUXU01 (sample SAMN14350113, study PRJNA611818) | marine sediment metagenome | isolation source: surface marine sediment (1.8m) | place: French Polynesia: Moorea | collected 2018-08 | reverse complement strand
TTCAGCTCTGGTGGCTGTCAGAATCAGCCAAACTGGGTGAAAATCACTGAGCAAAATGCTGACCGCTCCAGTTGATCAGAAAAATATTTTACAGCAAGTTCTGAAGCAAAAAAAAAATCAACTTATTTTACAGTATTATGCAGCTTTAGATGCATTTGGGCATAGCTAAAACTCCTTTTTTCACTTTCGTTTGACTACAAAGTCTTCAAATGGTATGCGATTACCAATTTTGGACACCCACAGGGAATTCCAATTTTTGACTTAGCCTAGAGTAGAATGAAAGCATTTGAAATTTGAGTCCATACCGTAGGTAACATGAATACTGAAATTAATGTAGGAGACTCAAATACCCTAAGATATGACATATATGGTATATATATTTTCCTGCAACAAAAACCCCGAAAATTTTGGAATTTTGTGCATCGAGTGCATCTTAGGTTTGTTTGATGCCGAATGGTGATGATGGTTAAAAAGAAAGACCCTCTCCTCCGTAAGTTCAGTTCATAACAGGGTGTTCAGATGTGGAAGATTCAGATTAGCAATGGTTCTAGCTTTGCAGTATAGTCTACCGTAGAGCCTGCTGCTCTGTGCTGTTGTAGAGACTTGCGCCTAAATTGGAATATTCAGCCCAAATTTTGAGCTGGTCTACCTTCATAACTTTATGTCTCCTGTTCAGACCCCAGATTTGAGCTTAATGTGGTCCTTGGCGTTAGTAATTTTTGGGCGGTCATATGCTGAACTGAAGTGTCACTGAGACTGAAGAACCAATTGTGTGGTAACGAACGCATGAAAGTTCGTAACTTCCATTGTGATGTTTCGCAACAAAGATTATTTCGGCCAAGGAGCCCAATTTGCGCAGTGCTCCTTCACCTGCAATATCCAAAGTGCTTCTTTGCGAAAATGACGTGTATAATGAGAACATAGTTGACATGACAACTCTTTTTTTGCAGCACTCATCCTCAAGCAGCTTCATCAAGCCACCTCGAGGCTTTGTACGCTGCCGCAACTTTGTACGCTCATGGTTTCTGCCGCGTGAAACAAAAACTTTAAAGTGACTTTCCGCTCACCCTGGAAGCGTCTCCAACGCAGCCAATCTTAGATGAAAGTCTCTAGAAATGTCACAGCTGCGGCAACTAAGTCGTCCCTCCTCCATATGAATGGATGTCAGCATTGGCCTCTCCTTGGCATGAGGGGAATTTCACAAATAAATCAAGCAAGCCTGCCCGGGTTCCAGGGTTCATCCGAAGCCAACATTAATCCATCTTCCCTTACCCCCCCCCCCCACGTTGCGTATGGAGCGGAAGAAAAGCTTGTCATATTGTGAAGTCCTTCTGTCAATATCTTGTCGCCCTTTTTTTGCTGCCGGCAAACTTTTTTCCTCCTAAGAACCATAGAAAAGAACCTTCATCTACGCCTTGCATGACCTCTATCAGGGTTAAAACAACAGTCGTGCTGAGGGAGAAATAGAAATTCTAGATGAGCTGCTGGCTTAACGGGAGAAAGCAGAAGGAAATGTTCTATTTTTGACGCAATATCCCTTCTCGCTCGTATGTTCCACATCCTCCCTCCATTCTTTTGTTCTTTTCTCCATTTCCAGTGTGATTCCAATGTGACATGAAGACATCTCTAGCTCTGTCCCAAGACGCCGTCGCCCAAGACCTTTTCGCCACCCACCTTCTCCACCAGACACTGGGAGAGATGTTACTTAACAAAGCGAGGGGGCTTTGTACAGTGTGAGCCATATTCATCGTCCAATAGTGATGGGCAGAAAAAAGCACCCGAAAGCACCCGAGTCAAGTGAGAGAGAAGGAGTCACGAGATCGGTTCGACTTCAATCGAGTCGAAATAGTCCTATCCCCTAAAAATACAAGGTCTACAAATGGGATTTCATGTGACGTTCTGACGTTCATCTGACTTTCCCTAGGAAAAAAAAAAATCTCCTCGAACGCTAGGAATGCATTGGAGAACTTTTGTCTCGAGTCGAGTCAGCCCGGAGACTCGACTTGAGTCGAATGAATTGAGTCGTACCCATTAATAAGTTGTGCCACGCCAAGGCGCGTTGGTGCTGCACTTATTGTCCCTGTCGAAGTGCGAGACGTCAGACAGCTCCGTTGGGAACTGTTTATGGTGTGCCCTTCTTCGGAATCACTTGATAATAGTTGTCAAGTTTGAATTGGTTCTGGCGAAAGTGATGTCACACTGGGTGTGTCCACAGTGTGAACCTAAAGTAGGGATTCACACTGTGACCGCCACGCAACTGCGTGAGCTTAAACAATCTACAAAAGTGGTCTCGGCTGTGACATAACTGCAAGAGAGATCAACAATTTTTGAACAGACCCATTTCGGAAGGCCTCACTGGACTTGTGCTGTCTGGTGGAGTCAGGATGAAAATGTGCAATTCCATCGCTGAGAATTAAAGAGCTCCGACCGGATCTGCATAGTTATTCTGAGCGTTTTCATTTTCATTGTCTATGACTCCTATAGCAGCGAGATTAGGCCCTTTTAAGTGAGGAAAAAGTAGGTCAAATCAACCCTTTTGTCCGCCAAAAAGGTGGGCGTCGACCTCGTAGTCATATTAACTTTCAGCAATTTCAGCACGCAATTCCGAGTGCTCAACAATCTACAAGAGTGCACGTAGCTGTTACATAACTGAAGTAGACCAAAATGTTCTTCTGCGCCCTCCAGGGAGTGGCACGTTAATAATAATGGCGAGGCGAACGAAGCCCGCCAGATTCTCCATTATTTTTCTTTCTGCAAGTGAGCAAACTTTTGTCTCCCAACGTTGTGAGAAATCCTATCAGATTGTGATGGAGGAGCACATTGGGAGACGGCCTGAAAACTTTTGCTTCCGCCAACTTGTAATGAAGACTACACGAGTAATGAAGACCTACCCATTGTACTTATCTACTCAACACGGTAACTTACAGGGTGAAGTTCACGGTGCAGTTGGGACTAGACAAGGTAAACAGACTGGGTTGGAGATGTCACCAGAGACAAGGTGGGCGGGTGCACCAGACACTTCTGCCCGCTGATGGTTGAGTGTAGAAAAAATTGTTGAACTCTCTCCCCCTCCCCTCTTTTTGCTGCCGTGTTTATCGCTATCGAGATCTCCGCTGTCAAATTCGCAGGCGTCGCCCACTCCAACTTTGAGGGCTAAGTAGCCACCATGGCCGAGTGCTTGTCGCAGGACACAAATGGCAAAGGCCGACAAGAACGCGGCCTCCAAGGTCACAGAGGTCACCCAACCCGGTCAACAGAAATGAGAGACGACATGGGGCCAAAAAGCTTCACCCCACCCCACCCCACCCCACGTTGATCTTGATGCCGTCCGAGACTGAGCGACATTGTTGCTGGTTCAGAAGAACCAGATTCGTTCTCCTTCGTGGGCATCATAAATAAGACGTCTTAATCATCATTAGCGTCAACTGGCGGAGACCCCATTTGCAGCGATATCATCAGAAGATCAGCCAAAAGTGTTTGGTTTGTTTGAAGAGCTTCTCCAGTGCCTTTTCCGGATCGCAGCTCTCCACAATCTCTGGAGGCTGCAGAGAAAAGGTCTTTAGGTCGCTGCACAGGAAGAGAGGGAAAAAGTTACTCAGTCGTGAAAGCTAAAATGGGATTCGACTCTCGCACCTTCACCGATCAGATTTACGAGGGTACCGGAGAACAAAAGGAGATGCGGTTTAAGGAAAGGAGAAGAAAATAGGGTTCGCTGGTGGTCTTTTTTCACTCTCTTTTGTCCCAAAACAGAGGCAACAACAGGGACGTGGAAAAGTGTTCCACAGAATTTGTTTGTTTGGCTGTTGCACCGCTGACGCGTGTAAGTGGTGCCCAGGGGCAGTCAGGCCTTGCGGGTCAAATTCAAGCCCCCAACAGGCCTCAGTCTGAGGCCACAGTCTGATTTCGACCAAAGTGGAAAGCTCAGAAAGTGCGATTTCGTCGGCAAATCAGAAAAAGAGGCTTCGGGGTGTCCGGGTGGCAGATTTGCCAACAGACACACATAAAGGTCCTGCACAGGAAGACAGTGTCTGATCCCACATACGCAACGAGCTATGCCAGCCTATCTGATGCAGGGTTGGTGCTCCTACCACTGATCATCACCAAACTTGGTCAGCAGACCTTTCATGTGCCATTACTTAGGGGGGAGGGGGGTTAAAGCCAAAAGTGTCATTTACTACATATGCGGCAGGGGGAAAAGGAGAGAAGGAGCAGCATTGCCAGACTCTGAACAGGAACACCCCCAACTTTCCTACAAAAAAGTTTCAAAAAATAATGTCACTTGGCAACACGGAGGAGGAGCAGTGGGTGAGGTGTTCCTGGGTCATACAGCTTCAAAAGTAAAAAAAATGACTTGGGCAACAGGGAGCGGATCAGGGCAGGGAGGACATGGGCGACCCGGAGTGTGTCTTAGTGTGATCCGAGCAATGTCGGGTATGTTTTACATTTTAGGTTATCTTCAAACCGGGCATTCCCAGTTGCCTCCGCCAGTATCCTATGCTCCATCTGTTCCCGATAAAGCGCCACCTAAAATCACTGGCAGCAGAAATTTCAAAGCGTTTCAAGGAGTTGAAACCGAAATTATATTTTTTGTTCATAAGTTAGAATGTATGCATAATCTCCACCATCTCACTCTACCAGGTTTCATGTGGAAGAATTATCCAATGAGAAAGACAAGCACCAGTGCAAAAAAACCTTATTAAATAACGATAAAAAACACGAAAATGATTTTTTTAATTAGCTCAGAAATATCGGCACCCAGAACATTAATAATCTTTTTAGGATATAATTTCAGTGAATCAGTTTTTGTAACTTTGAATTGGTCTTTGGCAGGTCTCCTATTGTGTTTCCTCCATTCTTATATAGCCATTTCTTTCAACTAATTGAGATTACTTTCTCAGACACATTTTGACTTTAAACTGGCCATAAGTTTTCTATAGGATTTAGATCTTGTTCACTCCAGAACATTAACTTTGCTGTCCTTGAACCACTGTGCCAGCTATACTTAGGGTCATTGTCCTGCATAAAGGTCCTTTTTCCAAGTATGAACTCTTTGGATGATTGCTTGACATTGTCATCCAAGATCTTCATGTAGTGTTCCTGCTTTTTAACGCCACTGACCTTGATGAGGCACCCAGAGTCTGATGCTTCAAAGCAGGCCCACAACGTAATGAAGCCCACCCCCCGCCGTGCTTGACAGAAGGGAAGATGTCTTGAGGTGCAAAGGGCTTCCTCCAAACAAAGGCAATGCCCAAACAGCTCCAATTTTGCCTCATCAGACCAAAGCACTGAGGCCCGTAAGACATCTCCTCCAGATGAGCTTGGGCAAACTCTAGACAGGCCTTCTCTTGCCTTGCTTTGAGCAGGGGTCTTCCTTGGGCAATGGCCTAGAAGCTTGTTCCTGTGGAGATCCCATTGGCCTGTTCTTGGAAGGACATTCCGCATGAGTTCAGGCAGACATCCCTCAGCAGCTTGCGCTTCAACTTCAGGGAGAACTTGGGCATCCTGCCCTTCAGGTTAGCCACAGTGAGGTGCTCATCAAAATTTCTTCGAGTCATCCCTCATTGAGCCCACCGGGACCTGGAGGGAATTGGGGATGGCGTTGTTGCACTCTCCCAAGTCTCTCTGAGCCACTGTGCGCTTGCACAAGTTAAGGCTAAACTCCTTGGTCTTGATCATGCCGGCCATAAGGCAGATACACTGTAGATGGATAGGGACATTGTGATATTAATAATTTTTCCCCATTTTCTTATTTCGTTTGCACAAATCTCGTAGGAACTACTGCTGATCAAACCTGAGTAGAATTTAGGTAACTTTTCCAAACGGGTGCAAATAATTTTGAGTAGCTGATTTTTTTTTTACTTAAGGCAGTTAGCTCTGCAAGAAGGCGCTGGCAAACACTGGCGTTGGCATTGAGTGAGTAAGTGCATACTTCACTGATGTCTTACCATGCAAAACAGCAGTCACCTCAAAACCTTAGTTCGAGAATCCAGTATATAATTTCAGTGTTTTGAATAGGGTGCCAATAATTTCAGGTTTGACTGTACGTGTGCATGGTTTTACTGCCTTTAAACTGTCAGTTGTCAACAAATTTGCCTCTTGTGAAAACTATGGATTGCGTTGCCAATCAAACTGTCACCTGCCGCAGTGACAATGAGGCGTCACCCAAGCCAAGTGATCATGTTTGGGCTGCTGGTGCTGGTGCTAAAACAATCTTGAATGATGTCTTTCTGTCCTTTCAGGCTCTGGAGAGCCCAATTATGACCAAAGGGAGCAACAAGCATAAGCTGTCCCACATGTCCAAAGTCAAGTTGTGCCATCGAGGGGAGTTGCCAAAGAGCATGATCACATGTGATCCAGAAGCAATTGCCGGGCGTAACTCAATCCTTTCCCATTGTAGTTAGTAATAACTTCCGTTGAGAACCCTTTTTTCGGATCAAGAAAAGTACCGGAGCGGCACACTTTTCTTGGAACACAGTGGTGTTGTGCAGTGGTGAACTTCCTAAGTTGCCTGTCTGTTTCTCCATTGTGCCCACCTGAAGCCACATACAGATGAGGACCGAATTGACACCGAGAACTATTCGGATCCGGGAAGTGACACTGGGTGTGTGAGTGAGCCTGAGTGCAGTCTTTAGTCCGGGCAATGTCAAGTACACCCGCCAGTTACTCAGCATGTTCCGAAGTCTAGTGCTAGTTTCAAAGGTCATTTTCCTCGCTCATTTTAGCACTTGCAGAGGGATTATTCGTTCGGTACGTTCGTTCGGTAGGGATTATTCGATAGGTACTTTTCGTTGTCTGATTTGTTTAAAATTAAATTTGATAAAATGTATGGCAAATGTGTGAGCACCATGACAGACTCTCTGAATTGCTTGCTGTGACTTCTTTGGCCAGTTATCAAAAGTTTATTGGCGCCGAAATCAGCACTACCGATAGGATCGTGGGTGAGAAACTCATGTTTAGAACTAGCATCGAACTTTCGAAACATACTGTAAGTAGATATAAATGCATGTGTGACCGTCTGTCTGTACTCGGGAGTCCACATCGAGTCCAAGTCGCCAAATGAGTCCAACATCATTTTTCCATGTCCATGGAGCACAAGTTCGAGTTTCGAACCAAGCTGGAAAATTGTGGACATGTTGGTGCACCAAACTTTGTTTATACATCACCAAGGGACTCCTGTTACACACCAGACAGGTTCATCTTGATAAAAAAGGGAGCCAAACTGATTGTTCCGCAATGGCTGCAGAGACCTGCGCAACATAAATGCTGGGTGGCAGCCCCTGCCTGAATATGTATGAAAAGTTACCAGTTTATCACGAGCTAGGAAGGAGTTGCCAGAGAGTGGAGATGCAAATGGAGGGCAAATAAATAACCGGGGGGGGGGGAGGGCATTTCAAAGGTTTTTGCTGATGACTGTACAATTTGATATGGACACACACACCCAGTATGTCTGTCCAGGGGTCAACAGCCATACCCATGGACAGATTGGTCAGAAATTTCACATAGAGTGTCGGGCTTTGCTGGTACATAGCTGAGGGTGGGGTATTTTTTTTTTAGTCCCCTCCTTTCCCCGAGGCAAAACAACCCGGGGGTTATTTTATGCCCAAAATCAAGAACTGGCCAAAAGTGGGTCTAATCGAGAAAGGTCGTGAAAGGAAAAGTCTTTGAGCACTTCCAAAAATGGGGAAGCGGATGAGGTAAGACCTGGCCTTGGAGGTCCCCCAGAGAATGAGGATGGAATTGTTGACATGTTGATGCAAAAAAGAAATTTAAAGTACATGGTGTGCCAGTGATGGCGGGAATTTCTTCGCATAAACATCTTGCAAGTTATGGTAAAAAAGAAGGAGGAGCATTTGTCTAGTGTACTATACACCATTCATCCAGTGCTCCTCCATCATCTCTCCCTTTGTGCACACTGAGCTCCCAAATTCTTGTTGCAATTTACACACTTTTATTTTAAACCCTGATCTGTTCAGTCCGGGATGTGAGTGTGCGGAGCAACTCGCCCCTCTCGTGGCACGCCACACTCGTGTGCCACCTCCTGTACTGCATGCCGAGGTCAGTCAACGCCTGCTGGCACGTTGCTTTCCGCTGCAAGGTCACGTTTGCTGCAAGTGCAATTGCTGCTCACACCTTCGATCCACATTTGTCTGCCTGTGAGGGTTTTTTGCTGCCTTTCTCCTCCATTTTCCCCTCGTGGCTTAGCAGATGATTAGGTTAATGCATGGCCACATAATGTGGATGAGAGGCTCAAAGGAGAGCACAGCTACTACTAAGGCTAACGAATGAATGAGTTAATGCAGGCGTCGTCGTCGTCGTCGTCCTTTAAAGGATCTCTTTCAAGGTCGTCTTCTGCCTGCCATTTTATTCTGCGCACAAGGGAGGGAGGAGATGAAGACTTTAACTAATGCAACGGTAAAATGGATTCTCTGATAATTACGACAAAAGTCATGCCATGACCTTGACACTCCTCAACTTGATGGGAACACTGAGAGAAAGGCGAATTTAGAAAGGATTCACAGCTTGAATATCAAAAACAGAGAATAATAAACAGCAACATTGACGTGTGCGACATAAAAAGTGGACCTCGATGTGCTGGGTTTTTTTTTGTTTTCGGGAATCTTGGACAAATTCTGGTGCCTTCTACACTTGTGTCCTCCCCTTGTCGCTATGAATTGTTCCGCTCTCTTCAACACAGAAACGACAAGTGAGTCAGAAATTCTGGCCTGCCAGTCCAGTATACTTTGTTGCGCCTCAGGCTGTGAGGACGCATTAGCCCGCACCACTGAGATCGTGCATGCACAGGGTGCTGCAGACAAATCTGGAGTTTTTCTCGCAACAAAACACTTTTCTTCTCCTAATATGTATGTACACAATCTCGGCGTGGCGCGGGAACGTGTCGACTGCGTGACCAGAGTCATCTGCAACACCCTGTGAGTAGCATTCTGCGCAACTCCTGCATTTGCCATTTGCCTACGTGACCTGCTTATCTCTCTATGAAGCTGTTCATGTTCCTCACAGTGGAGCAGGCGGAACTGCACATACAACAGGACAGTGAGAGCCATATTTAGCGTCCTCTCTTGTCAAGTGTCCATTGAAAAGTTGGGAACTCTGATCCTGTCGTCACTGTGATGGAATATTAGAAGGACAAGTTTCCCACAGCTCGGACGAGTCTGACTGCAATCCGGACAATGGACCAGCGACAACTCGGGCGTGATAAAGCCCAAGATGGCCACGCACAAATCCCTGCTGTTGCCTGGGCACACCAATGCTGCCTCACACTGTACTGAATCCGTATCGAGTGCGTTCGCTTTCCACTCATTGTGGCAGCCTTGAATATTTGCTCCCCGAGCACGAACGTCTGTCCAGAGCGTCGTAATCAAGGGCATTTCTGGTCAGGATGGGTTTCTTATGGAGAGGCGCAAAAAAAGAGGAGCTTCAACAACGACCTTTTGTATCTAAAGTAGCGCAGTTCTTGACAGGGCAAAAATAGCATCAAGATTGGTGAGGGACGAAGAAGAAGTGAGCAGACAAGAAAGAAAAGATTCTCCAGATTGTTCCGCATTGCTATCGTGCATACGAGAGCAACAACAAAACACACACTCACACTATTATTACACACTGTGCACATATATCATGTAAATAATTACATCTTGCTGGGCGTGAACTGCTAACGCGCCACTGTGACACGCCCCATTCAGGGACCGAAACTAAAGCTGGACTAGCACTGCATGGCGGACTCGCCAGTGACGCTGTGGTCCACGCTGGCAGTGACGTCACTGGACTCGATGACGACGACGTTCCTGACGACGCTGGAACAGTCGTCCCACCGGTCCCACCAATGCTCAAGATCACCCTGATCTGGCATCAACCTGACCAGTCAGTCCGTGCTCAAGATCAAATAGTGTCAGTACAGCTGAAGCCTTGTTTACGCGCAACTGCAATAGTAAGAACCGCCAGCAAAAAAGCTTTATTTGAGCTGCAAAGCAATGAAAGCCTGTAAAAAAAGAGAAAATGCATCAGGATTGCAAGAGCGACTTTTTGTTCGTATGTGCCACAAAAAATTGCTCTCCCCCCCCCCCGCGACAACTTGTTAGAGGCCTTCAAGAGCCCCACGGCCAGCCCTGAGCTGTGTAATTGTGCAGACTTTTGCACGTATTGGGCGTGCCTCTTGGAATAAATAATTTGAAGTGAAAGTCAACGTTGCCCGCTGCAAAATACATGTGTCACATTTCATTTGGACAACAACAGCAGCAGCTCTTGTGTTGTGGGCGAGAACGAATTCTCGGCAAAACTTTCAGTCTGGACCCTTCTTTCTTTTGTTATTGCGCTCTCTCTCTCTCTCTCTCTTCGCCACGATGAATAGCTGAGGGCAGACAATAATGGCAGAGTGCGCCACAGGGATGACACTTGCAGAAATGGACCCTGCATTGACAGGATTATTGCAACGTTGCCCCCCCCCCTCCCCGAAAAAAAATGTAATTGAAAAGTGTGGATTGATTCCCTTCACCCCTCTCTGTACTTACAGGTAAACTCAGGTAGGTTCCGCACTACAAATTACATACGCGTGTTTGTCTGTTTTATGGGACGCGAGCAAGTTCGAAGGCCTCGATGACACATGGCCTTCTGGCCTTTGCAGCCGCCCCGCCAAGGGCGGGAAGGGCATTGCGTGCAATAAAAGCAGTTATCGAGAGCAAAAAACCCTAGGCTCTCCTCTTGTTCTTGGCACAGTAGAGAAAATGGGAAATGGTCGTTTATGGATGGATAATCCCGAGTCTTAAAGCCCTTCTCTCCAGCGTGCTGCACAAGAGTTATGAGACAGTTTTGCAGCCTTTTCAAAGGATTCCAATATGACTAAACAGGCTTTCACAATTTCTTCTTGCACTCTCTTGAGCGGCTGGCCTTCATTTAGCTGCACGTACACCATAGCCCTTGAGTCTGTTCGCTCTGCTTAGAGGCGCTGTACATCACTTCTGCGCAAGATGTCGTACTCTCTTGCCAGATCGGGACGTTTCATGGGCTGCGCACAAGTATTACAATGCCGCTTGTGCCATAACTTGCGCACTGAGTGTGCCAGGCCCAGCATGGATGGGCGACGAAAGCACGTACGTCGATGCCCACAAATGGGTTGCTGGGATCATCCAACAGAAATTGGTCATCAAGGCCGACGCTGTGTGTGGTGCAGCAGGATTTCCAGATATGCAACAACAACTCATAACAATGCTTATGCACGTACGAGAGGCGTTCGAGCGTAAGCAAGGCTGCTCTTTAGATTTAGTTAAGACAACTTGTACGCGTGAATATTAACCTTTCGAAACAACTCTCATTTTCCTCATGGCAGCTGATGGGTAATACCACAAGCACTTCAAGACCCCCTGCACTTTTAAAAGCACGGAGTCACGACATGTCTGGGTCTTAATAAAGAGTGCAGTCCGCTCCCCTGTGGTACCAACTATACGCCTCATATCAATCATAGGGCTGGGCGATACTCGTATCGGTATCGCCGGTACCGATACTCACCCTGTATCGCGTTCTACCCGGCAAGTTGAGTACCGTATGGTGCATCGGCAAGTTGAGTATCGTATCGTGCATCGGCAAGCGCTACTATCAGATCATGCTTGCTGGCCGCAATCAAAACCAAATTCAGACACTCATGTGCCTGTAATACGAACCATTTTCCTGGAATAAAAAGTGTCCTTTTGTCTCTGTCATCAATGCTAACCTTACTCTTGCTTGACCCGACCGTGGAAAAACGTATCGAGGATCGTCCTGGACGACTTTTTTGACAATATATACAATACACAATGCATGTTTTTATATGACGCATCGAGTCGTGAATCATGACACTTTTGCCGTACCGACTTGTGTATCGACTCGGCAAGAAATTTTTGGCGTATCGCACAGTGCTGATAAATCATTGATGGAGATTGCGTAATCCTACTGGACAATGTTGCTGACGAGCTCTAATGTTCTCCTAGATCCAGATTTTATTTTTCCTACCCTACATAAAAGTGCTGGGCTTCAGCTCTCTTTGAGAGTACTTGAGGCGTGATTTCTATGAAAGATCAGCTGACATGAAGAAAATAGAAGTTGTCTGGAAAGATTTAAAGACCACTCACCCATACAGGTTGTCATTACACTTTATCCAAAGAGTGCTCATGCTCGGACGCCCCTCGTTCAGCGCACAATCTGTCGTCCCGATGAAAAAGACTTGTGAAACACACTGTAGACTCTGTGATGAAAGTAGCTGTGTCATGCCTTTCCACGGCCATTTTACCTCGCCACAAAGCCCATTATGCAGTGTAAAGAGGAGGAACAATGGCTAATTGCGTTTTTCTGTCACTGCATTTTGGCTACGGAGAACAGAGGAAAGTCCATTATTTAGTAGGGATGACATTGCTGAGGGAGAAACACCTGCTCTCTGGACCTGACGCTCAGCTTTCGGAAGATTTTTCTTACCACATTCCCCAAAAAGTAGGTGAGGGTAGAAAGTCTCCTTCTGCTGAGGAAAGGTGTTAATGAGCGAGCAGAAAAGGGGAGGGCAGAATACCTCTTAACTGTTATATATCTCTCTCCCCTTTCCCACTTTCAACTTACTCCTCTTCCCCACATTTGCAAAGAAAAACTTGCTCGACATCGGAAAAAATGAAAAGTAAAACAAGGAAAAAAGATACACAAACAGTGGGTTAGGTGCTTTCTAGAGCTCTCGGAACACAGAGTTGTGATGTCTTGTGGAGCTGAGTGCTGCCTAACTGTTGAGTCAACCAGCCAAGAACGTTTGACCAGTTACTGCTACACAAATGCTTAACCAGTTGCTGCTCATAAATCCTTTACCAGTTACTAGGGATGGTTCGGGTCGGGCTTTGGGTTCTCGGGTCGGGTCGAGCTCGGGCTGGCCCGAATTGCCTTGCTCGGGCCTACTGTAAGAGGACTACTGTAGGGTGCACTAGCAGAGATACCCAATATATATTGCTCAGGTTATTATCAGGCTCTTTCTCATTCCCGCCCACCAGCAGACTTGACCCGCTCATGTGCCTTGTGCCGACCACGCACTTGGTGCCATCAAATTTGGTTGCTTCCTTGGCGCGAGCACGACCAACTCAGTGCCAAAAACTCCAGAATGCTGGTTGTTTGGGGAATTAAACTAACTCAAAAATTGTAAAATTGGTACATTAAGCTGGCCAGTGGGCCTGAGCAAAATTCTCGGGCCTGGACGGACTGGACAAAGTGCTTTCGGGCCGCCGGGCTTTCGGGCCCGGGCTAGGCTCGAATCCATCCCTACCAGTTACTATCATGCGAACTATTAACCAGTTAATTGACGGCTCAACTGCTGAAGTAGGAGTAGCTGCACAATGGGCTCAGGTTCGTAAGGGGCAAGTTTGGCCTGATACAGCGTGCAGCGCTCAACTGACCACTGAGTGTCATGTTGAACTGCTCTATATTTTCGGCTAACCATTTAGCGTCATCATAAAGATGGCTAAGCAGAGTTGCTGCGTTCTTCAAGACAGTCCTCAAGGTCTGTGTTGTTGACGCACCTGCACAGCACAGGGCAAGACGACAGCAACAACTGGTATTGCGGAAGGACCTCGTCAATAGGCTGTGCTGGCACGAAAAAATGAAGGTTGTTCGGGACGTAAAAGGTTTTCTGAGGTCTCTGTTAGGAACTCTAGTTTTTAACGTCGCAAGCCAGAAAGGAAGAGGGAAGAAAGACAACGACTTTCTATACAGCTTTTAATATTTACTTTAAACCCGTGATCATCTCCGTGAAAGCCCAGTGTGGGTCCATTGGCGTGAAGTACAGGGTGCGCACAAATATGTTGCGCACGGGGTTTGACTTGACCAAGAACAGGACTGCATGAATCTATTTGTCGTCGGCGTAGTCAAACTTTGGCTACAACACAGTTGTAAGGGTTACGTGAATGAAACTTTCAGCTATGAACATGCACCGTGAGTGAGGAAATGTTGTCCACACCCTGTCGGCATTAGTTTCTGCAAGCGTTTGCAAAATATACTGATATACGACGTGCTGCGAAAAAGTGTATGAACTAATTATATACGTCTGTCTGGGCAAGGAGCACGGTAGGCTGGTGTTTGCATTTTGAAGTGCGAGGCCTGACGACCCGAGGGGTGGCAGGGGCGAGCGAGGGTCGTCAAGGCCTGAGAGCCTCAAAATGCAAAAGAGGGTGTATATCGGCCTTGTTCACATGGACGTTTGTAATTTGACGTCACTTTCTGTGTTTTTAAGTTTTGTGACAAAAATAACTGAAAAGAACCGGAAAGAACTGCAAACAAACGAAAGGACAAAGTGGAAGAACCTGTGACACCTGCACACGTAGTACATGCACAGGCTCTAACTACTGAGCTACCTGGTCTGGGCAGTCAGAGGAGTCTCAGTAGAACAACCCACTTGTGTAGTCGACAGTATAACGTTACCGCTGTGCTGTATAGTGATATTATTCGACCCACTCACAGTGAATAAGACAGGCGCGTAAACAAAAGTAAGTGTTAAAGGTTAACTGCGTGCACAGAGCAGCTTTTTTTTCTACTTACCATCCACCACGTGCAGCGTGATCGTATCAGCCTTGGCGTAGGATGGCGCGCACGTGAACTTGCCAGCGTGCAACATGTCCGCCTTCTCGATCAACAACGTGCTCACCAGCTGACGACCTCGCCGTTCAGTCACCTGAAAAGACAATAAGTAGTAAGAAGCTTGGCCTTTTTTCGTCTCCTTTTCTGTGTCCTAGAGGGAGCAACCATAATTCGATCTGCCGATATCCTTTGAAGCTGAGGAAATCGCCGTGTCTATCGTGGCCTCGGGCTCTGCTTTGACTTCTTGGGAACAACGTGACAGAAAAAAAGAGGACATTGGACGACGTGAAGAAGTGTCACATTTTACAACAGGGTAGCCAAGAACTTTTGTTGTTCTTACTTGACAGGACCTTTCAGAAAGATATTCAATGTCGGCCTTTCTCTGGCACAGCCACACCTCAGCTGTG
>JAAUXU010082159.1_pt1 | contig 15001 bp, 16 predicted proteins | sample 7278151 | NCBI WGS metagenome assembly JAAUXU01 (sample SAMN14350113, study PRJNA611818) | marine sediment metagenome | isolation source: surface marine sediment (1.8m) | place: French Polynesia: Moorea | collected 2018-08 | reverse complement strand
GGTCATACTGCACATGCTGATAAGAGATTGTCGAGCAACTCAGTAGGCGAGCAGGAGTCCCAGCATTGCCGGGGGAGGGGGTAATCATGTCACCAGGTCTGAAAAGTTAACGGGAGGATTCATTGCACTTGGTCCAAACTCACAACTGGAGGCAGGTTAAACAATTAAGATGCGAGCTTGTGTCGTCGTTGCCACTCTGGTTTCTCGACTTCACTCGTTGTGCCAGGATCTGTTGAAAATGATGCAATGAAATGAAGAAATTGATTCCTATAAAAACCCCACAAAGAAATCCCCAAGTGGCATAAAATGCCACGGATCAGCGCTCATCATTTCCCCCACAGTATCAAGGATGGCAGAGCAGCACCAAGTTTTATGTAAATGTAGCATAGGTGCACTGCGTCTCGGCGCCCGAAACTTTCAGTGCAGCCTTATTTTTTAATCAGACAAGCCTCACTCTTCCTCCCAGTGCTTACGGCGGGAAAGGAACAATTAAGTGGAAAATGCATATAATTTGCTGCCGCAGCCTCGACTTAACGGACAGGACTACACAGAAAAGGGGAAGAAGCAGCCAACGGGGGGAGAAATCCGATTCTCACGTGGAAGCCAAGACGAAGAAAAAGTTTTGCGTCACGCAAAATCAACGCAAAACGAACGCCCCTGAAATAACGCGACACGAAATCCATTCACTGGCTCGGTTTGCTTTGCCAGGAACGTCATGGAAACGTAAGAGGCTACTAAAAAACAATACTTTGAAGGACAGACAGAAACTCTTGCTTGTTTTGGCTTTTGTGAATAAACGATGCTGGTGCTTAAGAAGAAAGAGGCAGAACAGACGCGTCTCTCATCAAAATGCATGGAAATGGAGGAAAAAGAGAAGGGTTAAACGGTGCGAAAAAGCAAATGAGAAACTTTTGTTTGGACGAAGGCAGCAGGAATAACAACAACAACAACATCACAGGCTGGGGGAAAAAGGAGAAGGGAGCGAGAAAAAATGAAGAGACACTTGCACTGTGCAAGTGAACAGAGCCTACCGAGGAGTAGGACATATGCAGCCAGAGTTGTCTCCCCCTCCCCCATTCCTTCTTCGGAGAAATCCAACCTGCTCAAGATTTGGACAGCCCCACGTTTAACATTCCCCCCTTGTCGCCGCCCGCGCCATTAGGCACATCAGGACAGCAGCAGCCGCAGCAGCCGGAGGACGAGCAGGAGGAGGAGGAGAGGTGGGCGAGCGTGTGAGTGTCATTATCACACACGACCCCTCCGCCTGCGACAGCATAACTGTGGGCAGCAGCAGCGGCGGCGGCGCGATTTAAACAGCCGCTGTCGTCGTCGTCGTCGTCTTCGCGAAACAAACGGCGCTCATTATTCAAATTCCCAATTTCAGAGATGAGGGCTAGAGAGGAGAACAATGAAGAGAGAACTGCTACTACAACATAGTATGATGAACACACTCACAGTGATGATGTCAGCTTCCCCTACGCTGAAAAGTTACATATGTACAGCAGAAAAGTTGTGTCTTGGATGAAGAAAATGGGAGGAGGCAAAGGTGTGGTCGGGGGAGCTGTAAAATGAAAGTGGCACAAATTGTATAGTTTCTTTTCTCCTCATTTATACGGGTTGTGACATGAGTAGAAGGATGAAAAAAGATTGCGTACGTGGGGTTTTGTGACAGTTTGAAGCCAGAGGAACCGCAGCTCCATGCTGGCACGACAAAGCGGATCTGAGGATGACTTGGGGACTACTGACAGTGATCTCTATGAGCGTCTGTTACCAATCAATACCACCAAGTGCAGTTGCGGGCGGTCAATGGTTCGTTTACAGGGAGCAAAAAGAGCAAACTACATTCATGTTTCAGTGTCCTTTAACTATGGTAAATGCATTCACTTGAAAAAGCTTAAGCATAATCCACTCATTCGCTTCTTAGTCTACGACATTGATCTGGGTGAAATTCAGCAGTATCCTTGTGCGAAGCAGAGACCAAACACATTTGTACACTAGGTGTAGGGGAACTTGTACAAGAAGCCGGATTCATGGCGACCATGCACAGGGCGTTGCAGACAGACGAGCCACCCATCCTAGCAGCAATTTGTACAATTCAAACTGTTGATAGCCTTAGTTTAGCTGCTAACTTACTGGGCTACTGCTTCTACCTGGAAGGGCCAAAAAAGACAGCCCCAAAGCACCCCATCAATTATTGCTTATTGGCATTTAGGTACAATATGACAAGATACCTACGGGGTGACCGAGCGAGTTTTTCACGGATGCTGAGCCCGAACATAACCCCATTTCTGCGAAGAACTATCTTGCGCTCCCCGGACGTGGCGCTCGTGGACTCCATCTCTGCGTGGATGGCGGTGACTGAGGCCGGGGTTCGTCTCCACACCTTTTAACTCTTTTTCGGCTTGCTTCATGCTTAGTAAATACAGGGCGCTCTGTGACTTTGGCAGTAGTGGCAGCATTTACTTCCCCGTGAAGCAAGTCCCCAAACTACCTTTGGGTCTTCTGCTTCGACATTTTGCACTCTCTCCGCATCTTTCACAAGAGTTTTAAAGGAGAAGCAGCTGCAAACATCTGTTTATTCAGCTTATGCTGCGTAGTGCACCACGCAGCCGTAATTTCAAATCAAAGTTCACTGAAAAATTTGCTCGGTCACCCCGTAAGAGGGTTGATGGTACAAGCAGTGATGACATAAGCGGCCAGCACCGCAGCATTAGTTCCGCAGAGACTCTTTACAAGTATTATGAATCCTTGGGCATTTGAAGGGTGTCTCCCATCCCAGGTGTTAATGTCCAAAGCAAATATACCCTGCATCGCTCCATGTTATCACAATGGCAAAAACTTGATCATACATTTGTTCATTATTAGTCATCGAAAAAATATTCACCAATGATGGTGGCTAACATAGAATACACATCTTTTGCTTCGTGCCAGTAGTTTAGGATCTCAAGGAACTTGTTCAAAGTAGTTGTAGTAGTTCAGTGTAAATCAGGAGCCTGATTCAGCCTGATTCAGGCTACACTGGAAAAAATGTTTAGGTGCTTCACACTGATTGTCACATTTTCCCTGATTGTCCACCCCAAGGTTTTGTCCTCACGTAGTTATCCTTATGACTTTTACGTCTGATCCTGATAAAAGTGCAGCACAGGCAAGGCAATTAAGGGGTCATGTGTAGTTGCATCAGCTGGTTATTAGGAGCAATTGTTTGAGGACAGAATGGCTTTCATTTGCCAAGTTTTCATTGGTTCATTGGCACTCAAATATGAGTCAGTGTTATGAACCAAGAAGTAAGACTCCCAGCAGAAAAGTTGCTCTGGGGGAGGCCTCATCCGTCGAGGCTTCAATGATTTGGCGTTCCTTAATAGGTTCGACTGTGAAGTCTGGAAAAAGCAGAAGCTGAGACCAAGCTCTAAATTTTGCCGAGAGTTTAAGTGAATGTGTTGAAATAATAAAGCATCTCAAAGTCTTGAGAAAATTTGTCGAAGAAGCTTACTCACGCCTCAGTTGAGCAACATTTTCTCGCTGGTCACTGAAGTAAGTTCTTGGCTCTACCTCTCATGTCTGCTTTCCCCATAATTCGGCATTATCGTTCAACTGTGTCTGCTGCTTCATCCTGATTGGTGCCATCAATGAGTCACCGCTCATTGTGCCAGCCCCCATTCATTTGTGACACTTACGCAGTAACTCTTCCCCACTTAATGGCTCACTTTAACGCTTCATGGGTCGAAAATGGCGGGCTAATCAACAACAAAGTCTCAAGCATGAGAAAATCCCCATCTCAAAAATACGCTCCCAGATTAGACGATACAGATGACGGGCGAGAACAAGAACGACGCGAACGGATTGCAGGAGGACACGGGGTGGTTGGAGACCATGGCCAGGCTGCAAACGATGGCCAGAGATGAGTGAAGTTGGTGGATCAAATTGTTTCTCGACATTTCTCGTTCCTTTGTCAGTCTGGACTGTAAATTGGTTACATCCCATTTGGTACAATGGCACTGAAAAATGCCGAAAATTCTGTCCCTGCTTAATGCGTCACCCTTGTCTGGGCCCAAGCCTGGCACATTAGGCGGTGACTACTGTCTTAGTATTTGCTCTTGGGAAAATGGTCCCCATATCCATTTGTGGTGTCACTCGCTTATGTTTCATCTGTCTTGGAACTTTTTTTTGTCTGCTGCGAGAAGTGCTGGCATTACCTTTATCCATCATGAAACCGGTTAGTGACGTTACCAAAAGTAGAGCTCTTTTACTGGTGTCAGTACCTAATTTGGTGGTGTCAGCCATTGACTCAGTACCCAAAGAACTTGACCTGGTGCCCCAATTGTGTTCATGTCCTGGTGCCCAAAGTACGCACAGTACTTGGTACCCAAAGTACTTGTTTTGCCGCCAAAGTATGACATGGTGGAAACTTTGCTTGCAGTGTCGTCATCAAACTTTTTCTCCCGGCGCCTGGACTTGCAATGAATTAGACTTTTTTGACTAAAGCCGTGTCCTTCATCAAGTCGCTTGTTCCAGCGAACTTGGCGTCGCTGCTCCGAGCCAAGTTGGAGTGGCCGGAGCACTTGTGTTGTTTCCTGCCTTCGCCCCTTTTTCTATGCCTACTCTTCTTCTTTTTTCTTTCCACGACGCTGCTCACACATTAGGCAACGTATGCAGCACCTGCGTTAATGAGTGCTTTACATAATGGAGCCTTGTCCTTCCTCCCCATTTTTGCGCCAGTCCAGGCAGAAGGACCGTGTGTGTATAGGGTAGGGCTCAAACAGCAGCCAGTGTTAAATGATGTCAGCCCGGGAAAAGAAGGGTCGATCTGATGGGAAATCTCTATAAAGCAAAATAGGATTTCACGGTTGACAGCAGAGCAGCAAGTCCAGAAACTTGAATGACGCTGGCCGGAGCGAGTTACAATACGCAGGGAAAAAAGCGTCATCATCAACTTTCCTGAGAGGAAAGAAAGATGTTTGATATCTCTAGGATATCACAAAGACGGCATTAGAATTGATTGTGCTCCGTTCTGACAGGTGGAAACACTCTGAAAAATGCGTCATTATCTGCAGATCAACGTTTGTACTGACGAAATAATAATGCCTCTTTGCTTCCTACCGATGCTGCTTGCTCGTTTGGTGTATGTGTGTGTGTGTGTGTGTGTGTGCGTTTTCCTTTGCTGCGGTATCATGCAAGTTCAGCTGCTACCAAATCAAAAAAGTCTTGTTCACCAGAGTTTGAAGCAACCGCGGACGCGTCAAAAAGTTTCCTTTCGGCTGCGCAACTTTTTTTTTTCTCCTGTTTCCTCTACCACTTTTGTGCATCATCATTAAGTTTGGGGAATTAATCAGGAGGAAAATTTTCCGCGGGAAAAAGTTTATATTTTTTTTTCTCTCTCATCTCCTTCGTCAGCGGGGGCGTTGAAAGCATTTCGAAATCGATGGCGGAGAAATCTTCGTTGGGAATTTTTATTGTACCGGAGTCAGCAGAAGTTTCGCGCTATATCTGCTGAGTGAGATCAGGGGTTCCCAAAGTGAGGAGCGAGAACCGCTGTCGTTGGTGCTTCGCCAAGACGTCAGCAGTGAGGAACACTTCCATGACAGTTCCGGCCCAAGAGGTCACACTTTCTGCGCACTTCCGGCGGGCCCGTGGACCCCCCGTCCGTGGAGTCGGTGTCGGAGGTGCCAAAGTGGGACGTAGGTGGAGAAAAGTCGGGAACCCCTGTTACAGACGGTAGAAATCACTGCTGTACGCTTGTTTTTCTCTCTGTCCTCTTCTTTCTTTTTTGTACCTCGTTCTGATCTTGTCTTGGACACTGAAATGAATGTGCACGAAAGTTCACTAAAATCCTTTGACTGTGCCGAAGGTTGGGATCAGCGCAATTTTCATTGGCTCACTGCGAAATCCTCTACTTCCTCCGACTAATTGCATCGGCGCGATGGCAACCACGGTTTGGGGGACGACCCCGGACAGACGTCAACAGCCAGTCCGTGACTGACACTCCAAGAGGCAACAACGAAGATGACGTCCAACTCGCTGCTCCTCGTGCTGCTGCTCTGCTCATCCTCTGGAGGACTGTTCTGGGATGCCAAGATCAAAAGTAAGTAAGCTTGGTATCAATCGGTGAAGGAAGAACCAAGGAGGCAGTTTTCTAGGCTGAAGCGGCCAATAAGTGAATTTGTTGGTGGAACAAAATGTGCTCATTTGTGGTTTCAAGGGTGAGAAAATGAGCAAGTTTGAGGCAAAGCAAAATGGTAAAATGAAGAATTTTGATGTAAGACAGAAGATGGCAAAATAAGTATTTTGGGGCACAAATGAGGCGCTTAAAGGAAATGAGCTTCAGTTAGGCAACAAACTTTACTAATTGAGTACGACGGGATTGACGTGTATCGGTCTTTAGAAGCCGCCGACAAAATTTTAGTCGTCATATACCCTCTACTCCCTCATCCACATAGCGCTGATCTTCGTGCGAAGGTGCGTCCTCTCCTACGACAAGGACTTCTGCTCGAACTACGACTTCTTGGACCCGCCGGGACATGTGTCGAGCACGACTGCGGCATCCACCACTACGGCACCAGCTTCGACCACCACCACCGCCACCACCACCACCTCCACCACGACTACCACTGAAACCACGACAGGCCAAGACAAAGTACAGTTGCTGTTGGAATGTCACGAGTAATTTTGTGCTAAAAGTGCAGTGTGATCCTGCTCTGGCACTCAAGGTAGGGTTTTATGCCTGCCCTTGGTCATGCTGACACCTCGGAAGGGATCATTCCTGATCTCCAACCAGGACTATGACGTGCGAGGCTTGTGCCCGCTGGCGTCAAGTGCGACGACGTCAAGTTTGAAATCAGCGGCTCCAGGCATCTCTTGGCAGCAGAAAGCTTCGCCATCGCCTTTTTCCCATGAACTTTCCATATTCTACGTGTGAGTCCTTTAAAGTCACACGAGCAGAGTTTCCGAGTTTCCGCTGACCCAGGGTTGGCACTTTTTGAAAAGTGAAGACGCCAGATGTCGATCACACTGTACGAGAGGGAAAACGAGCAGGAAAAATCAACGAGAGGGGCCAACGGAACTGTCCTCAGACTCTAGAGCTGCTGGATCAACTAAGAGATTACGGAGGATTTGGCGCAGAAAAATAATGGACTAATGTTCTGAGCATTGTCTAGACTGACCCTTGACGACGAAATATCCATTAATTATAGCCGAGGTGTCCCACTGGCCACGAACTCACTCTCTGGCACGTCTTCCACTTCAACCCGTTCTTCCAAAGAGGCGCCAGCAGCACGGAGAAGACCCTGCTCGACATCTGCTCCCTGCCGTCGTTCCGATGCGCCAGCGACGACGACTGCGGCGCTAGGAGGAGGTGCTGCACCATCAAGAGGACGAAGGTCAAGCAGACCGACGACAACTCAGTGCTACGCGTGGCAGACCACGAGGGCGACGACGACGACGACGACGTCGTCGCACTGGGCGCCGAGCAAGAGGAGGACACTCTAGCGAGAACGGCCAGGAAGTGCAAGATCTGTCTCTTTGTGCGCTAAAGAAGCGCAGTAACTTCAAACATTTACATCAATCTCGGAAAACATGAGTAGATAAGAACGAATAACACTGGTTTTCTTTTTCTTCCTCATTCGTCGTCTCCAAGCTGATAATTTCCCTCCGTCTTCCTAAGACAGGAAAAAGACTAATATTGGCCCATTTTCTCTTACTTTCCATTAGCACTGAAAGGGAAAGTCTCAAATGTCCAAGGAAGCCATATTATTTGCAATCTCTCTGTCTCTCACGCGCTCGCGCGCGCGCCAGCCATAACAAGATTTTCCTTTCTCACCCTGAATACCTTTGAAGTTGTTGCCGTGTGTGAATACACATATCCGGAGCTGCTTCTGCTCCACCTTCTCGGACACCCCTGAGAATTGTCCAAACAGTGATCACAACCATGAGGGGGGGGGGTGACAATGGAAACCACCACAAGGGGTCTACAGACATTAAGTCCCCCCCTGTGTTTTCAGTGAGTTCCCGAGACAATTTGAAGAAAAAAACGCACGCAAGTTGCTTGAAGTAGGGCAACTGCGAGTTTCCTGCTTACTCTTCTTGTAGGCATCATATCAATCATTTGCACCGTGCGGCTTTTAACGAGTGCACCACAGATTTGCAAGGCTGCCCTCGAGTCATTCGCGCACCGTTGTTTTACAGGGTGGTCAGAAGGTTTCGTCTTCAACTGTTCCTCTGAGATGACCAATATTGACTTTTGCTATTCGCATGCATGACACAAAGGTCTTGTACCTAAACTCACACAGAGGGACGTTAGACGACATGCTTGAGTTAACAATGGAAGGCCAGGCAGGAATCCTGCAAAACTTCCAAGGGGACGGCCTCCAACTCCAGCTCCGGGACCTCCAAGCTGCGGAGGGCTTGGCATGTCCTGCTAAGCCCTCCGTGTGCTGCCAATGGAGCCATGTCGATGTCGACATTGATCATATTATTAGAACGCACCATACACGCCGCTTAGAGGGCATCCGGCTATGAGGGTTTTTTTTTTACGATAGGGACTTTATGTGGAGAAAAACCAGGCATTTAACAGGGGTGCACGAGATCACTTCTCCAGAACATCGGGATTTTTCCATCGAATTTGTTGACTTTGTCCGTATCGAATACGGTGAATTGCGCTGCTGCGATATCAGGAGTGTCATACCTGAAACAACCATTCCATGTAACATGTTTCAAGTCTGTGCGATATCCCAAATTAATGAATATCACAGTGTTCGATATCGATACTTCCGATATCTGTGGAATGCTCAATCAATGCTTGATAAGGGGATACTTTAGGTGATACGTTAATGATGTTTGGATTTGGGATTTTTCCACAGTTGCAGGCCGAACCCATTGGCCCTAGGCACTCCGGGGCCGGCCTGAATCTGTATGATTTCGCCAAAATATACCGATGTAGTTTTTTGAACGGCGAGATTTGATATTTTGCCAGCACCGCAATCTTCGATGTCGAAACCATGGTGTGTTTTACTTTTGCTTAGGTTACTTCAGTCTTCCCGTAAGCACCTACAGGCGAGTACACTACATGGACAAATAAAAAGCACTGACGCATGTTGCAAAACTTTTTGGCCACCCTGTGACAGAAATTAGCTGCGTTTCTTACTGAACAATGTAGGTACTTTGAATGATTGCCCAATGAAAAAACAGAAGTGAATCTGTTGCTGTACCGAGGAACCACGCAGCATTTGTGCAATGACACTCATGGGAATTTCCACAATGTTGCCTCCATCCTGCCACTCCAATGAAATTTCACTGATTGCACACGCACAGCAGAGACAATCACTGTCACACGCACACGTACAGACTATTCTGAATATAAAAAAGCCTTCGACCTTGCTGCAACCGATAAATGTCCAAACATTGCCTAAAGCGATAAGCAAATAGGTACATGTGTAAAGTGCACGCACTTGACTAACACGAAAGAAGGTCCATTTACCTAGAGTTGAAGGGTTATTTGATAGCCATGTGAAGAGTGATTTGAGTCTTCTTTTTTTTCATCCACCACTACAAAAAGATAAAGGCTGGCCTGAGCCCTTCTCTTCAAAAGTACAGTACCTTGAATGCGATTAAAGCTACGATATAGGACTGAAACAGACCGACAGAACTTGGAAAGCGCAAAATACTCATTTTGTAGTGTTTTATATTGACACAACTGAGACGAGCATCTGTGGGAGATGAAATTTCTCATAATGACATGTCAATAAATACGTATAATAACAAGGCTGCCATTATGAATGAGCCGGAGTTGGTGGATTTGCAACCAAGAGTTCTTTAAAATTGTAGCCTAACCGACGCAAAGTGAACGTGACGAAAAAGAGCAGGAAAAAAGGCTCGTCTCTTGGAGCCCAGCCCATCTCTACGTATCTCTCTTACTTTGGAGCTGCCTCGCGTCGGTCTCTGAACCCATGCTGATGGCGTTGATGACGATGATGTCGCACAAGTCAATGCAGCGTTGCAACAAGTTCATGCACACGCGCGAGGAAATCTATGGCTGCTGTTGCTGCTTCTCCGTCATCAGGGATGGACAGAAGCTCTTTCTTTTTCTGTATGTGAACTAAAGTGATGAATGTTTAAAAGTCTGCACACACACGACCAAACACCTCGAAAGAATCTCTGCGACTGCTAAAAAAGAAAAAGAGAGGAGGAAGAAGAAAACACGTAGAGGGACAGACGGACAAACGTCAGCCGGCGACGACGACGACGGCGACGGCGACGACGAAGGAGGCGATGGCGGACGCAGCCACCGCCTCCCTCCTCCTTCTTCTCGTCGTCCGCGGCGGCGCGTCAGCCGCGCGCACTCATGCAAATTTTCACCCTCGAGAGAGAGATTTCCTTCCTCCTCCTTCTGCGGGTGCCTAATGAAAACTGCGGCTTCGTCCGTATGTCACGAAAACGCGGGCTTCTGGGGTTGGGGATGAGTTATGGAGGGGGTTGCAAAGACGTTTCTTTCATTGTCGTTGACCCCTCGCTGTGAGAAGTGTTTTACAAGGAAAAATCTCTGACTGCCAGAGAAAAGAACCACCGCTCTCGTGGTGGGATTGGTGAGTTGATACGTGGAGAGTGCGAAATTGCGCCTAGGTGTGAAGCTGCAGTGGCAAAGTGGATGCATTCGCCACTTAACGGAAGTTGAGAAAGTATTTTTTCGCACTTGCACAAGAGCTTTTCAACGTCTCTTTCTCTACTACTGCCAATCTCTCTCTTGTTGCATCAACTCTTAAATAAAAGTCTGTTTGTGGCAGCTCCTGATGTTGCAATGACGAAGGTTGTCACTTGAGTCGAGGAGGAGTCAAAGGACTTTGTGCAAAAAGTAGTGGTATTTCTTTGGCCGCACGGTTCCATGAGTATTGTCGTTGGAAAGGTCAAAACCCTTTTAACCTGGTGAATAAAGCTTGAACGTGATCAGAAGTTCAGAGCCCGCAAGCCCGAAGCACCAGGGCGAGAATGTCAAGTGACGATGAAACCTCTAGACTTTGGCTCTAGACTTTGGCTCTAGACTTTGGCGCTAGACTTTGGCTCTAGACTTTGGCTCTAGACTTTGGCTCTAGACTTTGGCTCTAGACTTTGGCGCTAGACTTTGGCGCTAGACTTTGGCTCTAGACTTTGGCTCTAGACTTTGGCGCTAGACTTTGGAGCTAGACTTTGGAGCTAGACTTTCGCTCTAGACTTTCGCTCAAGACTTTCGCTCTAGACTGGCCAATGAAGGGGCAAATGACGATGCCAGTGACACGGAGCTGTCCCTGGTTTGGTGAGTTCGTAAGTATTAGCTCCTTAGCTTTGTCCAACGACTCATGATCAAACTGCACTCGCTGCCTGCCCTTGAGCACCCCTGTATGTTTTATCAGACTCAGTAAACAGATGCGTTGAGAACCCCGACACATGCAACAAGTCTTGGAATTTGGCCTCCTGCTGTGTGCGCAAAAAGCCTTGATGTTTCTCGTCTGCAGTGGAGAAAAGAGCACTTTGTCGTACAATGCATGCCTACGCGAGGCCTACATGACGTACGTACAGGAGGAGGCGGACTGATGGCTCCTCCCAGTGTCGAGCTGATTCATGCACCATCGACGAAAGCGAAAAAAAAGTTATCATTATCACGGACGTTGTGCAACTTGATACCAGTGAAGATGATCAGAGAGAGCAACTTGACGTAGGTGCTCCTCCTACGATCGGACTTGCTCAAGCTGCCACTTTGGCGGTCGTTGCGCAACGCAAGGAGGAGAGCGTGTGAAGCAAGGAGGAAAGACTTGCTGAAAAGGCGTGCGCAATGAGAAATGTCTCTGACCAGCACAAAAGAGAGAAAATCATCATGCATGGATGGCCGGAGAACGAAGAAACCAGCTACTTTCAACTCAGCGGCAGTGGCAGAAAAGAAGTGTAACAATAGCGCGGGCGCGGACATCTGAGGCGAGGCGGCGGCTTGCACTTCTTGAGACGGCGAGGAGAAATTTCTCCTCTGAGGAGGAAACAGAGCAGCAAAGAGCCTGGATCAGGCCTGACGCATGGCGACTTATTAAGAGCAACTTGCATGGGCTGGCTGGACACCCAGTGCACTGGATGCCAAGGAATTCTTCGAGTTTCACATGCAGCGGACGGACCCGGGATTGCTCTGAGAGAGGAAGTTGCAGATGGTCAACGTCCAGCAGACGTAGCCAGACTTGTCCAACTCGGTTGACTCGCACAGCATCAGTGCCGGACGACCTCGCTAGATAATGACTGGATGTGCCCTATCCAGGCCCACCGTCAGGGTCACCACTCAGCTGAGCTCTCAGTTGCAACCACACACCTCCAAACAGGGTGTCCCTTGAGTCTGCTTTGCTACAAGACAAGATGTCTGGGCAGGTGCAACTTGACAGTTAGCTGAGTGGGGTTAAGGGATCCTTCAGCCAGGGTCTGTGCTGTCATGATATGCAATCTTTGGCAGAGTTATCTTCGAGTCATACTTGACTTGAGGTCCTCCGCCCAGGGAGGATGCACGTATCCCACTGAGCCGAGTCAGCGACTTCACTACTTTGCTTCGACGTCATCCTCCTTCGTGTCCATGGACAGAGGTGGGTGCAAGTTGGCGCGACATATGGGAAGTGAAAACGTGCACGTGCGCGCGCGTGTGTTGTTCGGAATACCAAAGGCAGGAGCAGAAGTAGTCTTAAAGGGAGAGAAAGGAAACTCAACTCCCGTTTTGCTGCTCCGTGCACTGCACCCGCGTACATACGTGAACCATGCATGCAATAAGAGTGTAGAAGAGTTAACATTTACATGCGGGCGCGAGCTGACATTACTGACATGCTCGGATAAATCGCAACCACGTCGATTTTCCCTCCAAATTCCTCCTGTTTTCGCAACGAATGAATCTTTTGAAACGAGGATAATTGTTGGGGAGACACTGATACGCAACACCACAAACGCAACCCCTTCTGGCGAAAAGCTTTTTCCAGCGATGACTGTTGCCCCGTGGAGCCTGAATTATTGCACAGCAGGCATCAAGGGGGGGGCGATTTTTCTCGTGCCTACTTGTACATGACATTACACAGTAAACTCTCGCTTTGACCAAGCTGACGGACAACAGTTCACTCAGAACTGCCTGAGCAGAATCAACGCGGCGAAAGAGAAATAACCATGACCCCTGAATCCTCAAGTTAATGTCGACCAGCGGCTCAGGAAGTGTTTTCCCTCACCCTTGGATAACCTCTACGCGTCCAGGGCGAGCGCCATCCTGTGGATAGACGACCTGGCCTCTTGTCCCTTTGATCAGGACACCACCTCGTTCGTGGAGAGAGAAGCTCAGTACCGTTCAGGGAGAGAACAACCGTCCTCATGCACTCCAGATCCGGAAAAGTTCTGGGTTTGGTAGAACCCGAGGGTGTGAGAAAACGACTGGTCTGCCACAAGCAAGGAGCAGCTGCAGCGTAGGGAGGATCAGAAAAATTGTCAAGGAATTTGCCCCAGAAGAATCCCAATGCATGCACTTTAGGGGGCCTCAAGACCAAAGTCCGTCAGGCAGAAAGAGCTGCAGTTGAGATTTATTCGTTAGTTGCTGATCTACTTGTGCCATGTGGGCAGACTGTGACGTGCCCCTGAAGTTGTGGAGTTTCTGCAGGTAGAACACAATGTACACTGCGTCCGAAAAGTAGAGAGAATTTTTGAACAGGTCTATATTTGGCCTCTGTGCATGCATTTGCATTTGGCAACACCGGCTTAATGCTGCATGTGCAGCTGTTTAAACACTCCAAAACTGAAGTTCGAATAGAAAACAGCAGACACTCTAACGTTACTGAGGTCCAAACCCAACTTGTCCAGGAACAACGGCATAATTTTCACCTTCAACGTGCTAAACTGCATTACATAAATAAAATTTAAATAAACTTAAATGATACAATCAGATTGCCCTTGTGAACATGTCTAACGTCATGAAGATCACTTACTGCTCGCCCAACGAAACAAGGTCATGTCTCGCTACTTTTCGGACGCAATGTGTTTCACTTTTTATCCTTGCGACAATTTTTCACGAACATTCTTTGGAACCGAAGTTTCACCTTGGCCAAAGTTCCAAAGCCCCAAGATACAAGAAGTTGCCTGAAGACACGACTATTTAGAATGTAAGAAAGGTCATTTAAAAAACGAAACCTTCCAAAAATATTGGGCCGGGCGGTGTTCGACACCAAGATCCGCAAGGTCGGGATACTAAACATTCATTACGCTATGTCAGTGTTATGTAGGATCACCCCAAATTTACCAGGCCTAATGTGCCTTATTCAGCGCCCGGACCACTCACCTGGTTGGGCAAATCCAACATAAGAGGAGCCCCCATTTGAAGTTGTTCACCATAGTAAGAGGAAAAATAAACGGCACACATTATACAGTAAGGTAAGTATCAACGTCAGTTTACAAAGTGACTGAAATGTTTTGTTAGCAGCCATTGATTAGTGAATCTGGTTGCACACGATCTGCGTAAGCGATGCCTGGCAAATGCGCCAAGAACCTATGCGACTGTGCAGAAATATTGTACCGCACGGCGAGACTTTTTCTCCCTCCTCCCTTCACGATACAGTGGACGGCAAGTATGAGAGTGACTGATGGATACAGTGTACCACTTGAGTTTTTTCCTCCTTGAAATTTTTGGTTTCGAGGCGCAATAATGACATAATGATAGCATCAACTGGTTGTTAAGACAAGAGTGGGTAATTCTGAGCACCAAATTGTAGGGTTGAGACCGACAACTACTCGTCCACGGACCGAGACAAGTTATCCACGACCCGTTACTCTGCCTGGTGAGCATCTTCGACTGTGATAGAATCGCTGCCAGAAGAGCTTCTTGGCCATGCTATTGGGATGCCAGGGGCCGGCATGCGAAGAAAAAAGAGCAAGACTTGTTATTGAAAAAGGGGGGGGGGGGGCATATTGGGCAATAATTCATGCTCCAAACACAACTGTATTGCTAGGTATAGAGCTTGTTATACAGCTGTTTATGCCCTTT
>JAAUXU010092341.1_pt1 | contig 15003 bp, 20 predicted proteins | sample 7278151 | NCBI WGS metagenome assembly JAAUXU01 (sample SAMN14350113, study PRJNA611818) | marine sediment metagenome | isolation source: surface marine sediment (1.8m) | place: French Polynesia: Moorea | collected 2018-08 | reverse complement strand
CTGTCTAGCCAGTCTAGCCCGTCGGCCCGAGGGCTGGCCCGACATTGCAAGTTCGGGCTCGGGTTGGGTCGGGTTGGCCAAAATAGGCTTCGGGCCGTCGGGCCGTCGGGCTCGGGCTAGGCCCGAGAGCATCTCTAGGGCACAGGTCGCACGGACATGGTAAGCGTGAAGTGCGTGGACAGCGTGAAGTGCGTGGACGAAGAGTAAGACAGACAGAAATAGCGATTTATAGAACTCTCCCGAGCGAGGCCGGGTACGGCATCAGCTAGTACACGAGTTAATATCATCCATCCTTCAGAAAGAAGCAACACAATGTGATGGTCATCGAAACTCACTATTCATAAAAAGGAGGGACCTTGTAATTGATCACAATTATGAAACATATAATATAACCTTTAAGATGAGTATAACGAGAATATTACTCAACATCGGCATTACTGGACCTGACGTTTTAATGACACGATTCTCGGATTTATCGACTTTGTACGTATGTCAGTTTGGTTAGATCGCCACGCACATTTGCACTGGACGTGTGAACAGTGTTGGTCCGAACAAAGTCGTGTCCATCTAACCTTTGCAATATTTGTATGGCCAGGTAGGAGTGACTTTGCACATGAAAGTTCTCCTTCGTGGGGGAATCAAGAGACGAAAAAAGCTACTCAATTTTCTTCCTGCTGTCGAGACACTTCCGGATAGAAATGCTGATGGCATCAGGAAGTTGACTATGTAGGCGTCTGGTGGAGCTGAATGTTTTCCGGAACATTGCCTTCTGCCATGCTGATTTCGTCCCAGCATCAGGTGCATATAGGAAAACAACTACTACACTTCGGAAGTGTTGACCCTGATGGATGGATGAGTCCTCCACGGTACTTCCGAGCAATAGCGAGTAGTTAGATGTGTTGTCCTGGGTCAAAATGATGCAGTGCAGTTCAACAATCCAAGCAGTGGGTGGTCCAGTCTACCATATTTCAGTGCATTAAGTAACCTCCAAAGGGTCGGGAGCTTCATTCTCGTCATGCTCCAAGCAGTCATCACCAACAGAGAGGTTGTGCGGACGAGTGAACTGCATGGAATCAGTACAAATGGCAGCAAACTCTTTCTCACTGATAGGATGTCAATTCGTGCAGTCATTTTATTTTTGTGCCACTCAACATGTCTTCTCAGCTTTGTTCCACCATGCGAGCCTTCGTTTTCCTTGTTTAAGGTGATGATGTATCATTGTCAACATAGCCATGGACATGGCACATGGTTGGTATAGTTGTAAGAAAGTGTGACTGTGCACCCGGAAGAAAAAGCCTGACACGATATGTATTAAGGTGACTAAGGAAATCATCCCGCTGACGCCAGATGGCACCACCTCTGCAGTAGAGCTAACAAATCTCTTCCGATGGTACAACCTCTCTGTCCGACACCTCTCCTGGCACATCTTCTTACCCCTCTCCAGAGTTGCCCCACCAAAGCAGGCATCCGGTCTTCCTTGCCTAATCTTTCGTACTCTGATGTTGACATCCACTCATGCACAGCCTTCATTTTATTCTTGTCCACTGAGATCTTCAATCTGATCTAATCCTAGTGTTCCTGTCCCGCTCTACGCTGTTCTCTTCCCTCCCTCGTCTGTGACGTCACGACGGGTCTCCACTGAAGCCATGGAGATGTTTATTTCTCATAACAACCAGCATCACATGTGTTAAGTGGTGTGACGTAGCAGACACGAAGGACGGGCTGCAGTGACACGTCCTTAAGGACAAGTCACCTAGCGGACTTCGAATGAGAGCAGCAAGAAGGCCTTGTCCGGATTGGCCTGTGCTCTTTTGCGGTCCATTGTCAGGACATCCCGTCTGATGTAGTAGAGCTGTAGGCCATACCAATTCTCTTTAACTGAGGAGAAAAGCATTCTGTCTGGCAAAAGAACAGCTGCCAATTTTGTCCCCTGGCTCAATGTGTAGGAGATGTGACAAAAGTCGTCACTACGTACCTGGTGCTTCTTTGTCGATTTTTCAACATCACCACTGATCAAACTCAAATCGCACTAAATGTGGACAATTTTGTGGTGTTGACTGTCCGTGTCTGGACGAGCAAGGCAAAGTTTAACACAGTTCCATCTGTGCCAGCTCGGCTTGGTCAGCGGAATGGAATTGAACCCATCTCTACCTACTGTTGGACTATGGCAACTTGTACTTTATCCAAGGAAACGTGTTTGCTAATGTTGCAGTACACATGTCTTGCGTCGCTTCAAAAATCCTGTTCGGTTCTTTCTGGTACTGTTTAAGAAAGTTGCTGCTGCAGCTCTCGTGCTCATTGGTCTACTTACTTGAGTGTAGTGACGCCAACGAGACGGAATTTCACGATCTCACTCGGGTGCAGCTGAGTCACCAGCAAGGTGCAAAAGACGTCTGCAAACCTGAGGAACTAACGTGAAATATTCATCCTACCCCAGCGCAATTGGACCTAACCTTTGGGCGGAGCATTCAAGTACTGCGGTACTGGTATCGGCGTTGCTGTGCGTCGTCACTGTGTTGGAACTGAGCTGTAAGGCCATACCCATGGGGAAAAAGAACTGCCAAAAGCGCTGCCAACCATCAAAGTAACTTAGTTTTTGGTACTGGTGCATAGTCGCATGCGGTAACCCCAACGTATAGATTTTGACTCCCTCCTCGGACTTCCTCATGTCAGTTTCAGTCATTCCTCATCTAGAACCTAGGGAAACAATATGTAACACTGAAAATCTAATGCACCGCAGGGAGTACAGCATAAAGTACTACAAGGAAGAGGACCGGCGATACTTTCAATATCAGGTGACGCCCTCCAATCAAGTGGGCGCTATCCAAATTATTTTTCTCAAGACAAAGTTATTATACATAACTATGTTTATCGGATGACTGACATATAGACTACACAACATTGGACGTCGCTACCTTAAACTTGTAGGGATGTCACTTGTGGGCCGAGGCAGACAACACTCCCAATCGAGTCCGAGTCGCACTCCATTCGAATCGTTTCGGCAAGACGAGCCGGCCCTCTTTACATCACTAAAGAAGTCTGAGCTAATTGCGAGATGTTTGGTGGTCGAAACAAAGTCATCAACCTTCTGTCCCACGTCGCGGCGACCAGGTACGTGTACTTTGATTGAAAAGAGTCAGTCTGACTTACTCTATCAAACAACGCTTTAGTTGCCGATGTCCGACTCACAACTACTCCTCCAAGCTGGTCCACACGGGCGGGACGGCCAACGACACCGACTATGCTTTCGAGGTGAGACACAGCAACGACTGCATCCACGACAGTTGGTGTGCACAGTGACGTCAAAGTTGGCATGGCTGATGAATAATTTCCCGTCCGGCAGATGGCCACTTCTAACATCCGCTACGGATTTGGCGTGAGTGGGGAGCTGGGCATGGACTTGGTCAACCTGAATGCCAAGAACGTGGGTGTCTTCACAGACAAGAACGTGGCGAAGCTGCCCTCAGTCAAGACTGTGCTCGACTCCATGATCAAGGAGGGGGTCAACTTTGAAGTCTTCGACGATGTCAGAGTCGAGCCGACCGACACGAGGTCAGTTCGAAAGACTTCTCTGCCAGGACTCAGTGTCTGCTAAAGAGAGCATTGATGGGTCTGGCAAGCATGCGTCATCCGAGGTCTGGAAGTGCCTCTTAAGAGTAGTGAAAGGAACAAGTCATCTTTTCAGCTTCACGCTGGCGTCCAACTTCGCAAAGGCTCGCTCCTTCGACGTCTTCGTGGCCATCGGAGGCGGCTCCGTCATCGATACGGCCAAGGCAGCAAATCTCTTTTCTAGCGATCCAGAGGCTGAACTGCTCGATTATGTCAACCGGCCTGTGGGAAAGGGAAAGCCGGTGAGAGTGCCACTCAAGCCGATGATTGCAAGTATGGTATAAAAAAATCATTTAAAAAAAAATCTGCTGAGAGTAATAACACTCATTTTCCGCCTAGTCCCGACCACGAGCGGCACTGGCAGCGAGACCACAGGTATAGCCGTGTTCGACTACGAGCCACTGAATGCCAAGGTTGGGATAGCCAATCGCGCTCTCAGGCCGACCTTGGGCCTCATTGATCCCCTGCACGCCCTCCACATGCCGGAGAGAGTCGCAGCTTTCTGCGGGTGAGTCCTACTGTCCTCAGTCATGCTTCTGCAGTACTTGCTGGAGAACAACTGCTCTGGGACTGACAGGGCACACTACTCTGCTCAGTCATTGAACCTGCCTCCTCACGATGTACTTTGGAGGAAAGACACCTTGTCTTGATGTCTATCATCGTGAAGGCGCTGTTGTTCAGAAGTAACTTCATGCAGTTAACTATGTTACTGCGTAATGAAAATGTGCATGTCGCATAAGATTAGATATTCTCTGTACATGTTGTACTTACAGTGCTGATCGTAAAAAGATGCAGTGGGTAAAAAGGGCTTCCCACACTGCACTGACAGCTTTTGAGATGGAATCTTCCACTGGAAATGGCCATTCAGACAGTGTTGGACAAGACGCAATATCAGGAACTACTTGAGCTTGGTGACTGCAGATGCAAGAGTGCAGCATCCCTTGGAGGGCCCAACAGCAGCATTCACCTTTCTCAGTTGGTCTGTCTTCATGAAATTGGCTGAGATTTTTGTACCCTCCCCCCTCCTAATTTTTGGGGGAACCCATCAGTCAGCTCTTCCCTAACTTGAGTTTTTGCACTGAGGCTGCCCCAGAGAAGGTTGGCAGTGCCAATTCAGGAATCTGGGGGCGCAGAGGGGTGGCAGCACCTTCAAAAAATTTCAGTATGGGGAGCCTATTTTACCCCACTGCCTTTTTTTTTTTTACCACCAACACTGTACGCATGTAGAAAGCTAAAATCTCTTTGTCCCCGAGCTGCTCTTATGCTTTAACTTGTCCTAGAGCTCGTGCACGACGTTAACGTGCTCGAGGGGAGGCCACGAGGAAGACGCTGAAGCTTATAGGACTATTTCTTCTTATCCATCTTATTATGATATATAATATCCACTACCGACAGGTTCGACGTGTTGTGCCACGCACTGGAGTCGTACACGGCCATCGGCTACACTTCACGATCCCCTCGACCCTCCAACCCTCTCGATCGCCCAGCTTACCAGGGAAGCAATCCCATCTCGGACGTCTGGGCCAGACACTCGCTCAAGAGCATAAGCAAGTACTTCGAGAGGTCCGTGAACTACAGGGAGGACCAAGAGGCCAGGGCGAACATGCATCTCGCAGCGACATTTGCGGGTATCTTTTTTCAGTTCAGTTACGAGAGTGACGACGAAGTAGTTTCTTAATCATTGACCAAATGTGATAATGGCTCGACAACTGTTCATCATCACTGAAATGTCTCGACGAGTTCTCGCCACTATTTTTTTAAGGCATTGGCTTCGGCAACGCTGGCGTGCATCTCTGCCACGGCCTCTCGTACTCCATCGCCGGCATGGTGAAGTCCTACCAGCCCGACCACTACGGCCACGAGCACCCCATCATTCCACATGGGCTCTCGGTCGTCATCACTGCTCCAGCGGTGTTTGAATTCACAGGTGATTGTTCTCTCAGCCCGAGCACGTCAACATGATCTCCAAGACTGGGATGTCCGCTTTCAGCTCCAATGTGTCCTGAGCGTCACTTGGAAGGAGCTTCCCTTCTGGGCTCCGACGTGTCCAGCAAGACTCACAGGGCGGACGCCGGGCGGATCCTCAGCGACGCCCTGAGAGGATACATGCAGCGTCTTAATATACCGGATGGACTCGGCGCCCTGGGTTACGCCAAGGAGGACATCGCCGGGCTCGTCAGAGGCGCCCTCCCTCAGGATAGGGTCAACCGTCTGGCGCCCAGGCCTCAGACAGAGAAAGATTTCTACGACCTATATGAGAATGCCCTGAAGGTGTACTGAAACAAGAAAGGAGCACCACAAAGCAAATACAGTACTGTTTGTGCATGCACCCGTAAATATGTCCGCAGGAAGAAACAATAGTGTGGCTTAACATAAACTAGATTTTTTGCGCAAGTTGTGCCCACGTGAGAGTTGATGAGTGCAAGTTGCGTCATTAAGATTGGCAAAATATGCAAACAAATATGCAAAGAAATTATCGATAGAAAGAGCCTAAATGAGAGAAAAAATTGCTACAAAAATACAACACTTTTAAGCGTGTCGAACTGAATTAACAAGATCATACCAAAACTATGCTACGTGCGGTAAAATTAAAGGACTGACTATATATTGCCCTCGAGGGATTTTTGGCAGCCCTCGCCCCCCTCAGGCGATCCAGTGCTCCCTCGGGTCCGTGAAATTGCCCTCTCAGGCGCTCAAAAAATATTGTACGTTTATATCAGCAGGCAATTTGTTCCTTAACTTATGTTTTTTCTGCTATTCAAATAACTCCGTTACGTGTCCACATTAGTATATTCATAGATTCTTGCGCATCACTTGACCATCTTAACTCCAAATACAACTTTTGGCGAATAAGGAGAGGACAAAGCAGTAGTGAAAACCAAGCCGAAATTGTATGTATAAGTAGTGTATATATTGCCTGGTCGTACTCTAGCACTTTATTTTCAGAGTTTTGACTGAGGCGATTTTTGACCTGGCCGGGGCCTTGAATTTTCCGAGCTCTTATAGGACCGAGGACAGGTCGGAAAATCGTCTCTTCAGTCAAACCGAGAAAAATATCGTGTTCATTACGGCCATGCAATTTATAATTTGACGTGAAATTGTTGCTTTTCTCAAAAAAGTTTTCAAAAGAAAATACGTTCACTGCATAAGAATGTTCAGTGGGGTGAGTTGGCTTTGTAGGAAGTTGGGAAACTGTACCCGCTCCATTGATATCAATAAGGGGCTTGTGAAAATACTACACAGTTCGACTGAACTTCCTGCTGGCAAAAAATTAATTACTGGTGGCTGAACTTACTCTCTTGTCTTTTTGTTGATATAAATTGTTGCACTGGAGCAGTCATGGTCATGATTCCGCACATTGGGCGCAATCACGGCCAAAATGGCTGCTTTTGGGTCACCCTATTTCATCCCTAACAACTTCAGGAAGGTGTTCAGGTGAGTCTTTTTCTTTGCAGAGACTTGTTTTTATTGCTCTGAGACTCTTACCTCAGACATACTTCCAGCCAGCAATATGAAATCCCGGCAGATCATGTAGTTCTTGTTGCAGTCTGTCCCTCAACGATGGGCAGCGGCCTTGCAAAGGTGGCCCGGAGAAGAGGGCCTTTGGAGCTCCAACGAGCCTTAATTTAATAATTTATGAACTGAAGAAGACGTTCTGAACAGAAGATTAGAAAATAACTCTTCTTGATCTCAAGTCAAAATTTGGCGTTTTCACGGTGAAATTCTTTTAAAAATTCACAACTTTTGTGTTTGAACGACTGCCCATAGGACGGGCTCACCCTGTCCTTCGTGGCCGTGGTCTTGTCTGACAGGTCGAGCAGCACCAGCGACTTTGCCATAGAAAATACTGCAGAGAGGTTTCGTACATGAGAAGGCAAGAAAGCACGAGCTTGAGATTTTTATGAACTTGATCGTACAGTGTCATCATCATGCATTAGTCGGCTGTGAAGGACACCAGAGAAGCTCTGTCATTTTTATTTCATGCAGACGCCTGTATATTTCCTGCCAATTCTTTATATTTCATTCTATCTCGACGAAATCATGAAAAACGGCGGTTTTCATATATCCCCCATCCAGCGTGGCATCAGCTCTTATTTCTTTTGTCTAGAGACACACATTATGTTCTGTGAAAGAAGAAAACAACAGAGTAAAGAGACGACTTCGTTGACTTTGTCCACGACAAAATCAACTGAGTTGACTTTGCTGCATGCCCACAGGAAGCTCTGGCAGAACACAAAACCCCTTCTTATTAAGCTCTCATTTCCACATCACTAACATGTCGTCTTCAGTGTGCTTGGGGGGTTAAAGACTGCCTTTTCTGGACTACAAGAGGTCTTTGAACCTCCTAAAGAGTCCTTCAACAGCGACACTCATCACTTGAGACTGGGAGTGACTGCTCCGTGTGCAACGGGAACGCCCTCGGGTAATCCTTCAATGACGTATTTCTCCAGTATCGAAACCCGGCGTTGAGGGTCGACTGACGACTTTCTCAGGCTGTGCAGGAACAAAGCAACTCTATCAATCCTGGACTTTGGGGATGCTTCTCAAGGACTCATTTAGTCCGCAGAAGTTGTTCTCGCCCACAATTGTTATAAATTCGAGGCAGCTAAAGCCAGTTGGCGGCCTCACTTCCGATAAGTGAAATATTTGCCTGGAACTGAGCCAGTTTGCTTATCCAGACTGTGCTGCATTTCTCAATGAACTTCTTGAGGGGCTCCTCAGTGAACTTGGGAATGTTGGACGAAGCGCGAGCTTTTGCACAATTCACTTGCAAATGGTCACTGTCAGAGACATCTTTGGTCACGCTGTGACCAGCGTTATCAGGTCGCTGCAAGTGTCTGACGCATTTCACCCATTTTGGGGACACCCCGTACTCAAAGTGAGATAGACCTTGAGGCTGCTATAGTCTCTCTCCCCGTTCCTCCTTGCGCTGGTGAATGTGCTGTTGGTGTCCTCTGATGTTCACGTCATGATGCTCGACTGCACAGTTACAACAGAGACCTGCAGAAGAGTGTCTACAGTTCCTTTTCTTTAAACTCATCAGTCATCACTTTGGGGACGCCAAAAAATATGCAACAAGGACGACTTCAGCATTCACTCAAAAAATGAGCCCAGGTAACAAAGTTGGAAGATTCGCTTGTTCTGGAAAGAGTTCAACGCGACCCAGTGGGAAGCTTTTCTTTTGCTTTCAGTGTTGCCAATTTCTTCAGGGAAAAGCATGACCCCCAAAAGCGCAGGATGAGCTTGTTATGGCCCAATCAAAGGTGCTTTTTTTGCACATGTTTGACGCCCCCCAATCACCAGCAAGAGGAGGAGGCCCGCAGCTTTCAGTATGATGTTTTTGGTTCCAGTTAAAGCTGCCAATAGCCGGTGACCAAAACGGCCAAATGCTATGCCAAAAGCGGCTGAATTACTAAGAAAGGGCATTTTTGCAAACAGCCAGCCACTATATAAGAGGATACGTCGAGAAACGGCCAAGGATGACATTAATGTGATAATTCTTCCTCCCAAACGGCGAAATTCACCAAATTTGCCCGGTGAAGTTGCCAAAAGGCAACCCTGCGTTCCGTTTGGCTTGGTTCATTCATCCAGCTGTGTCAATGATGAACCAGTTGGAAAGTCCGGAACTCGACGAGAACGGAAATAACATCCCTTTGGCTCACGAAACCTCCCGGTTTCTCAGGCGTGGTTTGAAGAATTATGCAATTAATACCTTTGAGACATGGCAAAATATGCAAATCAGCCTTCTTTGCATACTTATGCTAATAAATAATGAAATATGCAAGATTTGCATAAAAACTGTATTCTTGCATGCTTTGAAGGGCATTCATTGCTGATAACGAGTGCGTACACACACGCGCAGTACATGACGCCATTTCATGGCAAGCTGTGAAATGGCGGCATCAGCGTCACCAGGATCGATTCCTCTCTTGAGACCATCACTTTATCACAGACAAGTGGCAATGACATCGTCTTACACGTGACCTCTTGGCACTCGAATGAAGGTAAATATGGAGAAAAGACGTCACGGAGTCATGAAAAAAAGGGTTGCTGCATGTTCGCGCTCCTTTGGAGCCATCATCGTACCACTGTATGTCCACACGTGACTGTCGTAGTCGCTGCATAAACGCTCCTGAAGTGTGAATGACGTCATAACAATGCTACAGGGTGACGCAGGAAGCGCTCTCAGTGTTAAATGGCAGGTCCTGATTGGGCTGGCACCACGATTCCGTCGGCCCGGCATGATTAAGACGGAGGAAATCCCTTCTAATCCTTGGCAGAGTCCTCTGCACCATCTGTTGCATTTTTCTGCCTCACACTGTCCCCAGTGCAGATGAAAAGTATGCATAGTATTGTTAATTCTGCTCCACATTCAGCTCTAGCTAGGTACATAGAAAGTAGGCCAGGCTTCCTACCTATTCCTCTCGGTCTCTCTTTTCCTGGCAGCTCCGGTGTAGTCGTATACTGTGTTCCCTGGCAGAACGTATAAGTGTAGCCATGGCCTTATTACACCTTGCTGCGTCTGAGCGAGAGCTTTCCCACTCTCATGCGAACCAGGCCACGCTTTCCCTCACCATGGAGAGAGGGAGGGAAAAAGCCTCTCTGCATGTGAACAGGACTGAGATCTGCTCGAGGCTTGCGAGCCTCTCCATCCTCGGGGATGATTGAGGCCAGTCTCAATCTCCTCATGGTAAAGTCGATTGAGCTTCTTTATGTTGGCGATTTCAGGTGAAAGCGATGGTTTTTCCCCCTCCCCTCACTAGCAAGGTGGAAAAAGTTGCTCTCTCTTCCTCCTCTTTCTCATTCTCTCTGAGGAGAGCCAGCTCAAGCAGTAGGGGAGAGAGCACACACAAGCAAACAGAACAGAGGTTCGAGAGGGTTTTGGCGCCAGCAGCAGTGAGCACAAAGATGCTGGTGTGGGTGGAGAAGCTCCCTACAAACTGCACCATGAAAGTGAGTACAAGAATAATTGCTAGTGGCAGCACTTAATGCAGGAGGCCTTCCACACTGACGCCCTCACCACTTGTGCCATGTACAGTGTGAGTGAACAAAACTCCAGCAACAAGAGGGGCACTCGGAGAGAAAAAAGGCCAGCCTTGTCAAAACAAGTGTGGAGTCATCTTGCCCGGGCCTTGCCAACCTTTGCCCCATGAGAAACGCTTAGTCCACCAGAACCTTGCCGAGCTCCTGCTGGCTGCCGCTGCTGCTGCCGCTGCCGCCGCTGCTGCCGCCGCTGTCGCTGCTGCTGTTCATTTCCATGAGGCAGAAAGGGTCAAAGAAGCTAGGCCTTGCTCGACGACGACGATGACGGCGACGACGACGACGACCTTGTTGCATTGTTACGACTGGCGCTGAAAAATAGAAGCAGAGGATGAGTTGACGCCGTTTATGGCTTCGTCCCCGACGACCATGGCGGCGGCGTCTTCTTCTTCGTCTCCACCAGACTTGTCGCACTTGACTCCGGAGGAGCGCGACATCATCGCTGGAGTCATGCAGCGGCACCACAGCGAGGAGACGCGCGAGGTCACGTTTTTAAGGTACAGAACAAGGTGCTTCAGCACTCACTACAAAATGCTATTCCCAATAGAAGCCATTTTTTTGCTGTGTGTGTGTGTGTGTTCTTGCCCTTTTACTGAGAATCTTGACATCATTGTGGAAGATTGTCTGCCATTGTCTGACGTCCGTTCTCACTCAATGAGGCCTCCAACCTCGGCCTGAATGCTGCGCAGGCCCTCTTGAGGATGGCGTCCCAGGCTTTGCTGGTGGTGGACTTCCAGCAGTCCAAATTGGAGTGGGGAGTGCAGTTGCTCTCCGTCGACAAGACGCCCACCAACAAAAGTCATTGAGATCTGGTGAAGACGGGGGCCACGTGTCTGCCGACCAAAATGAGGAAAATTTGGCCTTATAGAATTTCTGTAAATTTCCGTAAATGGGAAGGCCATTCCCACTTGGTAATGGCCTTGTTGTTGTTGTACACAGTCTTCAGGGAGACCCCAACGATCCTTGCAATGTCCTTCTCGTCGACTTGGGAATGGAGCAAATCTGACACGCGGCGGCGATTTTCCTCTTGCTTCGACATCGTTCGAAAATTTTACATATTTTGGTCGTGCAAATAAAAGAGGAGTACCACAGCTGCCCGTGGGATTTGAAAATCAATCAAATCGGCCCCAATAGAAGGCGGTGAATTCAGATTAAAGCGCTCTGTGCCGAGCGCTTCTGCGCCCTGTAGTACGACGAAGCTGAGGAGTCCGCGACCAAGTGCGACCTGTCCGTCTGCCTTAGCCCGTCGTCGTGCCTTCCAGAAACGGATGGATGAATGCTGCTCGGTAGTAGCTGCGAGATCACCTGGTGCCGCCTGGAGAGCCTCGAGCCGCAGAGTTCATAGAACTCGATCTCCATCACGACGTTGCCGTTGATCGCTGCTGTTCTAGGTTGCTGAGAAACCAGCCGTTTGTGCATTTCGGTTCGCTTTTTGTCCCACCTCGTGCTCCGAAGACGAAAATGACCCGGAATTTAGGATATCTACAATATTTGTGACATCCTAACTATATATTAACGACGCATATTGTAGTGCTATATGAACCCGAGTTGGACTTGACTGCAAGAGGGATATAACATGACCTGAGTGCTGTCAAGTCCAAAGAGGGTCAATATAGTACACATTATGCGTCGTTAATTTGTAATTTAACGCACAATTTCTGAAATGTTTTCCCGCTTTTCGTGAGTCAACTGAATGCGAGTCAGCAAAATCGGATTCAGGGTGGAGCGCCCCCTCACCATGGGCGAGTCCAAGAGTGGTGATTCACAATATGTCCTTCGGGGAGGGGGGGATATAGTAGTGAGGGAAATATAGTGCAAGAATGTTTCCCGCTAGACAGAGAATAAGCGGAGAAATATTCCGGAAATCGTGCGTTAAACTTTATATCAGGGCCATAGTTTGTTAGTAGGTCGAGAAGCCAGCATCTTTCTCCGTATTTTTGACAGTGCAAAACTTTCGGAATGCGTTGTCAGCCAGGACTGATCTGTTTGTCTTCTCCTTATTCAAAGCAGGCAAAACTTGTTGTTCATTCTTTCCATCATTAGTCACACCATTACAATTTTCGGAGGTCATCTTGCAGTCTTCATGACAGTCATTACATGATATGGGTGCAGCGGAAGTTGTCCCGTTCAGTTCCTGCCCTGCTGAAAGTTTTAAGACCGCGGATCACAAAGACTATGAGCTAAAAATCCCCAGGTTCATGTGACTGCCTCAAGTCGAAAATACGGATTTTCGTATCCAATATATGTGTCTGGCAAAGAATGCTTGTAAAGAAAGTGGCACGCTTCACTTTGCCCTCGTCTCCTTAACTGTAAGTGACTTTACCTGGATACAGTGAGAACTTCCGAATTCACACTGGTATAGGTGCTCTTCTGAAGAGGACAGACACTCTCAAACCTCGACACACTCATCTAGTTTCATATGGAGCATGTTCAAGGCAGGTGAATTGTGCGGCAGCACAGTGTTGTTGCCATCCATGTAGACCCAATGCCAAGAGCATCTCTGTAGCCACAGAAAAAATAGTGCGAGTGACATTTGGAAAGTAGCGACCTGGACAATATAAAATCATGTATATCACACATAGATTGGGAAATCCAAAAAACAACAATGTCATCTGTGGCGTCAAGTTGCTCTCAAACTGGTCTTACCCCCATCATAGAAGCCCCATGCGATAACTCTTTACGGTAGATCTGACGAAGCTGATGTAAACGGGGTTGGTCAAGGTGGACTCGCCCAGGTCCAAGAAGTTGACGTGCCTGACAAAGGAGAACGGCTGTTAACATCTCCCCCCCCCCCAGTGCTTTCTCTCTGAATGGAACGACAGGTAGTTGTTCCCAGTTCATCACTTGCGCTTCACCTGCTACAAGAGGATGAAGGGACATCATTATGCAGTTTATACGTGCAGTGCAGAGTTCAGACCTGCCAAGCTTTTGTAGCGTCGTCGACATTGTTGTTGCTACTGCTTACTTGGTCATCCGCGTAACTGGTGAAGTTGTTCCTCGAAGTGAGCACGTCCAGGAGACCCCAGATAGTCTCGCCACCAGTTTTGAGCACCCTGCAGGAGCAAGCATTGTGATTCAAGTCATTCCCGTGCTCAAGCTCGATTAAAGGACATGAAGAAGACGAGGCCTTCAGCATCTGCAGAGTCGGTGTTGTTCAAGTCTTCACGTAGTTGTCCAAGCACTTCAGTGGCTTCGTTCTCCACACTGTAGTCCCTGCTGACGGCTGGCCCAAGCCAACCATAATGCACAGGCCAAAACGTCACTCTCAGTCACGAAGTCCATTCTGCATTCACAAGTCCAGTGAAGTATCACGCTGAGTAGTCCAATGGGCATGCTGCCACTGTGCTATTTTACTTGGGTTGTCACTTGTCTGTGGGCTGCTTAAACCTTTAACGTGCACCCTGTGCCATTCGAATTGTTCGATCTTACACGCTGAAACATCGTTGGTTGAAAACACACTTTTAAGGAAAAAATCACTGTATATTTACCCACGTCCTTTCCCCTCCCCATGTCGTATGTATGTAGCTGTAAAAAGTTCTTCAACAGGGGTTGGAAAACTAAGCCTTTTTTACCCTTTGTCCCCCATGAGACTGATTGGAAAAACCTGCCATGAAAGCAGCTGCGCGTACAGGATAGCGTTTTGCCTGCACGGCAACTTGAACAAAATATTCCACGACAGAGATCTACTAACGCATCCTCATCAGGTCCGCATTTGCGAAATCAGGTTCTGCACCATCTGTGTTCGCAGCTTGGCTAATCCTGATCTTGCACAACACAAATCGCACATGCCGGGAGTGACTTCACCAAGATCACGACGTCTGCCACAGTGTACGCATGAAAGTTCGGCAATGAGGCAGTCATTTCTTCCATCCATTTATATGTTTTTGATAAGGGCGTGCACGGGTAAATAGCGGAGTACAAAACATGTACTATGCATAATAGTGTATCCACAAGTATATGGCGCGCCATATTTCAGGTGCACTTGAGATGTCAAGGGAAAAATCGCTGAAGCATTTAATATAATGACGTTATTGACTTAGTAATTTGCATGAGCACAGTACGTTGTGTACAGAATGGTTCAGTTTGCGCCTGATCACTTAAAATGGCTGAAAAGGCTTCTAACTGACAGGTACGTATCAGGTGGCTTCCTGTTCGCTGCCTTTGTCCCCATTTTTTTGATGTCAACAACATTAGACTCTGTCATTGGTTTTTGGTTCCTCAGGAATTGACTTTGTCTGAACTTTCAAACCGTGTGGTCAGAGCTCGAAAGTTTCTCGGAAATGTTCACCAAACGTCATGATACAGAGTGTCTCTAAAACGTGGCGCATGATAGTGGACGCTATTGGACTTGAG
>JAAUXU010075863.1_pt1 | contig 15006 bp, 15 predicted proteins | sample 7278151 | NCBI WGS metagenome assembly JAAUXU01 (sample SAMN14350113, study PRJNA611818) | marine sediment metagenome | isolation source: surface marine sediment (1.8m) | place: French Polynesia: Moorea | collected 2018-08 | reverse complement strand
TATGTGCTACCATGCAAAACCCTATCGTCCGGGCCAAAGGTTGCTAGGTTCTGTGAGGGGGTGAACAAAGTGCAAAAGGGTGTGAGAGGGTGACTACTCAACAAGTAAACAAAACACATTGATGACAGTCGGCAATTCTCGGCCTTGACTCCAATTCAAAGTCAAGCGCGATCAGGACTATTGCGTTTGCTACTGCTGATGACGGCCATTGGGTCTCCAGATCTTGACAGTCCAGCTGTAGCAAGAGAAGGCAGTCCTGATCTTGGCTGCCCCAATCTTGGCCGTTTTGATCATCGTCAGCAGGAGCGAGAGAAGGCAGTCCTGAGCCTGGCAGACCAGATTGCCATCGTCAAAAGTATAAAGATACTCCTTCTGGTCAGGCATTTTGTACAATACAATCCTCACCAACTCATCCTTCCCCCTTTTAGCTGCCCTAACAATGGCCAATGAATGGTCAGTACTTTGGCATTAAAGGGTCGAAGACTGTGATGACTGATCCAATGGTCACATTGTCCAACTTAGCTTTCCATTTGCTTCCAGGTTGAAGTCCAGGTACAAACTCTTTTGAAATCGTTTCATAAAACGAAGCTAGAGCTCTCTGAAATGCAGAAGTTTCCTCTTGAGTGTCCAACTGGGTCAGTCCCAAAGCAGCGAGTGATTCATGCCCAGAAAATGCGCAGGTGTCGAGTCACTAACTACCCACATGGGTGAGGGATCTGGAATTGAGTACTAACTTGACCTTAGCAAAGGCAGTAGTGAGCTGCTCGTCCATGACAGCAACTTCAGGATTGATCACGTGCAAGTTAACTCTTTGCACTCAACAAGACTTGCGATGCAGGGCCAAGGGAACATTGAACTTAAAAGTGATGAAATATTGTATGGTTTCACATAGACTTTCATGTCTTGCAGGAGATTCCTGAATTGAAGTTAGGAAATTGCACTAATATGTTCAAGGAAGAAGTGGCAGCTGATGGTGAGCACTGTCTACCATAGAAGGGAAGGTTGTAGAATTTGGACTGGGAAGAGTAGTTCTGCATCCTCAAACAATTTCTCGATCAAGCCAGGAAGACAGCAATCACAGCAATCACACGCATCTAGAACACTAGATGCTGTTGTTAGTCCAAGAAACAAAGATGAATGAGATTTTCTTCATTTTGTGCACTGGGGTGAATTGGAGAATCACTGAGTGGGGTGAACTGATAGACATGTTGAGAGGCATGAATTGAGGAAACAGAACAAGTCATGTAGTGATGGGTAGGGCCAGCTTTTTTGTGGGCCCTAACTTGACCCACAGCTCTCTGTGGCTGGGTCACAGGAAATCAAAAGAGGCATCTGGCTGATCTATAACACATCACTACGCAGCAGTGGCATCTCATTCAAGGAGGCATGCGTGCCTACTTGAATGAGACTTAGTGCTGGATACAGCCGGCACCAAGCAGTGAGAGCGGGACTGTGGTAGACAAGGAAATGGAACATGATCAGGTCTCTTTTTGACCAGCCAAAAAAGCTGCTTTCTTGATTTGGCTGATAAAATAAGTTTTTATTTGAAATTTGCTTTACACTTGTTTAGTGGGATCTTAAGGCACAATTTCCTTACTCTTTTAGCCATACACATATAGGTCTACTCATGAAAATACTATCTAGTAGGGGCCTAGCCCAACCCATATGAAATGGGTATATACTGGTATTGTCCGCCCCAAGATCACCTATGGCGTCGTTATGTGAGCCAATAAATGCAGCCAGGGTGACTCTTTGACATGTCACTAAAACTCCTTGACGACAGTCGGGAAATCTTGATCTGGCCTGCCACATTCGCTCCTGCTGAGGCTGATCTCGGCTGCCTTCTCTCGATACTGTTGAGTCTGATCATGTCCGCAAAGCTCAAGACTGCCATCTCACGATACTGCTGATGACGATCCGGACTGCCTCGAGATTTCCCGACTGTCGTCGATGAGTTTTGTTTACATGTCAAAATGTCACCCTGTCGCTCTCTTTTTGCGGCCTCACAGAACAGAGTAACCTCTTAACCCAGACACGGGGTTTTTGAGTGCTTGCGCATGGGTCCAGAGGGCCTGGAGAGTGAATCCCTGTGCAAATAGTGGGCCAGGGGGTCCAGATTCCACCAAGAAAATTTCAGGCCATTTCATCCATTTTCACTCCTTGAAAAAGTCAAATTTCAATCCCCTTTGGCATCCCCCCTCTCCAGGTGGCCTCCTTTTGAGCACCCTAGCACCGAAATGGGCAGTCTTGAAATTGAACCTGTATACTCAACATTTCTACTAGTATCACATCTACATGTTCCATATCAAATTTCACCTCAACATGCGTCAGTACAGCGTATGAGGTGGTGTCATACCCGACGCAATGACTTGCGGTCAGGACTGTATAGTAGTTGCCTCCTATACACATATATTCTTCATCTGGAACGAACAAACAAAAGTATCTTTGGTAGAGAGAGAAGATGGAAGATTGACTGGAAACTGGTGAGGAAATATTCGCGGTTGAATTGGAACTATAGCTGTATGTAGCTGCAACTTTTTGAATCACGCACTCACTCTTTATCTGTGTTAGCAAGTACAGAGGTTCAGAGGATTTGAATGAAAGTCATGCCGAGGTCGAAAGTTATCATGTGATACTCCAAATACTCCAAAGCATCCAATGACTAATATACACCTAGGTTTATGAGGTGTGATTTCTCCTAGATGTCAAGCTTTTGCCCCATCTTGAGTTGCACGGCCGAGTCATGAATATCGGGTGTTGCAACATACTTAGTTGGGTCCGTTGAAGTTAACTTGGTCCTGGAAACCCTTTGCGTAGAGAGAGATAACTCCCTCCCTCCCTCTCATCTTCACGAAGGTACGTGCCTGCTATTTGTTTACCCATGAGCAAAGAGTGTGGCATAACATGTGACACCGGAGCGGTGCAATGAATGAGGTGAGAGTCGGATAGGAGAGATTTTGCATCCACAGAATCACGGAGAAGAACACAGGGCTGCAACACGTTTTGCGGAAGGTGTGCAAGCACCCACTGAAATGAGAGATATTTTCCTGAGGTAGAAGTTTCTACCTCAGGGCGTCATTTGATATTGCTGACGAAAACTTGTTTAAATGTTGTCGTTTCCATAAGGCAGAGAAACGTCGTAGACTCATATTTTCCCGAGAAAGAGTGGCCCATACTTGCCCGCATGTTTAAGGCAAGTCAAAAAACAGTCCCTTCCTTTTTTTTCTTCCTTCTGCTGCTCTCCTCCTCCTCCTCCTCCTCCTCGACGCCGTCGTTGCCGCTGCCGCCGCCGCCGGCGTCGTCCCTCTCTGTTGTGAGTGTCACGTGTGCAGCGCTCTTTTGATGCGTGATCACCTCACGTGTAGCTTCGCGAGACTCGCTCTCCTACGGCGTAGAGAGTAGACACATGCTTGTGTAGAAGTGGATCGCGCACACGATTGAGTGACTGATAAGAGATCGTCCTCGGCAGCTCTTTTTTTTATTTTCAATTGGAGTGCTGCACTGCTCTTTCTTACCGATACGAACTGGTAATGTGATCACTCATGACGCAACATCCAGATTCTTCGGCACAAAAGAAGCACGTTTTAGGCCGCCTGATTTCAACCACTGACGTTCCGTCAGATCATTCGCTTCACGTAGCGATCAGTCGTCGGGACAAATCGGCCCAGGATTGTGTTCTTGTTTCAGCGTCTTTTAAGGCTTTCAGTGCTAAATACACAGTTCACGGGAAAAAAGACCATTGAGCTGACCAGTATTGCTCTGGTCAAAATGTTGCATCCTATGCGTGTGCCATCAGAAGTGCGGTGATGTTGAGTTATCCTTGGAGGAAAACAAGAACAACCGTGCCACTGCTTCGAGCTTTGAAGAAAGCTGTTCCATCTCTAATGTAGGCCTGACGTGCTGTACACTGTAGCAACTCCCCCTACGCTGTGGGGTCTAAACATGTTGTATGAGCACGTGCAAAGCGCGCTTTCTCTTCGGCACAAGCTTGTGAGGGAGATACGAACACGTCCTCGGAGAGTGCTTTTTTTGCCTTCTTCCCTCCAGTATGCTCTGTACACGACTAGTGGAGAAAAGCCTGTTTCATTGGGTTGGTGGTGCCAGAAGTCACTCACTCAGTTTGCTGGGAAAAGTCGACAGGTGTGGACGAAGCTGCGGGCCTTCAAAATCAATTTCCTTTTTGAGGGCAGCAGAGGCTACAGGGGAGGGCCACTGCTTTACTTTGGGCTGTAAACGTGCGTCTCCTTCGAGTCAGTTGCCAAGAGACTTTGTGAATGCACTCGCGGCTCTTTTCCAAACACAAAAAGGCGTCTTGTAAGTCACAGGAAACCGTGCAACAGCAACAGTGATATCGCTATCTGCAACTGTGTCACTCATCTGCTGCAGAACAAGACCATGTCACACTCTCGCTTAGTGTAAGTAGTCCTACAGCAGCAATCACTGTACATCAAGGCCTATCTGAAGGCCTCAGAACAAAGAAGATTGTCTTCAAAAGTCATTACCTGCACACACAAATATACATACATTATACATATATATGTGTGTATATATATGCTGTGGATGTATGTGCACTCTGTGTGGACAGGTAGAAAACAGAACCAGTGTCTACTGCCAATGAGTGAAAGAAAATGAGAAGATTGAGCGAAGTATAAAAGGTATACGTATACTTTGTAGAGTCTCTACTTTTGTTTTGTACAAGCAGCTTTTCTCCTGTCCCTGCTCGTCTTCTTTATGGGTCTGCTACTAGGTAGACCTTGAATCCGTCATCTGTATCTGCACTTATAAGAGAGAAAGGATAAAAGTGATGAACACGTGACTTTTCCACCGCAATCTGGTGTACTAAGTGACGATGCTTCGTCGTCAGGGGGTGGCGCCCATGCTTACCCCCGAGGAACTGAGTCGGCGCCAGCGAGAGTCCGCAGTCTTTGTGGGAGGCGATCGGGTCCACAGGAGGCCTGAACACCACTACCAGCAACAGCAACAACAGCACAGACATGAAACGCTGTCAGCCAAGTCAGAAGTGGAATATCTGCTTCAAAGGCGATTTCTGGAGCGGCAGAAAGCGGCCGCGGCAACGGCGGTAGCCTTAGACACCTCAGACGGCGGCGGCGGCGAGACGTCCTCCCTGACCGTCTCCATGCACAGCCTCAACCAAGAAGAGTCGATGAGCGAGAGCAGCACGACGATGCAACATCAGAGGAGGAAGAGAAATAGCAATGAGGTGACAACAATGGATTGGTGCAAATATCTCATTACCCAATTGCTATGACTGTCATTATTTCGCCACACGCGACGACTAATTTGCATGGATTCGTCACATGCCTCTCGCAAAAGTTTCCCGTGTTATGCGAATGCTGTAGATCTGTAGGTAGTTTTCGCCATAATTGGAAGTGAATAGATAGAATCTTGGCACAGCCATGTGCATGTTCATAATGGACTGAGGAGATTTGCAAATCTCCTTATCCCACCCTGTACTTGTCAAGCTGCACAAAACAAGTTATGCTCTTTGTTTTTCACTGAAGGACCCAATGTCTCACAGAATCATAGAAAAGAGGCGACGGGATCGAATGAACAACTGCTTGGCTGATCTCTCTAGGTAAATACGTCTGTCGAAAAGAGTCATTCTACTTTTCCCTCATAATTTTTGTGAGTGTCTCTCATGCTCAGATTGATTCCTTCGTCGTACCTGAAGAAGGGTCGCGGTCGCGTCGAGAAGACGGAAATCATCGAGATGGCCACCAAACATATCAGGCATTTACATCTGCACTCCAACTGTAGTTCTATAGGTACGTAGGTCGAGCCCGTCATCTCTCCGCTGCATATATGGTCAACGTGGTCGGGTTTTTCTCCCCAGAAAAGTGCGAGCTGACCATGTCGAACGGTGGCAGCCCTTCCTCGTCCTCCAAGGTCACCGTCAATCAGTCCTCCACCATGGATCTGGACCGCGTTATCGAGAGTTTTCGCATGGGCTATCACGAGTGTCTGAGCGAGATGATGCATTTTCTGGTGGACAAGGAGGGATATTACTCGGCCGATGCATTCTGCGTCCGACTGCTGGGACATCTGCAGCGACACTTTGACAGAATGAACAGGGGTAAGCAGCCTTCTGGTGTACTGCTGCAACGTACTGTACTGCCCTAGTTGTGTTGCGCGTGTCCCACCCCAGGGGAAACGTACTTGGTGCACTGTGCGTAGTGGTGACAACGATGTTGACTTGTCTGGCCCCCAAGGCCAACGTGAGGTTGAACGCAGTACAAAGTGTATGGGGCAGAAAGAGGAGGACGAAGAAGGGGATGAGTCTTGGGAGCAGGAAAATGCTAACTGGTTGGAGGAAGTTGAGACGGCAAAGTCTGATTTCAGACTGGGGATGCGATGCATTTTCACAAGGGATATTGTGTGTGCACCACCTATTTCGCGACTAGGGAGGCAGGAACATGTCTAGACTCTGAGCATACATTTAGAGGTCAGACTTCCTCTTCACTGTCAACTTCCCTACAGTACAGTAGGGTAGTTGACTGCTTCCCTATTACTCAACTCTACGGTACAAACACTTGCTATTGGAATGTACAAGCTCCAATAGAAGAAGTCCCACCTAACCTGGAGTCATGTCTTTTTGAGTCTCGGGACTTCTTGTGTGGCCACCAGCTCGGCCTTGACCTTCCAGGCTGGGAAAATATGTTAACTGAAGCAACTCAGTCGCACTTAATTGGCAGACAAAACGTTGCACTTGACGTTTGACGTGACAAGTCCAACTGAAGGTGTTTTCCGACCTCTTTCAGTCAAGTCCTTCCGTCAGCCTCATAACCACCTCTCCACCACGACGATGACGATATCCTCGACGTCGTCCAACGACAGGGGCAGCAGCGGATACCAGACGGCCAACTCCACTGACGGGTCTGCACCCATTGTCGTGCTTTAGAAAGAACCTGTCACCCTAAGTACGCATAACTTGTCTCTTTCCTATGCTCAGGGGCGGCAGTCAGCGGAGTCAGCCCCTTTCCGCTCCTGTGGTTGAGGAGTCAGAAAGCAGCTTCAAGGGCGCCGACACCCAGGACTACAAGGACTCCATCGTCCTCATGGCGGCTCACCAGTCTGCAGAAAGAAACCTCTCCATGTCGTCCGGCGCGGCCATGGAGAATGCTGACCATCAGAGCGAAAAGAGACGTGAGGCTACTTTTCATACATGCTGCTTGCCACGCATGAATATGCACACGTACGTGCAATACCATGATAGGGCAAAATGACCAGTTTAAATGAAAGTTGGTGCAGGAGCTTTCACGTCCATTGGTGTCTGCACATATGTGCGTAGGGTACTTACACCTAACGCCAGCGGCAGAAAATCAGCGAAGAGAAATATAAAACTTCCGTAAATAATGGCACTTTCTGCTGTACATCTGCGACCAGTAATTAAAAACTACACTTGCAGTAAAATGGCATATTGTTCAGGAAAATGCAATGCTTGCAAGTACTTTGGATGTTGCTTTATCGGATGTGCAGTAAGTCGTTGTGCATATTTTTGGGGCTCGCCGATTTTGGCAATTATGTGGTGCGATGAGGTTTCTGGCGCAATTTATGTCACTGCGGGGGCCCCAAGTCTAACCGCTGGCTCATGCTTTGGCGGGAATACAGTCCTTGGCGTAAGAAATGTCGCTTCGTGGTTAATGACATCATATTCTGAGCAGGAAAGCTATAGAGTTCAATTGCCACATTCAATGTGTAGCCGAGATAGTCACTCATGATACGTTGTAGTTTGGTCAACCTTAGAGTGCTCATTGTGACAGTGCTTTAAGTGTGATGAGTTGACACGAGCTCTGTGCTGGTCGCAGCCGAATTCTGATGTCTTTGACCACTAAATGAAAGTGAAAGTGACTGAAATTTTTCTGTGGATGTGGCCACCCACCCTCCAGTGCCACATGCCAAAGACGGTGCCCTCCGAACAGTCCTTGGACATGCTGCAGGCCAAAAGCATCTCGTTCGTGCACAAGAGCATGATCAAGAACAAACGACGAGCAACAGACGCTCGGCAGCAGCAGCGGCAGCAGCAGTGACAGGTGACACAGGTGGACCGAGCGTGCTCCTTCTGCTTAAAACGCTCTATCGTCACAATGAGCACTCAAAACTGTGAACTTTTGTACTCAGAATTGTGTCTCAGTGTCTAAATGATCCATTTTATGTTGAAATTCAGCACTACAACATTCATGATATGTATGATATCAACATGTATGATATCATTAACCACCAAGCAACATTGCTTATGCCAAGGACTGTTGGTGACAGGAAGGTGACCGTTACCGTTGGTGATCGTAAGGGGGAAAAAGGTAAATCGGGGAAGAAACACTTCAAAGTACCCTGCTGACAGCTCTATCATCTACACAAAGCACGCAAGTAGAGTCACTGAGCTACTGAGCATCAAGGGAGTTTTCCTCCCTGAAAATTGGGCAAAAATTGCCTTTCATGATCGGTTTTCTTCCCTAATTTACTTTTTTCCTTCCCGCCTGCGCTCACCAACGGTAAAGGAAAGCTTTTTTTTTTGGTGTTGATTTATCCAAATGAACACCCCATACCTTATTTTTTAACTCAAAAACATTCGCAAATTGGATATCTGCTCTCTCTGCACTCCTCCAAAATCAGTCAGCATATTTCAACAGCTGCCAGAAGAATGAGAGCAACCATGATATCAGCAACACCAGCAACCGCACTTCCGCCTGTGTGAGACCCAAAATAATGCCTCGTTCATCATAGAGAGCTTAAATTTGATACCTAATTAGAAGATAAGTTAAGGATCAGTTGATATTTAATAATCCCAAGTCTAACTTTGCCCGGAGCACCACAGCCAGCATTTTCTGCATGGCAAAAAACCGCACAACTTATCATTGTACAACCAGTAGAAATTTCTCAAAATTGATTTGCTGATTGACTGCTGATTGAAAAAATTGCCAGTAAATTATGATTTGCTCAGAAAAATTGTGTGCTTTGTAGTCAAACCGGCCAGAGAAGTCGTTGTCATTGCCGAGGCAATATGCAGTTTTTCCATCCATGAACAAGCAAAGTTTAGGCAATGCCTGGATCAACTTTATTTTCAACTAGTGAACTCGACCCGCTTTGCTGGGTGTCATCCCACTTCCCCCAAACTATTACAGAAGTGATACAAAAGTGACAGCCGGGAATCCGTCACGTTAACGTTGATGACACCCGCAACAGATGGTTCAGCTGTGGAGGCCACAGGAGCTTCAATCGGCCTCCCTAGACCTCATGCCCAGAAGAGTCACTTTAGTGCAAAGTGAACATCAATCCAGCACAGGTTGCCCAAAAGATATGGGGAGGGAGGGTCAGAGGGTTTTGAAGACTACTGCCCTAGGCAAAGTCTGGAAAAATTGCTAAATGAGCCAAAAAAATTATTTTATACTTTTTGTTCAGAATACCCCTTAATATCATAGCTCAATCTGGACAACAGGCAAGCTGCAGAAGGACCTGACCATCAGGGCTCTTGGGCAGCCTTGAGGCACTTTTTGGTGGGGATGGGTGAAAGACTTTTACATCCGCGGAAGTTGGTATGACCAGCCCCATCCTCTTTTGACTGTCCTGGGTCGACTTCAATTTTTTAAAAAAATATATTTATGCATATATTGAGTATCATGGTCTGCACTCTCTCCGTTTCAAAAAATATGAGCCATTTGGAACAAAAGCTTCGACTTTTTAGCAGATTAATATAAAACATGCTGAATGTTTGACTGAAATGATCTGATGGCGTCTACTAAATGAAGTATGAGGTCATGAAGTTGTGAGCGAACAAAGTCACAAGTGCGCGCGCTACACGAATGTCTCGCTTTTTGGGGAAAATTTGAACTTCCTGGTCAAAATTTATCTCCTGGTCAGAGCCTGGCAACCGCTTTTTTCTGCAAAATGTGTGATTTCATTGAAATTACGTCAATGTACTGCGTGTGGTCCTAATGTTAAAAATAATGCACGGCAAAATCCCTGCGAGTTTACTGCTCTATCTGTATTTGTTCACCGAACACTTTTATCGGTCCACATCAGAGTGCGTTCTATGCCACAATACTCAGCACAAAATTAATGATATTGGCTAAAAATTTGGTCAACTTTCAAATCGTCCTGTTCACCCTGCTGACTTTTGAGCACTGAAGTACCAAATACCAGTTCATTCAGCATCTCCCGTTGTAGATCCTTCCTCGCCCGCCGACGACGACGTCAACCGTGACAAGGACACGGAGGAGAAGCCGGAAAACTTGAGCACGCACGGATTGTCTTCGTCCAAGACTGAGGACGGAGACGCTGGTGGAGAGAAAGAGGAAAAAGACGTGCATGGTGGGCGAACAGAACATGACATTGGTGTCGTTTCGCTATTGTTCACAACTTCTGAATTGGTTCCAGCCTTGTACAAGTTCAAGGCCAACCTCCAGGAGCGATTCACCCACCAACATCTTTCGGAGGATAATCGCGGAGGCGCTGAGCTCAAGCCCGACACTCACGGGCGTCCCGATGACGTTACTGCTCGAGCTTTTGCCCAAATGGACGAGTCCATGCGGCAGTCTAGCGAGGCCATCGCCGCGGCCGTCGGCACCAAGCGGAGGAGGCTGGAGTCTTCCCCGAAATCTCTCAGCTTTAACTCTGACCGCGACAAAGAAGACACCCTGGAGCTTATCTCACTCGCAGCCTCCGCCATACAAAGAGAGGAGACCAAGGAGAAAGCAGCAAGAAATCCGGAACATGAATCTTGCGCTGAAGCAAACGTAGACAGAACTCTTTCTCGGGTAATTCTCTTGACTTCTGTTCCTTTTCCACCAAAAGAAAAAAAGTAATCATTTCAGCGCTCCGACGTGCCCATCTTTGCCCTGCACCCCAGCGGGTCGTTCTACTTGCCGCTCTCCGTGGAATACTCGACGGTGGCGCCCACCTTCAGGGCGTTTGAGGTGGATACAGAGTCCTCCAGAACAAGGGCGCCAGTGCTGCACCCTGTAACAATCAATGTCAACTTTTGTGGGCCAATAGAGACATCATGAAGACTCTGACGTCGCCCAGGAGCTGAAGGTTGTGCGAGTCCAACGCCAAGACCTTTCAGACTAATACGGACGTGATCGGTTTGCCAAGTCAGAAAAAAAGAAAGAGAAAATTCGTCGAGTTCGGGAAATTTTGGTTTCGGCGAGTGCAGTAACCACGTCACCTGGTGGAGGACGGTTCGACCGCCAGGACCGGCTGCGGCGAGAGGGAGGGACAACCTCGTGACGCCTTTTTCAACGAGCTTCGACGAAGGTGGGCGTGACGGGATTGAGTTGTGAAGCCGTCTTGACCTTCACCGTCGCGATTTGCTTTGTCCGGCACGCGCGGCGTCCTCGTAGCAGCAACCCACAGCCACCGCCGGCCACTGCTGTCGCACGCGTGAATAGCTCCATCTTTTTCGAGTGTGTACGCGGGCGCCTGACGTTAGTTAGAAGGCTGGCATCTTGTGGGCAGCCGGGGAACAGACGGTAGAGGTAGGAAGGATCCTGGCCGGGACCCGCAAGCTCGCAGGCAGGGTCGAGTCCTTCATTGCAGCCCTTAGCCCGTGGGTCAGCTACAGTGCTATACGACAGAGTTCTTTTCATACTGTGTATGTGCGTGTGATATTGCATTTTACAGCAGCATTCGTATTTTAGAGAACGTAATATGTTTTTTCAGGCCTACAGTTTTGCAGGCCCCGGGGCCCACCTGAATCCGCAGTCCAAGAACGCCAGACGAGCCGACGTAGAAAATTATAGACAAAAATGTCCTGTCCTGAATGGATCAAACAATCTTCACTTTTTTAATTCTATCCGAACTTTCTTAAACGGAATCCAATCTGGCTCTGACTGAGCTCTCTCATCAAGTGCGCAGTACATTGGATATTTATTGCCAGTATGCTTTTATTTCACTTCAACTCCGACCCCGAATGAAATGAAATCACCACCCTTGTCTTTGTATTGCTAATTTTATCCCTTTGGAAGACACTCCACTGTCTTGCCTCGCTGGTAGTACTGGGAAGTCTCGACCTGCAGGTCCTGCATGACCCTCATGATGATCAAGGCTCCCGCTGAGGTCCTGCTTCATAACGATCTCCGTAAACTGGCACCAAGTAAACCACGGAAGATGGATCCTGAAACTTGGTACAGTAGAACCGGGCTCCAGTGTCACTGGAGTGCCCTTCCGGTTATAGTGCCAGTTTCTCCAAGTTTCTATTCGAGACTATATTAAAATTGTAGGGTGTCACCCTCATAGTGTTAGTCTGCTTATATTGCGAGTTCTTTTTTCCCGGGAGAAGTACTCGCAGCGAATCTACTATATCATCTTCATTCTGTACTGGACGCCGAGCATTTTTGCTGTTCCAACCGAATAGGGGCTGAACCTTGCGATTCAGTTTGGGTAGCTCGAGGTAGAACACCAATTTGGACTTCAAAACTTCCATTGGGGTTGGAGTTGAAGTGCGAAGGTTCGACCCGACTTCGAGTTCTTATTCGACTCCTTAGGCATGTTGGAACAACTCGATTTGGCTCGACGCGATCCAGCTAGAGGGACTCGTTGTCCATGAGGGCGAGACACTTGTTTCGGTTTCGCCCTCATGGCGAAAATTACTTTGTGTTCTGTTTTTCGAGGAAAAAAGCTTCGACGTTGGTATTGCTCGTAGGTCAGGTACAACAACGGGTGCCTGAACTTGCGCCACCTGGGGGTGGTGAAGTTTTGCTTAGAAGCACAGTCAAATCTCCATGTATCAGATCTTTGTAAGGTGCATAATATAGACATAAAGTATCTTTCCTGGTAGACTGATTTTTTTATGCTCTGTGAGACATACCTCATTATCTCAATGGAAATAATCTTATGTCAAGATTTGATCAATGGTATTTTGAGAGAATGCAAAAGAGTGATGATTTCGAGCACAGAATTGTGCCATTTCGCTTTTGCAGCCATTTGCAGGAAAAAATTGTCAATCATGTTACAATGTTTAAATGGAGGACACGTCTCTCTAGCTCTCTGTTCATTTCGCTCTTGAGTTATGACTACATAATACAGTGAGCTGGACCACGCCAGGTGGCGCTAGCTCTGTCCCATGGGACAACTGCTTATTCTAAGATTCATTGTTCTGTGTCTCCGGCCTGGACCGCCCTTTTGCGGAGGCTGCCACGAACTGGCGCGCTTCCCCATAGCCATTCCACGCTAGGTGGAATGGAACAAGCGTTCCACCCTTTCCTTATGTCCTCTCCCGTTCTGCCAGGGGTCACAGCGGGCCAATCTCTGACTAGTAGAGATGCACTTTTGGCTTGTTGGCCTGGTCTGGCCCAACATCAACCTAGGTGAAAAAAGTCGTAGAGGGTAGATTATCTAGCGCTCACACTAAAATGTGCTTTTAAAGATCAGCTTCTGTTTTGAGGTGTTGTGTGGTCATCTAGTACAGGAGGCGCCGCCTACAGTGACACAATTGAGCCACGACTGTTATTTTTAAGCGAATTGTTACTGTATCCGGCACTACATCCGTTAAGTAACAAATCGGGAATATTCCAATTTTTCACCACAGGGTCTCCCTCTAATCAGTTCCCATCCTTGAACTAATGTCTCGGAAGCTATTGCACCTAGAAATGTACTTTTGGTGGCATTTCATATAGGCGCACTCTGCCTATAGCGGCACTCAGTCAAATAGCGGCATGTTGTGCCTGTCCTGAGGGTGCCAGTCTACGCGGTACCCATCGTACCTACACTTTGGCTGCTCCCCTCAAAACCCCACAACCCCGTATAAGCGCCACGCGTGGCACCACTGTTCTGCCAGGGCCAGTCTGTGTGGGTGGAGTCGTCGTGACTCTTGGTCGAAATGACCGGAGAAGAGTTCGAGCTCCCGTTGGGAGCTGGCGTGGCAGGGGTTTTCTTGGCTTCACTCAGTGCTGCATGACCGTGCATCATCTGGAGACTCAAGCAAAGTCCAGCGCTTCTTGCTCTTACGCTGTCAGGCGTGCGTTCGACCTGTCCGGGAGCGCCCCCAAACATAGGGGGCTCTGATGTGGGCTCAAACTAAAGTCAGCTTAAACTGGAATCTTGCGCTTGTCCTAATCCACTCAGTCTGTACCCTTTCAGGTGAGTGAGCGCCCGATGACTTGGAGCCAGAGCGGAAGAAGAAAAGATCAGCTGACGTTCGTGACAGCCAAAGGTCCGAGCACAATCGCGTCTTTCATCCACACATCGGGTTCTTCAGTGAGAATTGCAGCGAAATTTGACAGATCCAAGAGCTTAAAAAAAGCCCTTACAAGTTGTCTTCCGGCGAGTAGTTTGGTGTCTGAATCGACGACGCGGCGTCACTGGGAATACTTGAGTAAAGTAAAAAAATTAATCAAGTTTCAAAAAAATCCTATGAAGATTGTTCCCGATTTCCTTTCACCGTTCTCAGCTTTATATCATAATTATGGAAGTTCTTTCTTACCATGAATATTCCGCGCCTATATGAAGAAGCCTGGTGAAGTCTGGATGATGTCGGGGTGATTACGTCTTAGATGACGGAATAACCCGTGATTGATATTGAGAAAAAGGAGGACGTTAAAGAGAAAGGCTCTGTGGCTGAAATGCTCCGACGTCTTGGCAATGTTTCTAATTCCTTTTCCTTGAATATACGTATACATGAACATGTTGACTGAGTGCTTGTGACCAGTGCATGTAAACTATCGTGTTTTTATGAATGGTAGCTACTATTCAAACAATGTTTTTTAGGGACGCTAAAATTGAAGCGGGGCACAGAAAGAGCAAAGACGATATGCAAACTCGTATTCTTTAAGGCCGCTAATTCAAAGCCTAACAAAGAGCTTGTTTTCGGACAGTGCATGTCTGTCCCGTCGAGACATGCCAGAAAAAGAAATCGCTGTACAGGGTCGTTACGATAAATCTGGAATATTTTCAACCTCATCAAGATATTCCAGGTGTTGAAGTGGAGGGGTTCCGCTGTGATCTTGCAGAAGTTTCGTCAGTTTAGATGTCAGACCTTTTGTCAAATTTGAG
>JAAUXU010059688.1_pt1 | contig 15006 bp, 13 predicted proteins | sample 7278151 | NCBI WGS metagenome assembly JAAUXU01 (sample SAMN14350113, study PRJNA611818) | marine sediment metagenome | isolation source: surface marine sediment (1.8m) | place: French Polynesia: Moorea | collected 2018-08 | reverse complement strand
CTAGCAAGCCTCAACTGCCGAGTGTCGTCGTCGTCGTCGTCGTCGTCGTCGTCGTCGTCTTCGTCGTCGTCGTCGTGTCCCCCCCCCCCCTCCCTTACAGTGATCGTAGACAAAGAGAAAAGCGAGCAATGGGTTAACGGAACGCACGGGAAAAAGAAAGTACAGGGTGGCTCAGCTCAGATGACTAACAAATGATGAGTTCACTACAGTCATGGTAGAGGCAGTGGATCACACTCAATCGTTCATAGGGAGAAGTGACACGCATAAGCGAGTTGCACGGTTGAGCGTGCTCCACTCTTCTTTAGACATGTCTCATAGAATTATTCACGCGAAGTTATCTCTTCTGGGGCGATGAACAGAACATCCAGACTTCAAACGTCTTCAGGTCGTGGTCAGGGCCCAAGAGGATCACTGTGAAGGAACTGTTCCAAAACCGATTCATTCGAATGGAACGAGCGTGTGTGTATGTGTGTGTGTGTGTGTGTGTGTGTGTGTGTGTGTGTGTGTGTGTGTGTGTGTGTGTGTGTTGGGGGGGGGGGGTGGGGTGGGGTGGGGGGGTTGTAGAACAAAAAAAAAACCCTTTGGTTAGTGCAGTTGGCTCATCACTTGCCACTTCGATTAACCTGGGCCGCCCTGTAGGTACGAGCATTTACTACAGTGCCACCGAATATGCGGAACGAATACAGTCAGCACGCGCACCTGCACGAAGACACAAAGTGTGTATGGGAGTGTATTTGGTGAGTGAGTGAGTGAGTGCGTGCTCGCAAAACCTCTGCCAGTTGTGAGTGCTGACTTCTTTGAGACTCACACGATACACGCGCATCGCACTTAAGCCAGCGCACGGTACTGGAAAAGCTTCTGGGCAAATGACGGTTTGTTGGCAAAAGAGGTGGTTTACCAATATTTACTACAATAGCTTCTATTCAGACGCGAATTAGTGTGACAGAGGAACTTTACTTCAAAGAATTGCTCTTCTCTTACCTCACAGACGCTAAGCAATAAGTCAGTGTCAGACCGCAGGGTTGAGGTCGTGGGCCTGAGGCCTATTTCTCAAGTCACATGGGAAGCATGGGAAGTTTTCGCGGATGAAGCATATGCTTAACATTACTGGAGCTTCAGTACTTCAAGGCACTGAGAAATGAGCAGCTGAAGTAAATACTCGTACGTACGTACGTACGTACTCTTACTTGGTTGGTGGAGCAGCCAACATTGCAAATCTCATTCTCCATCTGCCGGGTTTTTGCACTCGCGCACAGAGAGAAAGCAAGTTTTTGCCAAGCTGCCGTATCGATTTTCGCATAAAAGCCCCCCTCCTCCGTACTCCACCCCACCCCTTCAAACCTCCTCGTTCTTGTGACCCTTCTTTCTCTCCCCCTCCCCCCCTTGTCGTAATTTTTGGTTTTTACGATCCAGACTGATGTGTAGAAGGGAAATAACGAGCAACGCGCGCTCCAACAACGAGAATTCTGCCTCATGAAGCCTGAAAAGAAGTCGTCGTCGTCATCCGAAGTGCACAACATGAGACGTTCATAATCAAGGGAGGAAAAAAGTGCAGCTTTGCAGTGTGCAGGTGTCATAACTTGCCGCAAAAAAGCCCCCTGTGTTGGCGGCGACATCTTACGAACTAGGTACTTAAGTGAAAGTACAGCTCGCTGGGGAAATAATGGCCGTTTTTCAGGGTTATAACTTATTCAGTAAAAGTGTCACGACTTCAACTCATACTTTGATGGAACAGAGTAGGGCATTCCCACTTACACCTTCTGACTGGCTCCACCGTATGAGGCCAAGGGAATTCTCTAAGGCTGAAAAAAGGGGTAAAATGCTGCTCTTGCAGCTTTACTTCTTGGCATAGGGATTATGCTTGCTTCCCTCGATGTATCCGCCATCCTTGGTGATGAGTAATGATTCTCTTTGAGAAGCCCTTCTGACACAGGTTGGGATGTAGACTACTTCATCGTACCAGTTTTATGCACTTGCCATTTTACCCTTTCGTCAACTTAAAAAGCTCCCTCGGCCTTATATGAGCTAGTCGCAGTTAGAGGAGTAGAGGCCAAGACCTCCAGCGGCACCATCATCGCCAACTGCAGCCGAGTTCGAGGACGTCTCCAGCGTGTAGTCACTGAGAGGGGCAGTTTCATTTAAAACAAATGACTGCTATTTTTCTCTAGTCCTGGTGATGCTGAATTCCAAAAAATCACAAAAGTTGGATCAGACGTTTTGAAAATTATGGTGAATTTTCAGTTTTTTCTGACACCACCAACTCTGTATTTCTCTTCATAACGATGGAGTTCCATCCCTATCACGACATTTTTTTCGACTTTTAGCCTGAAATGTCTATTCTACATTCAGCTAAGGCTTAAAAAGTTTCAGCCTCGATACGTTGTACACCAGGAACATTTCGACCCGATGGTACTAGAGTGCAAGCAAAAAAAAAAAAGAGGAAAAAAAAAGAGAAAAAAAAACAACCCTCTGCCAGAGTTCTTATCGACCAGGTGTGGTTTCTTTCTTTTTTACCTGAAAACTCGTGCAAAGCATTATCAGCGCAAGAGAAATGGAACAACTTACTTTGCGTGAAAATTGGGGGTGCTGTAAACTCGATGATTACTCTGTGTACTACGCACATACATACACAAGAGGGAGGGAGCCAACGCAATCCTCTCGGCTGCTGGCCACACTTTTTTTTGCCAAGAAGGTGAAAGTCATAAAAGCTCATAAATAACCTGGAGAAGTCGTCTAAATTATACAGTTGGAAAAAAGAGACGTATTCGTTTGGTCCAGGGCAAGTCCTTATTCCAAAAGGACAATCGTCTGTGCCTCCTCTGTGGCAACTATGAGGTCTTGAAAGATTTAACGCGGCTTGTCTCACTTTGTGGGGGGAAGGGTGAAGAATGCAGAGGAAGGCAAAGCTTTTGTCGCAAAGATTTAGCAGCTCTCACCGTGCATGAGCGGACAAGAATATCAAGATCGATTTATCGGCCAAGGAGAGCAAGGGAAAAAAAAAAACCGCAAAAACATCTGGAGGAGGCATCGAATTTTTCTGCCCCTGCTCAAGAATGTCCTTCACGATCTCCTCCGTGCGAAAATCGCATGCAAATTTTCGCCTCAGTAGCGTCCTCGGCCTTTGAATGAACTTTTCAACAATGCGAATCATTTGCGGCAACTTCTGTCAATGTCTCGCTGCTTCTTCACTCATTCCCCCGAGGGGGTGAAAGGAGGCAAGAGCGTTTTAAAGTGTCACTGGATGACATTTTCAAGACTTCATAAATTCTGCGCTCTTTCTCCATTCACCAAGTTCTGCGGGTTGGGCCAGGTGCTGCTGTTGCCGCCGCTGCTGTTGCGGTTGGCGAAAAAAAGGGGGGCCAAGGGGAAGTGGGTAAGTAGCACCTCGGAAGAGAAGAAGTAATTGGAGTAGAGAGAAATGTTGGCGCCGACTGACGCAAGGAGACAAATTTGCCCAAGTCTCTCAGGCCAGAACCGTTGCTGCTGCTGCTACTGCTGCCGCCGCCGCCGCCGCCGAAGCCGCCGCTGTTGTTGTTGTCCTCGCTTCACTCGTCCTTCTTCTCAAAGCCAGACTACAACGTGTCCCAGATTTATGGTTGGCCACGCTCTTCGCTCTCGTCCAAGTCTCTGAGCGTCGAAGCAGCCATTTTTGGCATTCCTCTCTCCAGACGAGGGGGGGATGGAACGAAGCTCCTCTCCCAACTCAGCACTTTGCATACTTTCTATTCCTCCCCATTGCGTGCAGCAGGGAGCTTCGCGGGTCCTGGTTGGGGGACGACCGACCCAAGAAAGGCTCGGCCCGCAGGTGCGCGCCCACTTGTCGAGTTGGACCGATTGGCACCACCAGAGACTGCATAAAAAAGGCTTTCTTCTTCGCCTCACCCACCCTCCTGACGACGATTAGCGAAAAGTGGAAAATTGCACTGGTGCAGTCCATGTTTTTCTCTTCCCCGGACGAAAAATTACGGGCAGGACAGGGGGTGTCGGGGTCGGAGTCGGGGTAGGGGATGGGGGTCAAGTCAACAACGCTACTCCTCACGCATAAGTGTCACTTCCGCTCTCCAAGAGCCTGAACAAGCATTTTACGAACGAGTTTCAACGCCTTTTTTTTCCTTCGGCAAGAACGACTCACCAAGAATTCGGCCAAGTATCACATGTATGGCAAAAAAAGAGCTCACAAACAAATTATAGAAATTGTCAGATTTTAAGCTCAGGCAGTTTGTCACGATGACGTGTTTTTTTTCCTTCAGAGGAAGAGCAATTGCCCTTTATTGGGTAATGGGGGGCCCCCACAGAGGGGGGGCAATGCCCCCCCCCCTTCCTCGAGCACTAACCCTTTCCCTTAGCCCGAGAAACAGACAGAGTGAGCTGCTCAAATGTGGATGGAGTCCAAATGCATCATATCTTCGTCGGCCCAAAATGGCTCCGCTCGCTGTAGTTGCTCAATAATTGCCACTGGTCAGGGTCTGCACCCTCCGCCCCGGCAAAAAAGTGAACGGAAAACAATTTTCCAGCCCGATATTACTATTTTTCCGTCGAAAAATGTGTGGGAAGAGGCGGTGGCGTCACCTGCAACCTCAAAACCCCCGCCGGCAGACTCTTTTGAGAGGAGGAAGTAACGTTATTTACTGTCCAGTAGCCACCCAAGGGGAAGCTTTGTTGTACGTTGGAATATGAAGCGTCGGCTGCATATTATTATCAAATTGCTCAGTTGAAAACTTGCGCAATCAGCAACAAAAGTTTTGTGAATGAGCGCCTAATTGGAGGCAGCCCTGGAGGGAGGTGGAGGACAGAGAAACAAAAGAAAAACCACAATGGACCCTTTTCCTCCTCAAAATCACAAGACTCACGGATGGCACATGAACGTGTTGGAAAACTACAGGGTGAAGCAAAGTGTTCTCCACCACCTGCGTATGATCTCCCCATTTGCTCTGTCTTCTCTCAGAGTCAGGGTTGCCAAGATGCCAAAGCATTTTGGGTGCCTCACTAACCGCAGATGAAGCAATTTATCAGAGAGGAGGGAAAGATATGTAAAGAAAAAGCTTGGGGAAAATGAGTGAATCAATTTTGTTCCAACCTGTACAGTTCAGTTCACCAGCGTTGTTGACAACATTCACCAAGTGACGAGTGAATGTTTGTTTGTTTGGTCCATGTTAGTCAATGCATCGGTCTTGAATGTCAAAAATGATTAAAATGACTATGTAATGACCACGTGAGTTGACAAAACTCGAACGAACCTTGTTTGTGCAAGTGAGAGTGCATACGGGACATCTGTGTTGTTCAGGCACAAGCGATTCTGCAGCAACATGCGTAAAATTGGCCAACATTTCACATCGCAGCCGGGGGTGTTAGAGCTATGCAATTATGGAAACATTTATTCATCCCTCAATAGCACAGGAGGGGAGAAAAAGCATTTTTTTAGACTGTTTTTTTTTTCAATTGCTCTAAACAGTCAATGTTTTTGGAGCTCCGTCCCAACCTACAAATCATCGGTGATACCGATTACGATCCAGGAGTTCTCATGACTCTACTTCCCTGTGTATACACAGACTTTAAAAAGAAGATTTCCGGATCAGAAGAGCCCCTAAAGCACACGATTTTGACAAATTGCACAAAAAATATGTGCGATATGTCTTAAAAAAAAAAAAAAAGAGAGAGAGTCAAACCTTCTGCTGCTCGAGCCAGAAAACACCCGAGGGCTGCTGAGTTCTGCACCTTTTTGTAATTGGCTTGTTGCTTATCCAAACTTTCTTTCTTGGATTTGCACTCTTGGTGTGAGTGGACGACAATCAGAGTCGTAGCAATTCTTAATGGGAAACTTCGATGTTTTTCTTCCCAAGGTGACTAAATATTTTCTCCACGTCAAAATTTTGCGTCCTTATCTTGCATGCAAATCCAAAAAAAGGGGGTAAGAACGCGAGGTCTCTTTTTCCCATCCTCTTTCTTCTTTTTTCACCACACACCCCTTGTGATCAATAAGCACTGGAGGAGTCACCCTGGAAACTCTTTTTCGCTGTTGTCGTTTTAACGCGGAAATCTTTGGGATTCCAGACGTTGCTCAGGGGGGATGCAATTTATACCCTCTCGGTTGCGGTTTTAAAAGGAGTCCTTGGCTGTCTTACCTGGAAAGGCATGAAATTGAAGTGCTTATTTATGTTCGAGCAGCAATAAATGCAATAATCAATCCCGCATCCGATCATACAAGACGTGAAATCCTTGACTGCAGTTCCGTCAAATAGAAACACGTATATTGGGCTAGATAATTTTTTAATCTCTCTCTGCGTGCTGTATTTGGTGCCAGACTCCATTTGAATTCATTCTCGTCAAGTGGAATAAAGAAATAATCAATTTTTGGGTCCCCTCTGCGACTACGACAGCTGTTCTATTGCACAGCAGTACAGAGCTACTTAACAGAGGGGAGGGCAAAATATAATGTAAAAAAAAAGGAGAAATATTTGATGACGTCGGCACTATGAGCTGTTAGGTAACAACAAACCCAAGATGCATTCAGCCAAATTTCCTGCTTTGACCTATCAGTATACACTTGAATCCCATCGACACATTTTGATGAATAAGGCCTCACCAATGTCTAAGAAGGGCATGTGCAGGAGTGTCCACATCAAATTGGACTCTGCGCAGTATATATTTACGATTCATGCCTGTAAAAATGGCTTCGGAAGCCTCTAAGTCGTTCGATCTCAGTTTAAGGCCTTCTTCAGTCAGGGAATCGCAACCACTTTTGATTCGATCCTCGCGCAGATTAGTCACATTTTGGCACTTTTCTGTTCCCAGTCGTTGCAGCGCAAAAGTGTCAACTTTGATGTGGACACCCCTGTATATGCAAGCACGCACCTTTACAGAAGAAGCATAAAGGAAGACATGCAGAAGCCACAGCTGGAAAGGTGGACTTTTTACTGTGAGCTTCAGAAGGGCCGTTGAAGAAGTATTTCCAATATGTTGCAGGACGCAAGTTGACAAGGTCGAGGAGAGGAAGAAAATTCCTCGTCCAAAGGTCAGCACAAGCGGTGTGACTTTTTTTTTCTTTCAACACAAAGCCAAAGAAGAGAGAAAAAAAAAGCGATGCTGTCGGTGAACGAATGACCCCGCCAAACATTGCGCATGATTGGAGCTCCTCTCAGGCCAGAAGCTATGTTGCAACAATACTTTTTCCCCCCTCAACAGCTGTAGCACTAACATTACAATACTTGCTGCGTACATGTAGCAAGTGTTAAAAAATTTCAACATGCAATATTCGCTAAGTCACGAGCTTTGTAAAGAAGGCCAAAGGAAATTTACGGTCCTGTGTGGTCGACTTTATTGGCGAAAACCTCCTCTCTCTCCTTGGTTGGCAGCTACATTTTGCAATCGCCATCTATGAGACAGATGCAAGATGGGCCAAAATTGCTTCTTGGTTGGCAAAATTCGCCTATGACTTCGACTGATATTCGCACGCAGAGGCCGCAAAGCTAAATGTTAGCTCATTTCTTGCAGTAAAGAGGAGCGATTTCTTTTTGTTCTGTATGTGTGCGTTTTTGCTTCCATATGAGCGATGAAGGAGCTTGAGACTCCCACCTAAATTGCATCTCTTACTCAAACAAAGAGAGCTGAATTGGGTCAGAGGAGTCGCTGACGTTTGGCAGGTCAGGGCGCGCCCTCATCTTACAACTTTTGGCTCTTTTTTTTCCTCACGAAATGCACGGACGGGCTGAAAAAGTTGCAGGAATAAGAAAGAAAAAGAAAACACCTACGTTGTCGATCAAAAACAGCCAAGTTTGATCGAGACAAAGTGGACTCCGACAGATCAATGAGCGTCATTTGTTTCGTTCTTGTTGTCCCAAGATTTTGTTTTCTCTTCAAAGGGGGAGGGGGACACAAGGTTGGTCCCTTCTGTGCCCATTTACCCAATTTTTCCCCTCATTGATATCCCAACACCCCTCCGGTCCCTTCCAAGTCGATTTTTCCACAGGCCCCCGGCGAAAGTTGCTGACTCTGAAAGCTTTGTGAGAGAGAAAGTGACAGTTATATTTGATCTTTCATCTTTCCAAACTTTCTTCTTCTTCTCCCCAGATGGAAGAATGTTATCGTTAACCTCTGAAGAAAAGTTGGGCCTCTCTTTTCCAGGGCACGAACTTCGACCTTTAACCAGAAGTGCGGTACACGGATATAGACAAATGCGTCATCATCACACAGTATTGTGCCAACTGCTCCGTATATATGAGAATATTTGTATAAAATGTACACGAGTTAGTTGCATATGTATGTTGACGGGATATGAAAATCAGAGAAGAGATATCGCACTCGCACCCGCGCGCACGCACGCACGCACGCACACAAGGTTAGTAGCCCAGATAAGCCTTTTCCTGGCTGGGCCTAAAAGTCTAAACCATTAACAGCATGTTACAGCGCATCATGACATGGAAGAAACACCTCTCCAACCTCATTTGAACACGAGTATTTACTGTACTTTGCTTTGGGGGGATAAAACGATTAGAATGAGAGTGCACGTCCACGATGACCTGACAAGGTCTTTAGTGAATGAACCAGACTATTTTTAAGTAAATTCTGTCGAAAAATATGCGTGAGTCACTTTAGCACGCAAGCCAGTGACTAAAGGAGTGACTGAGGCACTCCCACGTAAGCGCACTGTACAGTGTGACTCACGAAAATGTCCCGAAGGCTGGCAGGAGAGCACTTTTTTCTCCTTACTCGCCCAGCGCCAATGACGAGATGAGTGAGGATGCAACATGTTCGAACTCCTCCATCTGGTCGGGACGCAGAGAGATTGAAAGAGAGGAGCAACGATGATGGCGTTGGGCGGAATGCAGTTTGGCAACAGAGTTGCAGTTTGGACGAAAAAAAAAATGTTCGTCCTTCTCGTACTTGGCGGTGCTGGAGGCCGGCGACGCCGCCGCCGCCGCCGACGCCGCCGCCGCCGACGACGACGACGCCGACGACGATGACGACCACGTGGGCCAGGTAGTGGTCTGAGTGTAGCCTTGAAGTTGTGCATTTCATTGGCATCCCCGGGCTTGGCCTGAGTGCTCAGGACAAATCGGCGAACAAAGGACCCGTGTGATGTGCAAGGAGGCCTCTTCTCAGTCTTCTTCCTCCTTCTCATCTTCATTCCTTTGTTCAATGTGGCAAAAAAGTCAACTCTTCAACAAGATGATAACGTTGGATCATTACTTGACTGCACACGAGATTAGATGGAGAATGAATGCATTCCATTAAGGGGTTTTTTTTTGCATCTGCACGGCAGGTTTGGAATCTTCAACATTTCTTATGTGGAGAATTGAGTTTGTACCAAGTGGAGGAACTTTAAGAGTGACTTAAAGGAGAGCGAGCTATGATAGCCCAGAAAAAAGGTTACACTTCCTCTCCACCTCACACACTTACACGGTTCCGCCCTTTAATATGCATTCTTTGGCACACAGGAAGTTTGCTATCAATGCAGTTTTCTCCTTAAGTGCAATCCCACTACGCATAAAGACGTGAGTCACCGGGGCTCAGGTGACTCGACTAAAGCTGTTGTTAGGGCTTTCCAGAAATTAATTAAGCAAATCGACACCGTCTACAACAGTGGCAAAAAGTGCAAAGTCCACTTGGAGAGCACCGCGACGGAGGATGCGATGGCTCTTTTTTTCTCCTTTTGACTTTCCATCCCCCTCATGAGAGTCTTGGATTACACGGAGAGTGGAGGGAATATGTCACGAATGACAACGTGCTTCCCTCGGGGTCCCGTTTACACAGGCGGATTTTCGGCGGTGTGGCGCACATACGCATAGCTCTGTGCTGCACACACTGTAGCTCTTTACTACGTCCGTACACACACAGAAGCCATGGACACACTTGTCACATGGCTCTGTGGAGATGGGAAACATACGTATGTCAGGTTGCCAACTTCAACAGGGTAAACGCGCCCTTCGCCTCAACGTACATACAGTGGCAGTCGCATAAAAAGAGGGAAAAGAAAACTAAGTCGGACACGCTTTGACAGGGCAAAATAAAAGTCAATACATCTTAACCAGACAGACCTTAATAAGTCGCATCCACTGTACGCGTAGGTAGATATGCGCTTGAGATAGAAGAAGCGAGGATATGTGGAAGATTTTATCGCACTTTCTGCTCTACGCTCCCAAGTACATACCGTATGAAGTCACTCCCCTAATGAATCATGACGTATGTGACAGATGTAAGGACTGCTGGCTGGCGTATATGAAATTCACAGTTTCCCTTACTGTGCAAGATCTGATAAGCTCTAGATTTTTCTACACTAGTCCAGATTCGACGCTTTCTGACACCTCAACGGGAGTTGGGGTGTTGGGGTGTTGGGGGGAGGGCGAGGGGGGGACACCCACAAGGAAATGGGAGGAGGGGGACAACACCCTTGTCGTTCTCCAGGCGGGCGGGGTGGGCAAGGGGGTAGAGGAGCAGAAGATCGGGGGAAAGAGCAAAATAAAAACAACTAGAAAGTTTTGCTCTGTAGCAGACTTAACGTACTTGCTCAGGTGACATCAGAGTCGTAGCTCCTGCGCAGAGAGTGACATTTGCAGGAGGCCATGATGGGAGTCCATTTATCTGTACTGTGTGTAGTACGTGCTACATGCCTATATGACTGAGACATACGCCAAGCCTGCCAAGGTGAGGAAAAACTCACCATGCGACGTCAGCTGCCACCATCGCGGTTGCATAACAGTGTTTAGTAAAGTGAAGAGCTCGCCTAAAATATTTCGCAGAATCATTTGGCAAAAGGCAAACATTTGTGCACTCCCTCGACTTCCAGAGGGGTGAGGAGAGTGCACAATCCTAATTATTTCTTGGAAGTCAGTTCACCTCATCTTTCGAGGGGGCGGGGGACGGTTGTGGCGCTCAATAATGATGGATGAAGGGGGGGGGGGGAGTTGCTCATGGGAGCACGCGACACTTTTACCCCTGGGGGAAAAAGAAAGCAAAGGTAACAGAAATGTAGGGGAAGTTAATCAAAACAAGCAACAGGCAAAAAAGGTATGAAAGAGAACGCATGAAAACAGACTCGCGAGTTCTTGAGGACGGCCAGGAAGCCGCTGGAGGAGAGCGACGGCCACAGAAGTTGTTCAGTGATCTCTTGTCAGTGCTGACCTCAACCAAGCAATGGTGGGAATGGACGACATTTTGCAAGTTTGCAACGTGAGCAGAACAGCAAGACCGACCGACGACCGCTATTTCCTCTCGGAGCTGGTGATTGCGTCGCTCAACATATGAAAGTTTCACAGTTTCACCGTGCGTGTGCGCGTGCGTGTGCGCGTGCGTGGACACGCGCGCGTCGCTGGGGAAGGGGGTCGAGAGCAGTGAGTTTAGGAACCAGAAGGTGAAGTTGTGTGCATTGTGCTTCGTAATAGAATTGACATCCAGCCAGAGTCGTCGGGTCCGTGGCTATCGGACCACACGATCTAGTGGGGGATCAAAAGGGAGCTGGCTGGGGTGCATTCAAAAATTACGCATCGACCAAATAACTAGTGCGCACTCACGCACCCCAGGGGCTCTCCACGACACTCCAGAAGCTAATGCCAATCTTTAATGATCTTCCTGTATAAAAAAAATGTATGGAGAGAGGTTTTTCTTGCCATCATTGCCATTATTCACAGATTTCCAAGCCTCAGTTGGTCGAGCAGCAGCTGGAGAGCTTCTCAGGACCGCTCTTTTGTGTCACTGGCTAAAGCTCTTTTTGCAGCTTGATGTGTATCAGGTCAGATTCGAAACCAATGGGTCTCGCTAAAGTGCCTTTTGAGAGCCACCCTAACGCGAGGGGTACATGTGAGTGTGTCTGGAGGGGGGGGATGCAAATAATCCAGGGGGAATCAATATGTATGAACGAGTGAGAGATCAAAATCTACTGGAGCGCCAAGCATCAATAAATACACTTGTACGTACGTACGTTGGTACAACGTACAATATGATCGCTCCCTTCTTCAACAGTATACCTGTTGACTGCCTCCTCCTCCTGATAACTGAAGAATAACCTCATATCCTGAATGGCTGGGGGAAAGTTGTCGTTAAGGAAGAGGAGGAAGAAAATTCCTCCAGAGGTCGACGTACGAAGACTTCCTCTCACGCAAGCGTGCATGATTTGGTGCTCTAGAGGAAAAAGTGGCGGGGGCGACAATGGTTTTCACGTGCTTCTCCACCCTGGTCTCGTACGCCAACATGTGACTAACTACGTCACAGTCACTCGTACGTTCTGAGAGCCCTTGACGCATGAAATGCTGCTGTTCATCACCTGCAATGCAGTTATTGCGTCGAGAGAGATCGCTTCGTTCCCCCCGGTCTCCATGACACGGTCGATTCGAGAAAATCGATGACACGTTGGAGCTGACGACCAAGTTCCGGCATCACTTGATTTGTGTGCCAATAAAGCGGACATTTTTCAGCTCAGAAGAAAAAAAAGTGTCAGATTTGATGCAGAGAAACACATTTGTTTCAACGCTGCAGACGTGACACATTTTCTCCTCCAGGGAAAGAAAGAAAAAGTCATGGCCCACAGTGAAGTGAGTCAAAATATCCCGCCTTTTCTCGGATGCCATTGCCCTAAAAAGGAAGCCAAGAAAACCGAAGTGGTTTATGGGTCCATAAGCTCCCCCCCCCCAAAAAAAAGAAAGACATGCAAAAAAAATTAGGGAAGAACAATCTGAATAATCCTCAAGGATTAGTTACGTGGCAACGCTGGGGCTTTTCAGCCCTATTGAGACAAGCTGTCTTTGTCTCTGGCTTGTCAAATTAGTGAAAACATGGAGAAGGAAAACAAAAGATGAGCGGCCAAGTTCACATATTGCTCCGTCAATAGCTAAAGACTCTTTCTTCATGCGTTGCGCACGCAGCAAGCAGAGCGAGCGAGGTTGTCTTTTAACATTCACAATAACGCTTTCCAGAGGCAGTAAAATTACCAACGTTTCTGTCACACATACATACATACAGGGTGCACCAAGCAGAACGGAATTCTCCTTGCGGAACAAATTCATCCCCCACGTGCGACCGTAACGGCTTCTCCTTATTTCTTCACATTTGAAGCGCCGCTCTCATCAGAATCAGGCACTAATCCTCCCTTTGAAGCCCCATGAGAGCCCTAGACCCCAATAGATGAGGGGGGGATACCAACTATCTACTCTACAGTAGGAGTGAGGAAAAAAAATGTCCATTGGTCCCTTGCATTGCTTGTCCTCCTCATCTACCCCCTGCTCAACCTTCCTTTTTGTTCGCCACCACTTCCTGTTGTGAGTGTGTCCTCATGGGACATTGTATGAATCACACGGTGCAATACAATAGGTAGCATAATAAATAAGCGTCCTCATAATAATCATCGGATGTTGAAAACTCCCCCTGGTCAGCGGCAGATGCATTCACTGAAGAGAGAGAGAAAATCCAGCGAGACAAACAGGATTTCTGAGGCGAATTTGCTGTCTCTCCAGCGAGTCTTGATTGCATCCAGCGTTTCATCAATCACGGAAAAACGCAATCGCAACTCTCTAATCACTACAGCGCAGTTTACGCAGAGTCTGCCAAATTTGCAGAAAACTCTGTTCTTGACATCGGCGTGCGTGCGTGCGTGCGCTGGCGCTCGCCAATGTGCATAAAAGTGTGCTGTCACGCATGGACAAACTTACTTTTCCCCCATAACGAGAGAAAAGACCGAGAAATGATTGAACGAACTTGGTTATCATTCATTTTTTTTTACTTCGACCGACGCGTGCTTGAACCTGCTGCCATCTGCTCATCTGACAGAAAAGAGATGGTGCAACTTTCTAATGTTCGCTAGTTAAAAAAAGTCGATTTTTCTCTTTTAGTCCTACTCCTTAGTCTCCGCAGTCACCACTGCCTTGGTCATTGATGGGGGGACCCCAAAGGATTCGCCTTCAGAGCGAGAAACCGAGCATAAAGATATCTCACCCATGACCTACTTGGACAGACAGAAAAACTGACCCAGTCTGGCACCAACTGAACTGACCGCTACTAGAAGAGAGGTTGGCAGATTCGGCTTTGTGGGAAGAGACGTCCGAGAGTTCGGCTTTGTGGGAAAGATTCACTGTGTTACAGCCGTCCATGGGTGCGCGCAACTTGTCTTCTGCCTTCAATCACCTCCCCCCTCTTCTGCGGCGAACCAGAACATGCTAAATCACAACAACGAAGGATAATTGAATGAGAGCCAACCTCATGTTGCCATGGACACAATCGAACTTGCACAGTGAATGAGTGCAGTGCAGTGCAGTGCAGTGCTGTGCTGAATGGGGGGGGGAACCCTTTCCTTCACCCAGTGGCAGGGAAAATTAATCTGTCAATGCAGCCACGTTTTTGCACAAGCATAGAAAACCAACTCCCCATTCATTTGCAGAAAGAGAGAGAAGCTCTCGTTCACCAGCAAAGGGGTGGGAGTGGAAGGCGGTCAAAACGCAACCACTACTTTTTAACTGTTCGTTCCTCTTTCACGTGTGGTCGAGCAGTGGAATTTTGGTGGAGAGAAAAAAATGTGAAACTTTTGCTGTTTTTCCTCCTCCGCTTCACTGGCTGCCGGCATCGATCCAGGAATTTCTTCTGTCTGCGTCTTGTTTAAGTCTCTACCAAGTATTTCTCTCTCTGGTCGGAAGAAAATCTGCCAAAAGCTCACAAACAAGAGTCGTCCAAGCGCGATCCAACGGGGCGCGATTAAAGAGTGCGGAATCTTTTGAGGATTTCACGCAAGTTCGGTCTCAGACAAAAAAAATCTGTCTACGTGCACTTTTTTGGCGAGCAATTAAGCACTTGGAGCGTGAAGAAAATGGCAGATGCCACCCGAGACTGCCATAACATGCACAGGAGTTTCCAAAACGCATCAATAGCATAATTCGACCGAAAATAGTCAGTCTTCGATATAGTGAATCGAGGAAATACAGTGGACGACGCTTAAACGTGCCACTCTGGGGCTGGATGTCCTGGATGGCTGAAGCAGTTGAGCAGAGTGACCACAGCAAGGTCAGAAAATGGCTGGAAAAGAAGGCT
>JAAUXU010105902.1_pt1 | contig 15015 bp, 9 predicted proteins | sample 7278151 | NCBI WGS metagenome assembly JAAUXU01 (sample SAMN14350113, study PRJNA611818) | marine sediment metagenome | isolation source: surface marine sediment (1.8m) | place: French Polynesia: Moorea | collected 2018-08 | reverse complement strand
TTATCACCATAGTACGATCCATCGAACTTACAGTAGAACATACATTCAACAGAACTGTACAGTGAAAACGAATTTAACTCACACTGCGCATGCGCGAGCGCGTGTGCACAAAAGGGGCTTCTGTTTTATCCACAGACCGAAATCTGCTGTCATTCTTGGAAGATTGCATATGCAAATGCCACCCAAGTCTTGGGCAATTCGTACACGCCGTCGTTGTTGCGTAATGTACGCACTCTTAGTGTGTGCAAGTACAGGGTTGGCGGTTATAATCGATCAGAAGCTGGGCTTGTTTGCTGCTCGAAGCTTTCGTTGAGTTGAGTGGCTGTTTTAAACGGAAATTCTTTATTTCTGTGTGAACTTTCGTGAAAGAAAACCCCTTTTCCAAAACTTGGCGTCGTCATGCGCCAAAGAATCCTGCTGTGATCGATTTATAAGAGCCAACTCTGAACAGCACACGTTCATGAAGGCTTTCTTAAGTTTCCGAATACTAAGTGCCGGATGTGCGTGCACGGACGCAGGTTCTGTACATCTACAATACAATCAAGTCGTCGCATGCACTCGTTGTAACTAACAGTAGCTACTAGTACTCAAGTACACGTATTCTCCGAGGGTGGGAACCTGTGGACGATATAGTATGTACTTACGACCGAGAACAGGCCCAAACCTCAGTCTAAAAAAAGGGGGAAACCCTGTGGAGTGCTCATTACTGCCAGGCATTTTGTAATTTTACACAAAATTGTGGCTTTCTATTTGCCAAAGAACTTTCAATAGCAAATATTTGTGGCACTAGAAAATGGTGATACAACGTACCACGGTGAAACAACTGGATTTTGAAATGCCAGGCCCAAACTCGACAGAAACTCCACAATTTCGTGTCCGACAGCATTAAATTCATCCTGTGCTGCCTGCGCATACAGTACTAGTCATACAGGACGTACGTCAAAGACGTCAGAACGACAAAGAAACTTCGTTCTCTAATGTTTAATAGGTAGCAGAGCATCTTCTGAGACAATGGCAGAAGGTAAAGAAAGACACATTCTCCAGGAGTAGAGACGAACCTAATTGAAAAATCACTTCTTCTTCTACCCACATTCTAGAAGTCCTCTTCAAAATTTGCTCCGGGGTTTGTATTATGTTTACCCTGCTATTATGAAGACTGGCATTGTGAAGTTTCTTCTCCAGAAACTTTGATGAATGAACGTCCATGTCCTCCACAACGCAATAGGCATCTTCGGCATCTTGCTGAAGAGTTTGGCAGCAACTTCGCAATCGCGGAGTCAGACACGTTTTAACACTTCCAATCCTCCATTGTTTATTGCACTTAATGACTGACATCTTGCGAGTTGGGACCACCTCAAAGATCACAAAGGCTGTCAGTGACAGAACGGCTGTGGATTAAGTTTACTACCAAATGAGATCTTGCTGGTATCTTGATTAATTGACCTCCTGTTCTAGGGGATCGTTTGGGAGAGTTTTGAGGGCTTGCGTGGGCAAAAAGGGAAAAGCTCTATCAGCTTTCATAATCCTGGGGTGGTAGCTGCAGCAGAAAATCTTATCCCTACGGGTAATGCACAGACAGACGCACAGACAGACGCACAGACAGACGCACAGACAGACTCACAGAAACAAGAGGCCTGAAAAAATTCAATTCATTTTCCTTCCTTACAAGGTCAAGCTCAGCTTTTTTGTGCTGGGTGGACCTCGCAGCTCTTGGTTGGAGGGAATAAATCTCATTCATGGACAGAGAGTTGAAATATCTGGAAATGGTCAAAACTTTATATAGTGCGGTCAGGTTTGTAGAGAGACGTAGCAGAGAGAAAAAGTATTAAGCCCCTATCATCCCGCAGCCCCCATTTCTTTCTTTCTTTCTTTCTGTCTGTCTTTTTGTGCGTACGATTTAGCTGGACTCTCTACAACTCTAGCGCAGTTGGGTCAGCTTGAGACTATTAAAAGTTCTCCCCAGCTTTTCCTATCTATGCATAGGGGCCAAGAGCTTTGCCCGCATTATCCCTGCTTCTCAAAGGCTACACCTGGATATTGAAAAGCACTTAGCACAGTGAAGGCAGAAAAGCTTCGCGGGGACGAACGACTCATATGCAGTCGGTCATAAAGTACGGATTGTGAGTTCTCAGTGTCTTTTTCTGCCACAATCTGCAAGTTGGCTTACTTTTTCTTGGACCCAAAAAGTGCCCACGTCAACATCTTGCACCCAAAAGTTATCAGTGCTTTTTGGGTACTTGACACTGCTCTCATGAACCCTAGGGGACGTCCTTTTGTTTAGGTCGCCATGAAATCTTGTTCTTTATTGGTCAGTTTTCACCTAACCCAACCAAATCACGTCAGCCAGCTCAAAGACCCGACCATATGGAAGGGGTATTCTGGATGTTGGACTGATCAAAGTCGTTTTGAAACACCATGGCCAACATTGTTATGTTGGACAAAGAAGTAACAAAAAAACTTTTCTGGACTCCTTATGAAAATTTGAACTTTGTCTAGTGATCTCGTTTACTTACTCCAGAAATTTGTTTTCCATGCCGTTCTCTGGCACCACACGTTTCCAGGTCCAAATCTGCCTCATGTAAAGAGCAAGCTTTGGTCTTGCTGGAGTGCAAAAGTACTTATTGCAATACCTCTAATACCTTCTTCTTCCTCAAATACCTTTTTTTGTATGTCCCTTAATGCCTCCTCCTGAAGTTGTCCACCTCTGGGATTTTCTTCTTTTGAAGACAGCGCAAGAGATACTCAACGGTTGAGCCAGAAAAGCGTGCTGTCTTTTACTGATGCACATGTGACAATTTGCCCTGACTAGTCTTAATAGTTAATTCTGTTTTACGAGCAAAATTCCCCCGGGACCTAACGCAGCTCTTCCACGCGGCTTCGGCTCTGCCGTAGACACCCTAGTGCACACCATAGCGTCAACTGTGCTTGCTTCTCTCTAGGTCAGCCTCTACGTGCTCTCCCGACCGGAGATGTTGAGTGTGTTCAACCAGATCCTAGTAGCCATGACTGCCTTTGACACGATTTTCCTGGTCACCTCGGTGGGGGAGTTCGCCTTCGTGGAGACCTTCCACCTCTCCTCCACGGTCTACGATCAGGTAACTTCCCGACGTTTCTCAGCCATTAGGTGAACATACGTGCGTAGGATATGCCTTTGGCTGACGAACCAACTCCACTGATTTCGATTAATACGTCTGCGTCCTTAGATGGCACATAACACTGTGTGCCAGCAAAGTACTTTTTCAGGGGCTAAGCTAAGTTTTTTCCTCACTCACGAGACAGCCCCACCGGATGTAGAAAGAGATAAAATTGGTTCTCCTGCTTCTAATTGAAGAGAAAAAGCTCCTTCTCCTTTGTCAATAAAGGAGATAGAAAAATCTCTGCGGACAGAGTGCAGTTTCGCAGCCGCAAACCAAGTTCGGTCGGTCTGCGAAAAGCCACAGTCTGTAGTTGTTGGCTAGATTGGAGAGAGAAGACCTCTCTGACAGCCCAAGGAGGTTTACCTCTCTTTGATGGTCATATGGAGGGAGGGGTAGGAGGGGCAGTTGGATTTATTACCCACGTCAACGCACGAGCATCACTTACTGCCAATTGCCAACCAGCCATGGGAGAGTGAGGAACGAACGTATGCAACGTCCGTACGCTGAGCGTCACGTACGCGTACGCATTGGTGGCACACAGTGTACGTCGCTTTTGTGAAGAAGCCTTTTGAAGGCTCGTAATGCCCAGAGAGCTGTTGAAAGCGAAATGGTGCGTTCTGTGCTAAATGACGTTTGTAGTTTGACATCGCAGTTTCAGTTTTGAGCCTTCAAATTTGGCCGCTTCTAGATGAGTTTTATTAACTTTTTCAATCCTTTCATTTAAAAAAAAATTGAAAGGACTTTGAAGGATCACCTCGAAGTGCCTGCATTCAAACCGACCACACGTGAGACACAGTACGTAAACGTGCAGTGAGTCCACAATCTCTAACCACTGAGCCGTCCCTCATAGGGCGGTCAACAACTGCCCCTCAATGTAGCCACGTGGTTCTGTCGCATATTGTGAAGTCCTGGACGTCACTTTTTCTGCTTACAGACAGTTCTTTTATACTCAGAGCAGGTGGGCAAGAAGCACTTTATGACACAAAGCGAGCGTACAGCACAAGGGTTGGGCAGAACAATTATTTACGTCCATCTGGGCAAATAACTCTACACGTCTGACTTTCGATTTTGAAGCAAGAGGACAATAAGGGACCTCATGCCTGAAGCTCTGTACATTTTTACAACACCGCATTCTACAATGAAGGTTTTAGGCTGGGTCGCATTAATTTTTAAAGAAGGAACTTCTTCATTGTAGACAGACTGTTGAAGGCCGTCATATTTACTTTTTGCTCAAATATATATAACGAAGAAAGATCGAAATCACAAGCTTGGGTAGCACACCCATAGATCGGGACGCTTGTAGAGCAGTACAGCAGAAATGATTAAAAGTAGAAGTGATATTTACTTCTTTGGTATCGTTCTGGCATCTTGATTCTTGCCAATTTGTGGGGAAAATCACCAGTAGCCCTAAAACAGTTATGACTGCCAGTCAGTGCGGCCGGCAGAAATGTGCTGCATGTGTGCACTGCGAGGTATTTTCAGTGGAAATCACCTAAAACTGATTGCTTGTACACTCAGACGTATTAACTATATATTGCCTGGCCATTTTGTAGCGCTATATTTTCCAAGTTTTGACTGAGGTGATTTGATCCGGCCGAGGCGGGACAATATGAGACCGAGAACGGGTCAAAACCTTACATCGAGGAAAATGTGGTGCACATTAAGGCCAGGCCATTTCGAACATAATCCAAAAAAAAAAAACGCTAAACGTTATTGTGTTTTACTCATGTTTTGTATCATACTTCCCTCTTGCCCACCCGCTCCTGGTGCACGAAAGCTGTCAGTAAGTGGAAAAAGCTTTTTCCCTTTTCTGGCAGTTATTATGACCACAAAGTTTACATGCCCGAATTGTGCCCTAAGACACGAGACCCCACCCTGCACAATATGATGTGTGAGGGGTAGAGAGAATTTGGCAAGTAGGAAGCTAAAAAGTGACGTCAAATTAAAATGTCTCGCAGAGAACAGGCCTAGAGAGGCTTTTTTCGACCTTGGGGCCATGACGACCCTCGGGCTGCCGCCCCCACCCTCGACCTAACCTTCTGCACCCCCTCCCCTCCGACCCTGAGGTCGTCGATGCCCTCCAACTTATCAATCCGGTGTAGGACAAATATTGCTAGGGCGTTTAGTGTATAGCAGACGGACGAACATAATTAAATACACACGTTCTACCCAACAACTTACCACACGCTCCAGTTGTCATCGTGCTGTACATCGCTATTTGCCCACTTGCTCGGAGTAAACAAATTTGGCGAGTAAACTAGAACGGCGAAGTTATGTGTGCATAGGTATAGGTATAGGCTAGACCAAAAAACGAAAACTCTGGAATTTTGCTGAGTGCCTTTTCTGTAAGTTTCTTATTGCCAAATGTTGAAGATGTGGTCAAACGCTTTACAAATATCAATAAGTTCTACGGCATAACAATTTGTTCAGATTTGAAGGGTTGTGGGGAACAGCTAAACGCACTTTCTTTGTAATTTCATTGGACTACAGTGCTGCAGCTAAGCATGTGGAAGGTAACTAAGCAGGTCTAATATGTGATGTTGCCCTACCATCCTGACGTACTGCGAAAATGAAACTTTGAAGGTAAAGAGGGGACATAAACACTGACTATTTCTTCATTTCATGCGACTAAAGAGTCTTCAAATGGAGCCTTGAAAAAAAATCTGTCATGTAGAAAGAGATTGAAATTTCTGGTCTAGCCTGAAAGGTATGTAACGCACGTGTAGTTATGAGACGCATTTTCCGAGTATACTGTTTTAATGCGCCTGGGCGGACTCTTTTCCAACCCTTTTGGGAGGTGTTGGATTATTGGAATCTGGCGGATCAATATCGTATTTACGGTACATGCGCGTGTAGTTGTCTACATGTGTGACGTATGTAGGCATCCATCCATATGTATGAAAGCCTATAGCATTAGCATTTGCACATAAAGCCAGATAGATGAAGAGCTCTGGCGTAGCTTTAGGGTAAAGACACTGAGGAACCCTCGTTTATCTCCTATATTTTTATCGTCGAGTGTAGATCCGGTGGCACCAGCCCAACTCTGTTGATTCAAGCACCCAACTAGCAGAGAATGAGAAGGCTATGTGACTCCAACTTTACTGTACTCGCTCGCCCCCTTTGAGCTTGCTCATTCTTGGCTACGTGCAGGACAACTAAACGAGAGTGTCTTTTTCTTCCACAGCTCTTCGTGTATTTCCTGCATCCGCTGTACAACATCATGTTGTGCTGCTCCATCTTCTCGCACGTGGTATTGGCCTTCGAGCGCTACTTGGCCGTGTGCCACCCGCAGCTGGTAAGTGCGTGAAGAAGAGAAGAAAGGATGGGTAAATGCTCGCTAAGCAAGAGACTGTGTCAGATAAAAAAATGCCCCCCTTGATGCCCTGAAGAGAGTTCTCTCTTCACTCCCCTCCCTTGGTACTGGAAATGCCCATTTTTCACAATGGGGGACGCCAACTTGCTCTCATCCTTAATAAATAAGAATTTCTTTAATGCACACGTATGCTATGAACAAACAGATAGTACAGCCCGGATGTGTCCTTCTCTGTGGTTGGTTGCTTGCTTGGTGGCGAAAAAAGCTGGGGAAAAAGGAAATTCCTGCGGTTGGCCTATATTTGTGGAGATGGCTGCTAATAACTTAAGGCAAGGGTTGGCAAGAGGTGTTCTATGTCAGCTGCATCCAGCGCAGTCATGGAAATCAAGAAAGTGATTTTGTGAAAGAAAGTGAAAGTTTACACTGAAAGTGCAAACTGTAATGTGCAAAATTTTTCTTGCAACACCATTGTACTATGTGAAGTCATACACAAACGACAGTTCCTAAATGGTCGACATTTCCAGAGTGGAAATTGTCCCTGCAACGATGACTGTGACGTCGCAGAACTTAGGTTTGAGAGATGTAGAAGCAACGCGAAGCATCCCCTTCATTTGTCTGTCTGACGGAACGTCTGACACTTTGAATGCTGGACTTAAAGGATTTCATCCTTGAGAATGACTGCTCTGCACAATAGGTGCCTCCAAACAAAGCAGTGACTTTCTTTGCCAAAATTTCTCGAATTTTCGTAGCCAGCCTATAGAGGGATAGAGGACTGGTGGAAATGGATCAAAGTCCTGGTCGAGAATTACGCCCTCTTCCAACTCGCCAATTTCTTCTTGAAATGTAGGTGCAATAGTTGCTAGGTCAGCATGAGGCAAGGACAGCACAGAAAAAGACTCATTCCATTCCGGCCCATGAAACTGTTGTCTCAACCCGTCCTTCAGCGTTCCCGCCTCCTTGGCGCAGTCTCTCCCGCACAACGATTGAGAAGTCGTGACGTCCAAGGACACTCACAAGTTCTCCCGTGATGGAGAGTGCACAACGTTGTCCTCGGCGTAAAGGAGACATACCGACACTTCGTGTCGGCATGGCAAAAGTTTTGCGCATGAGTGACGACTGCGTCCTTGCAATTCTTGACGCTGGCTGTTGAAGTGATTAACCAAAAGCCAAACTTTGTCAGCCAACTGGGACTGTGGATCTGTGGCCAGGGACTGCACAGACAGTAAAGTGAAGCTTGCACCAGCGAATTCCCGTGAATTCGGCTTGAAGCGTAACTCTGGTTTATCAGGAACTTTGTCTGTGACTGAGCCTGTGGATTCGAATGATTCAAAAAAGGACAGTTGGAGCAACCTGTTCCGTTGGAACCATGCGCATTGGGGCAAGTTGTTCCTCAAGAAAAAAGGAAATAAAGCACGATCAATTCCTCATCAGACATCAAAGCAAAAGTCACTTGATGAATGATGCCAGGAAAGCACCAAATAAAGCTTGGCAAATTTTGGGAATTGAGCTCTTGCATGACTTGACTGACCTTGAAGGACAGTCTTGTCAGTTGGCATAATAGCTGTGCTACCCTTGCAAAAGTCCAAGCAGCTTCTCGAGCTTGAGGCTGACTTTCTCCAGTTCATGTTTAACAGCCATGAGAAGGTTGTCTCTTGTGGTGCTGTGATGTTGTGAAGACGCAACCAACAGTTCTTCCAACTCTTGACTCGACACTAGGGATAGTCGAGTATTGTCAAACTTCAAGTAGTCGCGTCAAGTTGGAAAAGATACCCGGTTGCATGACTAGGTATTCCAGAACAAAAAAATCCATTTGGGCCCACCTTCAAAAGGATTTTCTAACAATTCTAGAGTCAAATCATTGTACAACACAGAAACCATCGCCCTATTCCAGACGCTGATTAAGAAAATAGGTGTTGGGAAGGCATAGAAGAGAAATTTGGGTTTGCCACATACCGCTCATGCCACCGATTCAGCATCAGTAGATTCTATGCGGTTGTCTACAAAGTTACCTCACTCTCATTATGAGCTTGTAATGAGAGTGAGTCAGGTACTTGAGAGAAATATGTGGGTATCGAGAAAAGGGAAAATAGCTAAGTACCTGGGAACTGAGTGGAAGCAATACCCACCCGTTCCATGCCTAACTTAACACCCCACCACGACGAAAGCGATGACTGGTTCTGTGTCAGTCCAGTCAGCATCGGTTCATTCATCCAAGCCACAAAATCATATGGATGCCACTTGAATGATGTTGAGGGCACATGTGGACAGATGCTTGCTACTTCACCGTGATGTGTGACATCTGCAAGTACTAGCTCATGCTTTCTTTTCTCTTCTCCACCCCCTCTTCCCCATGAAGGTTCCATAAAAGCTTTCAAATATTCCACGACAATTCCATACGAATTGTTTCCAATTTCTAAAGAAACGAGCATCGCACCTGTTGCTTTGCTCTTCAAAAGGCCATGGCTGATGCTGGAAAGTGTTTCCCAGGGAGATGCCGCTTTAGCTTTCATTTGATTAAGCACATATAGCTGTCATATTCCGCATATGGTTCGTGTTCAGTTGAATAGTAAAAGTTCCAGTGCTGTGGTTGTAACTTGCTCGACCCAGGTCCTTCAGGGAAACACCCGGGTATTGCGTAAGAGAAAAAGAGCCGAGTACCTACCTGGGAATCAGCTGAGCTCAAGTGATACCTGCCTGGTCATACCTCCTCAACACCCAACCATGACCAAAATGGCAACCCGTCCTATCTTGCCGTGAGCATCAAGCTCTTCATCCGAACCACAAAATCATATTAATACGAATTGAATGATGTTGAGCGCACAAGTTGAAAGATGCTGCGTCACCATGATGTGTGATATCTGTAAGTACTAGCTCATGCTTTCTTTTCTCCTCTCTCCCACCCCCCACCCCATTCATGAAAGTTTTCTAACATTCCTCGACAATTTTATACCAGTTGTTTCCAATCTCTGTATAAACGAGCATTGCACCTGTTGCTTTGCTCTTCAAAAGGCCGTGGCTGCTAAGTAATTCCTAGGGGGATGCCACCTTAGCTTTCATTTGATTAAGTACATGTAGCTGTCAAATGCGGCATCTGGTTCGTGTTTAGTTAATCAGTGGAGGTTCCAATTACAACCCTATGGATCCAAAATTGATTTATGACTAACAAACACGTAACTTTGTGTGAGATTGTTGTAGGCGGAATAAATCTGTGGTTCACTTTTCTGTGAAGGATCAACTTTCGCCTGAGATCGTTCGCTTTTTAGTTGCTGACTCTTCTCCTCCATCACCATCTCCTGACACTTTACCATCACAAGAAAGGTTCGTCTTAAAATGTTGGCAGCGGCAAGGTTACCATTCCATAGCTGGTAGTGTGCAGAAGTACGAAAGCTCCAGCTGTTGGCTCCCTGGGTGGGACAGCACAGATCGAGATGGAGAGGGAGGGAGACGTGAGCACAGTTGTTTTTGTAAAAAGCCAACACATGACTGCCCTTGCTCACTGTACAGTGTGAACTGTGTGATACTGGTTTTTCTTGCCCGTGTAGGTGTACTCAGCGCAACAGAAACAACGCCGTGGGCCTTCCTTTCGAGGTGGAAGTGGCAACGCCGGCGGCCGCCGCCCTCTTCTGGACGGTGCAGATTCATCTGCTGTGGCGGCTGACGGCGGCTGCCACCGGAAGAAGCGGAGGCCGGCCAACACTCTTTCTCCCGCGGCCACCAAGGCCATCAGGACAAAGGTAAGAGCAGACTTTGGCGTACTCGTGTACGTACATGCGGTGTTGGAATGGTGCCCGCACCAATGCCAGTGCCGTACGTCGCAGGCACCGTCCTGGCGACGTTTGACTAAGTAGTGGAGCCAATCACGCCAGATGTTTTGGAGTAGGCAAGCAAGAAACTCTTGTCTTTGATACCTTTCTTGGAGTGCGTTTGTGAGTGTCTGTGCGAGACATAGAGTGTCCAAGACTTTCGAGGAGGTGATGGAGTAAGAAATAAATGAGACTTGCGCAATCGTGGCGACAAACTGCGCTTGGAAACCATCTGTCTTTGTAGGGCTTTTTCGACTAGGGAGTGGAAAGGCGTCTGATGAAAAATCGCCAAGCTGGAGCAACCAGAGTGCGTACGTGCCGTACATATATACGCTCAAGTGCCAACATGAGGCAATAGGTTTTGTTTATTGCTGTTACAAATTGCTTGAAGAACGCGCCATTTGGCGCTGACGTCCGATTACCAATCACCTGCTTCTTTGGGCATTGTTTGAAGAAGAAAAAATCTCCTTCAAACTTTCCAACGCGCAGTGCAGGTGTTATTTTTTTCCCCCATGCCTACATAAGAGTAAAACTGAATGTTTCAAAAGAAAAGGGATTCATCACCTATGGAAGCTGTTCTTCTACGGGAAAATAGAAGGTGAATTCTCCGGGCAAAGCTTTATAATTCACCCCTGTTGTCTGCTCATACACGCATTAGGATCTGCAGTAGAGTACGGAACGTCTTGCTGCTTGTTCCACGTATTTGCCATCCTTTCTGACTCCTCCGCAACGATGTGAAAAAGGAATTGAACAGATCAGGGCAATATTGAAGTTTGAAAATACACGCCGAGATGAAAGAAGGGGAAATTGCCTTTTTGCAACTTTTTCTAACCTCCACTAGCGAATTTGCCTCCTACATGCTGACAAGTCGGTTACTCCAGCAGTGCAGCAGCATTGGTACGAGTCTTGGGACCGAACTGACGCTGATGCGTCGAGCAGCGGGTCCAATTTAGTCCGATCTAGTGCAGTGCATTCCAGTCCACTACAGTGCGGGATGCTCGAGTGTCTGCCAAGTATGATGATGGCAACACTTGCCGCTGCAGCATACGGTGCTGACCTAAGGACTTGAGTATGAAGGGTTGAAAATAAAATCGTCCGGCATCAAGCAAAGCTCGTGCTATGCATAAAGTTGATCCTTCCATTTCCATGCTGATGTCACGGGTGGCCAATGAGGGCACCACTTGAACCAAACATAAAATATCTGCAGTCCACATGTCAGCAAACTCCTCCCTTTCCCTTTCCTCTGTCAGACCTCTGGATCAGCAAAGGGTGTGTTCAGACTGACTTTCTGGACAGTTCTCTCCACCCCTTTCCAGGAGAAGGAAAAACTACAACTTCCAAGGTTCCCACCCACTCGAAGAAGGCCCAAGGGCCCAAGGGTCCAAGAATCCTCTCGGAGCATGACGACGATGGCGACGGCGACGGTGATGCCGTCTTATTGCGTCTTTTCTGTGACTGGCTGGGATAATGAAAAGAAATGCTGGACTGAGCGCAATGGAAATAAATCATGGGAGAAGGGATGCGTGTACTAATAATCTCCCCATTCTTCCTTGCATCCCTTGCACATTTTTCTGACCTTTGCGTGTGCAGTTTCGGTTGAGGCAGTCTGAGGAGATGGAGGACCCGAATGAGAAGAGCGAGCAAGTGCAGGAGGAGCCCAGACGGTGCACTGATACCGCTGGGGCAGAGACCAAGGAGGGAGTCACTGTCCTCTTTTCCCTCTCCGCAACGTATTTTCCAGCCTCTTCAATTTGTATGCCACGCGAGGGTCGCCGCCGAGAAAGTGAGGGAGGGGAATGAGATCGTGTGAGTGAAAGCAAGAAAAATAGACGGTGGCGAATTCCCAAAAATCCCCCACGTCCGTCTCATCCACGGAGGCCAAACTCAGTTCACTGTCGTCCCCTCGATCTCCTTTTTTTCTGCTGCATCTGTCCCGAAGTCGGCGTGCGTGGCTACATTGCATTTGTGTAGCTTAGATCGGGTGAGATAAAAGAAGTGCGCCATGTCCGGACAAGTCTCTCTCAACCTTCACTCCGTTTGATCCTCTCCATATCACTTATCTTATTTTTTACCACATCCCTCCGTCCGGCTGATCTCGGACTATCCCCCCGCCATCTCCTGGACGATGCCCCTGGGAGGACTCTTTTGACTCACACGATACTCAGTGTGTGCGGAGTGTGCTTGTTCGCGCAGCTGAGAGAGCAACACTGCATGCGAAAACGTCGCCAAACCAATTTTAAGGTTTGCTTTTCGTGTTGTTGCTCTGCTTTGGACTCGCTGCCAACAACGTCACATACGTCTTGGGCGTCACCCCCTTGCTGCCTGTCATGAAGCAGAGAAAAATGGCAACAATTAGTAGACTTCACGTCGTTATAAGTCGAGAGCTGCCTGGCTATTAGATCAAAACGACCTTGCAATGAGGGACTGTAATGAAATACTTATAGGGTGATCCATATCCGATTGAAACGCTTCTGACCCGGGGCCCCAGCCATTTTGGCAATTGGCAGGGCAGCGTGTTCGACCGGGATTTCAAGAGAGTCTCTATGTGCAGGCACAGCTGCGCCAGCTCCAGTCAGAGCAGCATCCCAGTTGTGTTGCAGTGGGTCCCGGGCTGTGTTAACTCTGTTCCTCGGATCGACTTGATAAAAAGTCACCTATTACAGGAGTCAATCGTCATCGTTCATTCGGGACTGGCCACGTTTGACCCCACATCAAAAGGGAGGCCTTGTAAGTTTGCGACAAAGGCGTTTCTACCAGCGTAGCTGCTTTGTCGGTTTTTCTCTGACACTCTGGGAACATTTTCCGGCTCTTCCTCCCTTTCCCAATGTGATTTCTTGTGTATAAAAAGTATAAAAAGTTGCTTCTTCGTCTGTCTGCTCCGCCAGCGAGTGTTTTTTGCATTCCCTTCGCACTTTCCACCAGGCGGAGCAAGAATGGATCCAGGATTGATTCGATTTTGCTGCCAAAAAGTTTTTTCGCCATCTGCCGCCAATTTCAGAGCCTTTGCGTACGTAAGGCGGCGGTGCCTGCTTATTCATTTGTGCTTCTTGAACAAATATGAAAGATCTTCTAAAAAGCTCATTTATTTCCACTTCTGTTCGCGTGCTGTTCGTACTTGGTGTGCAAGAAGAAGTTGGACTGCGAGTAGAACAACTTTCTCCTCTGTTTCCCCCGCAGTTAATGTTTGGTATTTCGGCGGGTACATATGATTAAGTGATCTCTCAGAAGAACGACATGGGATGCAAACTTATGTGCTGCTATGATAGGCACAGGAAAGCACACTTTGGTGCGTTTAGAACTTGAGCGGCGAACACACGTAGAAAGTGCGAAGGAAACGTGAGGGGCGAAAGCCTTTGCAACTTGCAGGATACGAAGCAGATCCATGCAGCAGTCTAAATCCCGATTCGCTCCTGGCACTAAGGGTGCATCCACACTATCGTGGACTCGCCACCCGCGTCTGGCCCGAGGTTCGTCCGCCACATGGTTTCGGACCGGTCGAGCGCCAAATGTTCGTCCCCCAAGTGCGTGACACGGGGATCCCAGACGTGCCTGCTGCCAGTACTCGGAGTCCGCCTACCTTTGTGCCAGTGTGGACGCGCCCTCACTTGCTCAGAGATACCTCCTCTCTGTCGACTCAGCGAAATTTCTCTAACAACCCAGGGAGAAGAGGGATGACCGTGCGTGTACGTGAGCACAAACGTCGCTCTCGTCCCTTCTTTAAGGAGTAAATTACAATTTTGCTCCAGTTTCCATCTCCTCTTTCAGTCCTTGATGTGCTACGTACTGCAGTACCTGCGCAGCAGGTCTCGCATTGACAGTACAAGTACATACATGTACCCATATGTACTTTTCCTGTCCAGGTTCGTTTCTACATGATCCCAGTGGTCTCTCTGTCGCTGGTAATCAACGCTTCCCGATTCAAAGAGCTGGACCTGAAGGAGAGAACACTGCCAGGAAGCGATAAAAATGAGACTGTTGTTGTCATGGACGGAACCTGGCTCAGGTACAATCAGGTGAGTCAGACGCATCAGGTACAGATCCTTTGTCCCGTATAAATGGCTTTGCTGTCAAAGTTCGTGTATCATAAACAGAGAAGTAAGCAAAATGGGCCTTTGAGACAATGAGCAAGCTTCCTTAGTGATTCTCGACTGTCGTGTCCATGGTGACAAAGAGTTCCCCATAATGCACCTCAGCCAAGTTCTTGCTCTCTGTAATGCTACATTCGAGGGAAGACACTCAAGAATCAAAGGAGAACCTCGCTCATTCTCTCAAAAGCCTTTTTTGCCTGTCCCTTAACCTAAGCAAGACTGTTCAAGGAATATTCTTCAATCTAAAGAAAAATGAGGGCCTTCAAGGAATACAAAGCATACCTTATCTCTTCACCAAAATTGTACATTTTGTATTTATTCCCAGTGAATTGTCAAGAATTTATTGGATTATGGCTACCGACAGAAAAATGTGCGACTGACGCATCATGGTTGCACGACATCTTTTTTTCCCCAATTTTCCTGCCTATTCTCTTGTGAGCAGAATTTGTTCGTGTATCGGCGATTAGATGAGACTCTGTTTGGCAGTAGAGGTTTAGTTTTGAACCATGTTCCAGATTCAAGACATTTTTTCTTTGCCACAAACACAACACCCTCGAACTGCAAGAAGTGCACATTTTAGCTTAGGGCAATGAGTGTTTGCCAATGATGACTGTAGAGAACGAGTTACCCAGTGTCTGAGGACTTCTTCGGCGTGAAATGGGTCGTGGACTGTG
>JAAUXU010068807.1_pt1 | contig 15018 bp, 12 predicted proteins | sample 7278151 | NCBI WGS metagenome assembly JAAUXU01 (sample SAMN14350113, study PRJNA611818) | marine sediment metagenome | isolation source: surface marine sediment (1.8m) | place: French Polynesia: Moorea | collected 2018-08 | reverse complement strand
TGGGTAACCAGGGGTCTTGGGCCACCAGCAATCCGTTTGTAGAAAGGATCCCGCTTAACAGCTAATTTTCTGACACATCCTTTCTTGAGCACTTTCATTTCCCAACTCCAAGTGCGCAGAAGAATTCTAATTTTTTAAAAGAAAAACTGGCTTCAATGTAATTTAATATTTGGGAAAATTCAGTTCCGGTTTGAACTAATTCGAAAAATGAGGCAGAAGTCCTTGAAGAAATTTTGGAAAAAGCCTCGCCTGAAGGGAGATACTGCTCGTCCGCCCAATCCGTCAGTGCAGTCGCAGCCTGTCATCCGTTCCGAGCCGCCCATACTAACTACCTCGCCTGTTCAATTACCGGCACCAATGCAATCTCCAAAGCCGACGCAGGCACCGCGGGCAGCACCGGTTCAGTCTCCGTCCCCCATCAAGTCTCCTCCTCCGCCAATGTTCTCCCCGTCTCCCATGCGCTCGGGCTCTCCCTTTCGCTCCCCCGTCAGCCTCTCGGGAATACTGGAGATCCCCAGGGCGATACGAGGGAGGCCTCTCCCAGCCAGCGCTTTGGGTGCTGCTCCAATGCGTTCAGCACCACCGCAACCTGCTTCAGGCTCGACGAAGCAGGCCACCACCGGACCCCCGGCCCTCTCCGACGTGGGGCCTTTTCCGCCTCCTGTGTCGTCTCGGAAGGCGGCGGGGATCCACCTGGCTTCTCGGGCGCCGGTCGCCGGTGGCGGGGCCAGCTCTCGCTCCTCTTCGCCAGAGGAGCACGTTCGCCAGCGGAAGTACGAGTCCGCCATTGGGGCGGAGCCGGCGCAGGAGATGCTGGAGGAGGGGTTCGCTTATCTGGCCGCCGTCATCTCCGACACCCGTCCGATGCTGCCCACGGAGAGAGATTCCCCCAGAACCTTCCAGAGCAAGCGCAACGCCCTCATAAACCGCATCGTGCCCATGAACCTGGTGCCTCTGGCGACGGCCAATGGCCTATTGGTAATGGGCGCCGGGCACACCACGGGGCCGGACGGGGACTGCTACTTTCCGCTGCCGCAGTACCTGCTGTGGACCGGCGCCGTTTCTCTGTCGCTGGTGACGGCCGGAGTCACCGCCAGGCACGTCCTGCGCTGGGTGCTGGCCGACAGGAAGGTGTCCGACGTGGAGAGCTTCATCCTCACCCTCATGGAGTACGTGTGCGACTCGGCAAGCTTGGGCGAGGTGGCCATGCTGCTGATTGGCACCTTCTACATCCTCCCGCACCTGGGCGAGCTCACCACCGATCCGAAAGAAAAGGGGAAGCCCGACTCCAAGTACTGCGAGTACGGTATCGTTATGTTCGCCCTCGTCCTCCTCAGCATGTGCTGGCTATACCTGCTGATCGGGGCAATCTGCTTCCTGTACATCAAGTGCATCGGGCAAGACATGACGGTGGCCATGAAGGCAATGGAGGAAGAGTTCAGGGAGACGCCCATACAGCTGTCCTCGGCCGACCTGGAGTATCTGGTCAGCATGTCGAGAAGAGTGAATCTGATGGAGAGGATGGGGGGTGAAAGAGTCCCCGAAAAGGAGGTGGAAGAAGGAGAGGGAGGCGGAGTTGAAATGGCAGAGAATCCCGATAGTGACGACGAACCGCGACGTACGACTGCTGAATTAAGGAAAAATCGGCGACAACCTGAGTAAGTTTGTGAGTGTGTCTTACCAAAAAGTTCTCAACAAAAACTTTAATCCTTGCAAATCTTTTCGATGAGGTCCACAAGTGGACCGAACTCTTTGTCGTCAACTAGATTAAACTCCTTAACGAAGTAATAGAAATGCTTGAACAGGGTGTTGCTGTGGGCCTCCGCGTTGATGGCTGTTAGCCTGTCGAAGTGATGGATGTACACGTGCACAAAAACACGGAACATTCTCGACAGCATCTTCTGGCAGACCCTTTTGAAGTTCTTTGGAAAATCCGTGTCTGTGCCCTCGGGAAAGATGGTCTCGTCGGATATTTGCCCTTGTACCCAGGAGAAGAGACAGTCGTGGTAGTGACGAGCGGACAGTGCCGTCGGCTTCTGCCGATAGAAAAGAAGAAAGAATTTTTGCGTTTGCTTCCATTTTTAAGCAAGGGTTGTCTTCTCATTTACCTTGTACTCGGCTCCATCCTGCCAGAGATACTCGTACTTTGGTCCTCCTGACATAACGGGGCAGCTCTCCTCCGTACACACCTCCTCCACCGTGCCGTACAGCAGTTGCAATCGGTTGAAGAAATCGACGATGTGAACGGCCAGCCAGTCGTTAAAGCTCTCATCGTCGGGCTTCTTGACAGCCTAATTCCATTATGTAAAAATTAATTTTAAGCTTTTCCTCGCACGGTGCCATCAATTCTTGCCTGTTTTAGTGACACTCCGGCCCTGAGCGTTTCCTGCGCTTGCCTGTACAAGTTGTACCTCAACGTCCCCTCGGTGAACTTCTTTTTGCGAAGTGCCGTTGCGTCGCCGCCCCCTTTCATTAAATTACCTAGGAACGAGGCAGCCATGATGTAGTACAAGTTATGCAAACGGTCTGTTTCCCAATGTTGCACGTGAGCTGTTCTTCTTGAAACTTAGTCACATCCTCCTTCCGCTGTAGTACAGTGTGTACGACTTTGCACGTACAGTTTCTCTTTGTCCCATTTCGCCTCGCTTATCGCATTAAACTTCGTTTCAACTTCCTTTTAAATACAGACTATACCCTTGACAAGATACCTTTGCAACTCTTTGGGGAAAAAATGCCATCCCCAGTTTCCCATCTACTTTTGCACCTCGGTTCCTTACATCATACATCGGCATTGTTTTTCCAGCAAGTGAAAGTCAGATCGCTCGGGGGGGAAACAGAACTTCCTTCCCTTCTCTGCCGGGGATCAGCGTCACCTACTCCCTTTCCATCCATTTTCTCTTTCCGATTCTCCTCATCCTCTCCCCACGCCACACTTCCACCCATACCATCATCCTAACTCCATTCTACTGTACAACACGCAGCTATGAGGACGTCCCCTTCGCCGCCCCACTTCTGCCCGCCTCAACCCTAGCTCCCCCTTCTTCTTCTTCCCAACCCGTGTTGTCATGGTGGCGGCGGCTGAGGGGGCTCCCAATAGCCTGGATGTTATTTCAGCGGGGGTCGTGAGTTTGGATAAGGTTGGCTAATCGGGTTTGCTACTGCTGCCAGCCACCGTCGAGATGGTGGTGGTGCGGTGGCTGTCGGTCGTTCTCCTTCTCCACACAAGAGAGGGAGGAAGGATCGAGTGTCCCTCCCCACTCCTTTTCTCACTTGCTGCCTTTTCTTCCATTTCCCGTCTTCCCCTCTCTGCACTTTGCAGCCCACAGCCACCAAGTGTTCCTCCATCTTCCCCCCCCTCCCACATTCTCTCTCCCGCTCCTTCCATCCGCCCGAAAGTGGAGGGCTCTTCTGTGAAGAACAGGATTTAATAATTCTGCTCTCCCGCCTGCGCGGTCGCTCTCTCAACCATCCTCCACCCTTTTTCCATTCCACTCAACCGCCCCTTTCATTTCGCTCCACTCTGTGCTGCCAGCACTCAAGACTAGCACACCAAGCATAGAACGGGGGTAAAAGCCCATCTGCTAGGTCCCCACGCCGCGCTCTTGCCTCGCCTTCCCCGTCTCCCATTGGTTCCCTTTTCTTCCTCTGCGTTCGAAGGGTCCCCCTTTCTCTCAGATAAACGAGGCGGAGCCTCTTTCCTCCCCTCTTCCACCCGACCGAGAGCGGCGGCGATGGCGGAGGAGACGAGCAAAAGGAGGGTTCTCTTCCCCCGCGTGCTTCTTTTCCTCCTCCTCCGTCGCCACCTGAGATCGCGGGCGACGATGATGTTGCCCCCGCGCAAGAAGGGGAGGAGCTCTTTTTTGCTACTTTCCCCATCTGTCGACATATCAGGGAGCGACGCCCCGTTTCCTTCCCTCTTTCCCTTTTCCGTCCGTCCCTCGATCGGTGTGTTGCGTTGCTTCCATCCAACCCCGGCTGCGACTCCGCCTTGCGCCCAGAAAATGTGTTGGGGGATCGCTGTAGGGCGCGCGAGAGGTGGGCAGGAGGAGGGGGCGCACGAGCGGAGATTCTCTCTCTCTCTCTTTCCCCTCCCCATCTCCATCCCCTGTCCGTTTCCCCCCGCGAACTGAGTTTAGTTTCAATCTAGTTTGCTTGTTGATTTAAGGCTAGGCCTAATTCGTCGTCGCTCCTCCTCCTCCGTCCGTGTTTTCTCAATCGGGTCTCTCTTTTCCCTCTCCCTCTTTTGTGCCAAGTGTAGTGAAAGGAAACATCTCTGAAGGGAAAACTGACTGAGCCAGTCCAAACACACACACAAGACGGGCTACTGCGCGGAGGAGGACTTACTGCTGGGGGGAGTGACTGACGGATCATCGGGGTGGGGCCGGCTGCATGATAGAGTGGCTCCAGGCAGGCCCCCCTCCGCCTTCCCCTCCGCACTGAGAAAACTGGGCCTCCGTTTTGACAATGTGTCCCCAAAACAAGCAAATATAATCCCCAAGGACTAAAAGGGAGAGGGTGTGGAAAAATGCTGAAGTGGAAGAGACTGGAAGAAAAATCAAGAGGGATGTGACGAAGAAAGAGAAAAGGGACCCAAAGAAAGAGAGAAAAAGCTTGAAATTACGTACAAACCAGGTTTCTCGACCAATTTGAAGGGGAGTAATCTCTTCTGATCTATATAGGCACCGGCCTTCGACGCCGGAAACCGCCATCACGTTGGACTTGTCCCACGGCTCCCAGTCCCCGGCCTCCTCCTCGGCGGAAGGAGGCGGGGCAGGAGGGGGACAGACGGATACAAGCGAGCATCTGCTTGGAAGCAGCAACTCTAGCAACAGCAACAACAACAGCGAAGCCCACGTCCGAGTGAGCGACGACGGCGGAGCAATGGCGGCGGCAACGGCAGCGGTGTCGTCCTCGCCGCCTTTGGCGGATCATGGCAGCGGCCACCTCTCCTCGTCCGCACTGGAGGATTCTGCTGCAGCGGCTGCAGCGGCATCCTCCGTGGCTAGGATGCACTCGCTGTTCGGCGGAAACGACTCCTACTGGAGGAACGCGTACCCTTCGGCGGCTGCGGCTGCGGCCGCGCTTCCTGCGGGGATCGGCGGCATGGCGGCAAACCTGTCTGGGTCTTACACCGCCTACGACCAGTATTCCGCCATGGGAGGCGCTGCCCGCTACGCCCCCTACTCATCCTACCACTCGGGACACAACCCCCAGAGGGACATGGTCAAGCCGCCCTACTCCTACATCGCCCTGATCGCCATGGCCATACAAAACAGCCCGGAGAAGAAAGCCACCCTCAACGGCATCTACCAGTTCATAATGGAGAGATTCCCCTATTACCGAGACAACAAGCAGGGATGGCAAAATTCGATCAGGCACAATCTCAGCCTCAACGAGTGCTTCGTCAAGGTGCCGAGGGATGATAAGAAGCCCGGGAAAGGCAGCTACTGGTGCCTCGACCCAGACTCCCTTAACATGTTCGAGAACGGCAGCTTCCTGCGCAGGAGGAAGAGGTTTAAGAAGAAGGACGCCATGAAAGAGAAGGAGGAGATGATAAAGAGGGCGCAGGGGGCTGCAGCGGCGGCGGCGGCTGGCGATGTGCTTATGTCTTCTCTCCCTCACCACCACCACCACCAGTATCACCTCGCCGCTGCTCACCACCACCACTCTCATCCCCACCATCCCCACCACTACGCGGCTTCGCAGCACCTCCACCACCTGCACGACCAGCAGCAGCACCCACCGACGCCGCAGCACCCGCTGATGCAGGACACCAAGCCGACATTGTCAGAAAAGATGAAGCTGGGCCACCACCAGGATTTGGCGGAGGACGGGAAGCTATCTCCGACTTCGGCAGCGGCCCAGGAACTCTCGTCAAAACTGAAAACGGAGCCGATGGATTCCTCGGCCGTGTCGTCCGCCGTTGCCGCCACTGCTGATGCCCTTGGTCTCATTCGGCCGCCGCCCTACCAAGATATCTCCGCCCCAACTGTCGGAGGAGACTCCTCCAGTTCCGCCCCAGCCGTGGACTTGCATAAGAATCCTTCCTCCTCATCTTGCAGTCCGCGTTCGTCCGCCGCCAACGCCAACGTCACCACGTCGGTTCCCTCCGCGTCTACGGTCTGCTCGATTCAGGACAGTCTAGCCAGTCTCACGCCAATTGTCAGCTCTGCTCCTTCCTCGCTGGGGAACCACCAGCAGCAACACCAGCACCATCTCCCACCAACTCCAGCATCGTCGGCTGAGGACCTGCATCAACATCATCAGCACCACCTACACCACCATCAACAGCAGCATCAGCAGGGGCACCTTTCAGATCAAACGGCCGGACACCACGATCTTTCCCCGCCCTCTGATACGGCTGTGAGTACCAACGGCAGCGGTGGTGCCGGGGGAAGAAATTTTTCAGTGGATAGTTTGATGACGGCGGCAGCTCTGACGGCCGCGGCCGCGGCTGGAGGATCCATAAATCCAACCTCAATATCTCCAGCAGCCTCTAGTGCTAGCCGAGAGGGAAGCCCTCAGCAGCAGCCCCAAGTGCATCAACAGCAGCACCATTCGTCATTGCACGGGCACGACGGATTGGGCCCCCACAGCCACCACCTCAACCATCAACACCAGTCCCAACTCATGTCGCACCACCACCACCACTCTTCCTCCTCTCTGGACATGTCATATCGGTCTGCGGCCGCCGCCGCCGCGGCCGCCGCCGCCTGGAACACCTCTGTTGGCGGCGGGAGTCTCTCCCCTGGCTCCCTTTCCCACTACGCCTGCCACTACCAGTCCTCGCCCTCCTCTGCGGCGGCGCCAGTGGAGGACCTCTCCTCCCCCATGGCCGGAGGAGGAGGGCAGGAAGGGGCCATGAACGGGTCCGTCTCTCCACCGGGCGGGGGAGGAGGAGGCAACGCAGGATACCCGAGGTCCTGGTACTCAATGCCGCCGCACCTACCTCCCCCTCTGCCGCCGCCGCCGCCGCCCCCCCAAACCGAGCCTACAATCCTTTCGGAAGAAAACGGCGGTGCGAACGGCGGCCAGAACCACCATAGTCCCAACAACAACAATTTGTCAGACGAGCAGCAGCATCTACACGGGGGATTTTCTGCCGCCGCCAGAGACTTCTTCGGGGACCACAAGTTGGCCGCGGCGACCGCGGACAGCGGCTGCGGCCAGTTCAGAGGAGGCGGGAACAACGGCGGCGGCAACAACCCGACATACAGGGCGTATTCCGCGGCGGTGGCGGCGTTCAGTGGGCAGCAGCAGCAAGATTGTGTCAGTGGAGGCTCAAGTGAAAAGTATTAGCGGCTTTAGGTTTCTACTATTTAAAATATGTTTTGGTGCGAAACAAATCGGACATAAATGTGTTGTACAATGTTTCATTTGGACGCAGAATCCAAAATCAGTAGGAAAACAACATGTTCTTCATCCAAAGACATTTCGCCCTCAGGTGGGAAACAGAGAAAACAGAGAAAAGAAAAGAAGATAATTCTTTAAGGAACAAATCCTTCAGTATTGGAGTCGACTCCAAGAGAAATGAAGAAAACCCACCCATTTTTTACCTTCACGAAAAAGAGAGAAACAGACACCAACGATTTTGCTCCAAAATTCCATAATTACACCCTTGAATACCTACATACTCCTACCTACCGTACTTGCGTTGTTGTGAAACGGAATGTTACAAAGACGGTCGATAAATATACACGGAACAAAAAAGAGAGCAATTACCTATGAGAAGCTCTTGTCAGACGCGATCTTTCCATTTTCTTAGCATCATTCCTTGACTCATTAGGCGCTGAGCCAAGCAAACGTCTGTCGTCTGGGATTTTCTGTAGCTGCAGCTACATGCACACACGGCGAGTGTGTTGGGGGAGGGGGCGCGAACAAATCGTTTAGGGAGGGTCGGCTTTAACCCCCATCCCTCTCCGTCTTGGCCGCCGCCGCGCCGCCGTCTTGGCAGCCACTGTAGTGAGAGAGGAGGAAGAGGAAAGGTCTTTGGGGGTCTGGCAGCTTAGTTCGGAGGTCTGAGAGAGACGAGAGAGCTCCGATCATTAATCTGCCCATTTCGGAGTCACATGTCAACGTCTTCGGCGGAGATCGTGGAAATTGCGATTCTTCAACCGATAGCGGACGGACAAGAAACATTTTAAGGAAATTTTTGTTGAACAGCTTGCAGCTTCAATTCCTCTTCCACTTCCTCCTCCCTAGCTACTGACTCTTTTCCTCCTCCCTCACTACAGCCTCCCCTCATCTTTCCCTCCTTCGTCATCGTAGCACACATTGTTTATATATATTTCACTTCTTCCTCCTCCTCCGTCCGTCCGTCCCCCCCTTTCTTTCGTCAGACTCCGCGGCTCTTGCGCGCAAGGCCATTTCGGTGGCCGGCGACGCTTCGGTGATGCGCCTCCGCCGCCTGCCTGGGCAACAATCTCTCCCGTCTGAAAAGGGAACAGGAAAGAAAGGAAATACTGGAAATAAAAAGCTGCCCGTCTTGCCGTTTCCCCAAAAACTTCGATGCTGTTAATGAGGATGATATGAAGACAGCTTGGCGACTTCGGCAGCTAGAATTAAGTATTGTACAAATGTACATCTCTGGCGTCATCGCCTGCCTGCCCCCCCCCCCCTCCGATTCCGATTCCTGATGCTCCTCTCCATGAAGTTTAAAAGATGGGGTGAGGGTCTATTGCAGCTGACCCTAAAAATAGGAAACTTGTTTCTGGCTGCTTGTACAAAAAAAGAGGAGTTCTCGGGCACTACAGGCAAGTATAGAAAAGGGAGAAATAAGATGGGGAGTAAAAGAGCGGCAGTGGCGGCCGCAGGGAAAAAGAGAAAGGAGAGAGAGGAGAGGAGAGGAGCGGCGACGACGGGCCGTGAAGGAATCGGTCGGAGCGATTCCAGTCTTTTTGGCAACACGTTTCACCCCTCTACCAATGCAGATCGAACCTCCTAATAGCATTTGGTCTTGATTGAGAGTTATTCAATTTCACAGTTGAAACTTGTTAGTCGGTGCTATTTTCTTCTTCGCCCCTCTTGCAGAGGGTAATTGAGGTCTCACCCTTTTTCGGCAGCGGCAACGGAGCGCATCCCTCCCCTCCTCCTCACACGCGGCTCCGATTTCACGGTGGCGCCTCCGGCCCTGTCTTCTCCCTCCCCTCCCCCTCTTTTTCTTGAGGTTTGTGTTGCTTCACTATGAAAACATATTGGGTTCCTGATCAAATAAAAGTGAGACGACGGACGGACGGAAAGGGAAAGGGAAATGCCCCCGAGCCCCTCCTCCCTTCTCGCTCGCCCGCAGGCGGCTTTTCCCACTTCGAAAAGCGGAGGAGGAGGAGCGAGAGATGCATGGATGATCCCCCAACACTTTCACTCCCTCCCTCTTCTCCGAGAATCGTTTTTGTTTATTTACGAATATGACTGAGGATGTGACAGAGTCCGAAGATCTTTGGGGCAAAGACCAAGGAGTGAGTCAGCTTTGAAAGGAAGCCGAAAGAGCCGCCGCCGCCGCCGCCGCCTTTGGGGACACCCCCCAAGGCGCTCCGAGCGGCCGCTCCAATAATATCGCCCAAGGAGGGTCACTCGCCAGATTAGTTTTTCTCCTTCTGGTGGTGCAAAACATCCCGAGGACAAGGATAAGGTATAGGAAGGAGGAAAGGTCGGAGGAGGTAATGAGATATCTTCCTTTTCGCTTTGGAGGGGGTGGATCGAAGGGATAAGTCAGATGAGTTTTCCCTCGATCGTTGGAAAGCAAGGGGGCGGAATCAAAACAAGATCGACGACTCCCGTCCCTACATCTATCCAACCTGCAGGCCAGGGCGGCAAAAGATCATCATCACGAAAAAAGGAGGAAGAAGAAGTCTTCCACAATTAGGCTACACAGCTCGCACTGAAGCGCAATTAGTGAGGGTGTGTGTGCATGAAGAAGCGATTTGCACCAATTCATTCCCGGCTTCTTCTCCGAATTCCCCTCCCCTCCCCCCTTTTCTTCCCCCCGACCGGCTAAAATATTTGTTCGTCCCCCGCTGGGGGCTCAAACTCGAGATTCCGACTCTTTGCTGCCCGAGCGGGCGGACACCCGGGACTTTTGCCCAAAAAACTACACACACAACTCAAAATATGTTTCGATTTTGTGAGTATATCTATCATAGTACTACAATCATTATTGATGGCATGCCTTACATAAGTGCCATCCACAGCCTGCCTCCTTCCCGTCCACTTAAAAGAAGAGTTTGCAGCTCTAGACTGCCAGAGCAAATGCTCCTCATCTCTTCCTTCCTCCTCCTCCGCCGCCGCCGCCGGGTCTCTCTCATGGGGGCAAGAGGGGAAAGCAGCATTTGCAGCTTGCACACATTTTGAGCGGAGCAACCTCCCCCCCCCCTCGTCACAGTTTACCTCTCAACGCCTTTTGAGACTCGTCTCAGTCTCAGCCCTCTTCTTCTCCCCTCATTCTACGGAGGCGGACGGAGCTGCTGCCCTTCTCCTCAAAACCCGGCCGCTCCAAATTACTTCTTCTCAACATATGCGGGGGAGGCGGAGGAGCAGTGTAAGGCCGCTCCGCTTCTAATCTGGCGTCGCCGGGGAAAAAGCTTTCACGGCTCCTCTCGGCCAACTTTTAGTGTACAGCAAAACTAAAAGTAGGAAAAACATTAATAAATTGTTGCCATTTGAAGAAATTGAACTCTTTAAAAGAGTCGTGCACTAGGGGGCGGGCGGAGAAAGTATAGGAACTGTCACACAAATCAATATTTAGCATTCTTTGGTTATTTGTGATTTTCACAATAAAAGATGTATACGCTCTTATTCAACCAACCCTGCATCCTCATTCCCCTCACAATTATAGATTCCATTAAGCTACAGCCCCGCTGATCACACTGATCGAGACTTCATAGGCTCAACAAGACAAACGACATATTTTGAAAGAGTTCCAAAAGCCGAGACGCCTTCGTCTCCTCCTCCTTGTTCCCCCTTTTTTGTTCCCCAGCAGCAGCTGCATCTTGGGTGGCAAAGAAGACGAAAGAGCTTGGAGAGGAAGTTCCTCCTCGACTCCTCCTGAGGAGAGAAGAAGGCTTGAGAAATTCCCCACGTTCCGCAAATTGACACCCCCGCCCCCCTCTTCCTCTTTTTCTTAAGGTCTGCCCTTGGCTCGTGCTAATTCCGCCCCCCCCCCTTTTGTGAGCGGTGGAAGTCTCTCTCTCTCTCAATTTCTTGATGCCGTCACGTCTTTGGCACGTTCAGTATATCAATTCATTTCGCACATGGCACGAGCGGAAAAAAAAGGAGGATAAGAACCGGTTTTGCGGGTTTCTCTCTCCCCATCGGTCGCCGCCAGGACAGGAAGCGATTTCTCAGAAATTCCTCCTGCGGTTTCGAGAGTCAGTCCCTCGAGGCGAAAAATCTTTCAGACACGTGCTGACAATCGCTATTTCGTGCACTACCAGCGAAGACATTTCCCCGCTGAAACTTAATGAACTTGAACGTAAAAAATACCAGTTTCCTAGCACGCGTCGAGGAAAACCATGCTGTGAAAGAGAAGAAGCGTACATAGATGTTTTTCTCGCCTTTTTAACTAACGGGGAACATAAAGCGACCCTAGAAAGCCACCTCGGCACACAAGCCAAGAGTCATGCACGGTTAAGTACGTATGCAGAGAAGGCATGCTTTTCTTTTGAGAAATGAGCAATTTGTCGCTCATCGCAAGACAGAGCCGGCGCGGAGGGAAAAAACCGTCTGGAATTTCGCCTCGTTGAGGTTCGAGAAAAGGGAGACAAAATTGGATCTGTCAGACATAAAATCTTTGCAAGAAATGCCATATTTTCTACCTTTGGCTTGTATATAGTGAAATTATTTTCTTCTCCTCAAACTTACAAAAAAACGCTTCGCTCTTTTTCTTACTCAGCCGAGATAACCTTCTTATTCCTTCGCTGGCAGACTCATTCTTCTCCCTTTCTCCTTCTTCTCCCAATTCGCCCGGGGGCGAGAAATTAGAATTCTTGCTGTCATCACGTCTGAGGAAGGAAGGAAGGAAGGAAGGCGATTTCCTCTCCTCCCTTCCTCATGCAGCGTCCCTTGGGGGCGAGGGAAGAAAGAGACGGAGGCGAAAAGTATGGGATTCGTCAAAGCGTAAAGATTGCATCAGGAGCAATATGTAGAGGAAATGTTGCTGGAGGAAACTGCCCGCAAACCGTACATAACGAAACTAGGCTGTGGTGAATCTGTTGCCAAAAGGGGGAGCAACTTGAGCAGACGAAAAGAGGGGAGGAGAAAAGAAGAAGAGGGATGAAGTGAGAACGATTTTACTCTTCTGTTTTTCTCGTCGTCGTCCGCTGCCGCCGCCGCCGCCGCCGGAGACCGACGCCGCAACATAAAAGTCTGTTCTTTCGCCCTCCCAAAAGTCGCCGCTTGCACATTGCACGCATGGGCGGCTCTACAAACATTTGGCGCTTTCCCTCCCCAACTTTCGTCCCCTCCTTGCTGACATCTCGCTCATAATAATCATGCGAATGAAATAGACGATCACATTTTGGTGTCTATTTCGATAGGTCCCGCATTATATATACCACTGGAACAAACCAATGTACTGTTTTTCCCCCGATGACAGAACCGTTCCAAGGCAAGGAATAAATAAAGTTTGTGGGAAGCGGGCGAACTCCTTATCCTTTCCTTCCCGCTGATTGAAATGTCCCTTCACTTTCGCTCTTGGTGCATATCGAATGACGACGACACCCAATCCCTCCGTCCCATACCACATGGAGGAAAAGAGTCCGCTCTCTCCAGTCCACTTTGCTAATTGAGCGTTTGCTCTGTCTTTTGAAAAGAAAAGAGACGCGATATCGCCTCCGCCAGAAAAACGTCAGAATTTGTCAGCTCCCCTTCTAATATTTCCAGCGCTTCCTTTTCGCCTCCTATGAAGACCCTCGCGCAGCCGCAGAAGCAACAGAAGCGTTGAGACATTTAAAGACACATTTCTCCTCTTTCTGTTGCTGCGGCTCCAATTAGGGGTGAAAACGGGGAGAAGGGAAGGGGGGGGGGATGGGGCGCAGAGTGAGTGAATGGAACGAGGAGGAGGAGAAATAAGTGACTTGTTTGGACACAAAACATCTCTTTCCCTCCCTCCCTCCTTTCGCCTCTCTCCTCTCTACAGCTCGCGTGTTCTCACTGATTGCGTTGGCAAGGGATGACATTCATATACAGTACGGTACGTGATAAAAATATCCATATTTTCGTGCAAAAAAGGTTTTGTCTAATGTCTGCTTTGCGAATGCATTTCATACACAAGTACAGTGCAGTGAACAGACCTGTGTTCGCAGCGCGGGGTTCGCGGGCGGCGTAGAGAAAAGGAGGAGGAGGCGAGGAGGAGGGCCCTGTTTGGAGAGAAAACATTATGAGCTCTGTCGTCGTCGACCGAGCTCGTTTGTGGGCGACACAAAAAAGTCCTTAATGTTTCCATCTTCACCGCAGGGCGCACGGGGGAGGGCGGGACTGGGGTGACGTGGGTGTATCGTCTTTTCTGGGGGGGAGAGCCTGGAAAGAAGTGCTTTTCTTCCTCTCGGTGATGATGCACAATGAGACACAATCACAGGCAATCTGCACAAAGAAGCAATTGCTTCTCCTCACTTCTTCGCATCGCATTCCTCCGTCGATTTTCCCGCAAAAATACCAATCTGTTTGTGCGAAACGCATTCCCCGAGTTCCAACGGGGAATTAAAAATCCACCTGCGACGACTCTTCACCCCCCCTTTACACTCTCCCCTTTCTCATCATTGTGCAAAGTTATCTCCCCGCCGCAGACCAATTTGGCCCATCATCTCCCCCACCCCCCATCTCGCACAGTTGACGAATTTGCGTGCCAGTTTCATGAAAGAGCCAAAGGATGGAATTCGCCCCTCCCTCCCTTCCCCTTTTGAGATTGAGATTGAGAGGGAGAGAGCGGAGGACGGAGAAAGGGGATTTGCAGCTCCAATTCACCGTCGCTCAAAAGAGAGAGGAGAGGTGAAAGGGAAGACCCCGTTAGCTCGCCCCGTTCCACCCTCCTCTTTTGTCAGAAAGCGATTTCGCGCTGGGGAGGCTTAAAAATCCGGTGGCAGCTTCAAACTTCAAGGTGCAATATTCACCAACGAGGAGGGGTGCATGACATGCGGGTGATAGCTAATAAAGAATGACTTTTAAACACTTTTAAAAATATGAGAAATATGTTTTGCATTTGTGTTGAATTTTCGCCCGTTCTGACAGAGCTGATCATGTCGTACTGTACACTGTACAATGCTCCTTTGCCTCCCTCTCCTCCTCTGGCATGCGCTTCAAGCATCGTCGTCGTCGTTATCTAACCACCGGAGACGAATTGAACTGAGAGGGGACGATGAAAAGCGAAGCGAGAGTGAATCTAAAATGAGACGGAGGAAGGGGATAAAGAAGAAGGAATGCCACGGCGAATCGTCTGCCGTGCGCATTGACGTCGATGGGAAGATTCGCATGGGCGGCGCAGCTAAATAAATACGGCAGGGGTGGGGTGAAGAAAAAGATAGAATACATCCGTCTTGGAATACATCTTTCTCCTCGACTTGCTTTTTTGGCTGGTTTCCCGTTTTGTTGCACGCCCTTGTTTTCCGTGGTCGGGGGAAATCTTACAAAGTGAGATGTCTCTTTCGCGTGGTCCTCTTCTCCGCTTTCATCAGCATCAAAATAACTTCCCCATTGTCCTCTCCTCCGCCGTCGCTTCTTCTTTTCACCATTTGCGATCGAAGGCGTGGCAAATCCCCAAGAAGCGGAGAGGGAGAGACGGGCATATCCCCTGTCAGGACCGATCCAAGATGGATGGGCAGGAGTTTTTTTTGTGCTAGAGGTCAAAGGAAGGGAAGATTGCGACGCACCCCTCCAGGACCACCTGTCAGGCGCATTGGCAATTGGGTTTAATACTTTTCGTTGTTGAAGAAAGGATGGATTGATGCTTTATCCCTTTACTCATGTCGAGCTCAAAAATTCTTCCCCTCAATTCTCTGCCTGGTTGGACAGAAAAGAAAGACGGAGCTT
>JAAUXU010077156.1_pt1 | contig 15023 bp, 19 predicted proteins | sample 7278151 | NCBI WGS metagenome assembly JAAUXU01 (sample SAMN14350113, study PRJNA611818) | marine sediment metagenome | isolation source: surface marine sediment (1.8m) | place: French Polynesia: Moorea | collected 2018-08 | reverse complement strand
GTTACGATCTCTATTATAGCATGCTTAATAAATATCCAATGATCACGTTCGTCTGAGAATGATAACCCGATGAATGTATGACTAGTTAATTGTTGCTCCTGTGGTAAGGGAGTCGACCGGTGCTGTGCTGTTGCAATCGTGACAGCGCGATTGGCGCCACAGTGTTGAGCTTCTTCATCCTTCGTCGGACTAACGTCGAAAGATTGGCCGAAGAGATAGCATTGCTGAAACTGCTCTCTGGCTGCCTGAAAAGCTGGGCTTCCGCAGCCAAGGCAGCCGTCAGTCGCAGTCCGGGGTCCAAAGTGAGCAGACGTGAGACGAGATTTTTGGCTGCAGCAGACACGTTGGAAAAGTGCTCGTCGGGAAAGGAGAAGTCGCAACGGAGGATGTTGCTCGTCGTCTCCTCGTCGGAGTCGTCCAGGAAGGGGGAAAGACCACTGCAACAAGCAAATTACATTAATATGCCTGTGGACATGCACTCATTGAAATGATAATAGCCTTGCCTTAGTGCTACGTAGAGCAACACTCCGAAGCCCCACATATCAGTGTGGGGACCAACTGCACCGCCAGAGATAATCTCAGGTGCCAAGAACTCAGGACTTGTTCCAGAATTGGCGCAAAATCCCACAGAGGCGTTGGAATCCATTTCTTGAGAGGAACTAAAGTCGATCAACTTCACCTGGTCGCTCTTCGTATCCAGCAAAATGTTTTCAGGCTGCAAAGAAGGCACATTTAAAAGGTTCTGCAAGAACCAGATCACTACATGACAAAGCTGTGTGACAATATGTATTCGGCTAGACCCATACACGAAAAATTTGGAGTTACATTGAGTGCATCTTAAGGCTTGTTACCCAATGCCAAATGATCAAGATGTAGTCAAACGGTTTAATAAAAATCATCCCCACCCTCCTGTTGCAATAAGGTTTTATACAGCTCATCAAGGCGTCCAGATGTGAAAGGCCGTGAGGCAAACCTAAACACAATTTGCTTTCAGTTTCATTTGACTACAGTGCTTCAGTTTAGCATCTTGAGAGAAACTAAACAAGTCTACATCAAATTTGTAACGTTGACCCAACATCCTTATGCACTGTCCATAAATCTTTGAAGGCAGAACCAGTAACCATGTCATTTTTTCATTCCTTTTGCCTAGAATGTCTTCAAATACAGCCCTGCACCTTGCGTGAAGCAAACCTAAGGCCGCAAGGGACCAAAAAACTTGGCCTAGCCTAAAATATGTTAAGCTAGTTCCAAAATATCATTTTTAGTTTTGAGGGGTTGAAAATCGGCATTAGGCACTGTTATAGCTGGTGCAAGTCTCATTTTTTGAAAAAAGAAATTGCTTTGATACGGGCACTATTACCTCAAATTTTTATAACATACTGTATGCAGGAAATGTAGCGCACACTTCTTTTTTCCAGTCGCAACTTTTGACTGGATTGAGCCACACAAGTGATTGACGTTCTAAGCAGCTCCTTTTGAACTGAACTGATATGCACTTTTGCTCAAGAACCACTCATTTTTCCACAAGAGGGGATCGAATTATGTTCTGTAGCAGAGTTTGGTACATAAAGTTTGACTGCATTGTGAACAAATGAGTGGCTCTAGAGCTGAAGTGCATATCAGTTCAGCTCTAAAGGAAATTCTTAGCTTATAATCAAATGCATCATGTAATCCTGAGAGGAGTAGATTACGCTGGGAAAGCACTCTAGTTTTTGGGCTATATGGGCCACAGCGCAGAGGGAATGGCCAGACGAAACCTAAACATGCTGAACACTATACTTGAATCTTTGCAATGCGTCATGCATCTTTGAAATAGCAATCAGCAAAAGGATCATCTTCACCATTAGCTGAGCATTCAACGTATCGTATCGAACATTACGATATCGGTCATTGGGGAAACCCAACGCTCCCACTACATGATACGGTGATACATGTACAGTCCGTACCTTGATATCAAGGTAGACTATGTTTTGATGATGGATGTAGCCAAGCGCTTTCACGACTTGCCCCATGTAGAAGCTGACGGCGCTCTCAGTGTAGTGACTGTCTTCGCAGAGATGCTCAAAGAGTGACACACCGTTAACGCTGGAAAATCATAAACATGCTTAATAGGAAATACGCACTAATATAAGGGACAGGTGTGTGAGGATGAGCTACTGGGTTTTTTTTATCACTCACAGACTCATGACGATGGCGTCGCTTGTAGCAGTGAGGAACAGCCCAGATGCCTCCACTATGTTGGAATGCCGGAGCCGTCTCATTCGCTCGAACTCCCTCCTGGTCGCCTCCCTTGATTGCTTGTGACGGTTGACAAACTTCACAGCCACCTCCTCGCCGCTAAGGATCTCTTGACAACGGCGCACGACGGCGAATCGTCCTCGGCCAAGCTCTTCCAACTCGATGTAACGACGCTCGAAGTCCCTTTGCCACAGCGCGGGGTCTAAATCAGCACTGGAGTCACGCTTCTGCAACATATTGCTCGCCGTCCAAGTGCTCGACGACGCGTCCCCCGTCGCCGGGAGGACCAGGGGCTGGGAAGTAGGTCCAGACTCGCTCGATCTTCCACTCTCGTCGTGGGCAAACACTCTGAAGAAGTACGTCTCTCCAGCCTGAAGCGTCTCCAGGACGCAGCGAGCTTCTCTGAGGTCCCAGCGGACTACTCGCCAGTCCGACGAGGAAGGAGGTCTTAAACGGCAGATCTCGACCGCAAATCGCGGTGATGCGGCCATCGAACTCCAGGAGAGAACAGCAGAACGGTCACGGAGATCTTCTACTCGAGGCTGTCCCGGTGTGGGCAGAGATCCATCTGAAAACAAGAGCAAAACGATCCATGTGTAGATGAGACCATCATCCAGAAGATTACCACGGTTTTTCCACGCACACCAATGCATCAGAACGATGGATAATACTACTGTAGGTTACTACTCACCTCTAACGTACAGCATGATTTCAGTCGTGAGCGCTGTCTTTTCTTTCTCCATCCCTTGTTGCACGCACTCGTACTTGCCGGCGTCCTGCCGGCAGCAGTCAGTGATGTAGAGGACCGCCACCCCGAGGTGGTCGTCATGCTCGAATGAGTGCTTCTTGTTGGCCCCGACCAAGTGTAAGCCCTGGCGACGCCATCTAACAGACACCCCCGCGGGTTTCTCGCATTTAAGCACCGCCGCGTCACCTTTCCTACAAACCACGGCGGCGAAATGACGTCTCGACGAGAAATCATCCTCGTCGTCTTCGGGTTTGCCGCCATAGCTCGATTTCCTTGGCTTTCTGAACGTCCAGGTAGGCTTGCGAGGGTTCTCTGCAGGCAGCAGGACGTAAGCGGGTACCCAGCCTTCACGACTATTCGCCTCAAGGACAACGCGGAAACCCTTGTCCTTGTCCGTGGCAACCACTCGTACACGATCACCAGTGGAGAGTACCATTTGGTCGTCCTGAAAGTCCACCAGAGCTCTGACGACTGACCCAATGGTCGGACTGTCGGTCTCGGACCATCGCCTGTTACTGGCGCTGTTGACGGCGCTCGCCTCGTTGTCACTGCGAGCTCTCGGACGACTCAAACTCGTGCGGAAGCCATCGAGCAAGTTCCGCTTCGAATTCTGCTGCTGCAAGCTTTGGGAATTGGTGGCTGAGGAAGTACTTGGTATGGGAGGTTTCTTGTCTGAAGAAGAGGAAAGGTTCTTCTTGATGCGTTCCTCTACGCGCGACAAGGATGACGTGGAGGTCTTGGAGGAAGGGTTGGAGGTGGAGGTAGTGAGGTGCTTTTTCGTCGCTACGTCAACCACTTCCCACAGGTGGGTCATTTCAGAAGAGGTGCTAAAAAGTCAGAAAGAAAGGAAAAAACAATCAAACTAAGGCAAAACATAACCAATGGGGAAGGCAAACACAAAAGTTAATCAACTAAGTAAACAAGGTTTGTTAAATCAGTAAGACTCATGCAACGAAAATGAAGAAAACACGAACAAAGAGATATCTAACTACTAAAAAAAACCACAGCAAGGTATGATGATCTAAGTGACTTTCATTGTTGAGTTCGAACTTTTTGTAATATTTCTATATTTACAGGCAGAGAGAGACACGTCTGCAAATAATTGATAGTGGACATAATTCTTTCCAACACGAGTGTAAAACCATCTCTTAGCGTATGCACCTAATTAGTACAGTGAATACTACAGTATACCAACTGATTCACGCAAACTGTGTTTGTATACATCTGAAAACACCGGTCATTATCGATTTGATCAAGGAGAAAGCAAGACTTTTTGTCGTAGATCTACCTAGAGACAAGAAATGAAAGTAGCAACAACAGTAGCGAGAGCAGCAGAGTACGTATTACAGGCAAGCGGACTTCGTAAAGTTGTTGTTGTCGTCCCCCTTGGCAAAGTACGGGCTACATACTAGTAAAATGAGAAGTTATAGGAGCGTAAGTACTCGTCCATGCGACGAGTGCCATCGTAAAGTCGCCACTTGCTTTCGTGTCTCTGTCAACAGGTACTTATATTGCGTTTAACTAAAATAAAATGACTTTGTTGAGGATAACCACACATGTACTTACTAACGTACTAAAGACTATGATGAACTTGTTGCACGACGTGACTAGTAGAAGCAGTTACAAGAGTCCCATCCCATCCTTCTCTCTCTCTAACCATGTAGATCGTCGTCGTCTTGAAAAGATCTGATAATAATGAGCTGTGTTTGTTTGAAGAGCTTGATATTGACGTCAACTTTTTTGTATATCACACACAGTTCCGTTGTATGCAGTTCTTCGGCATCAGCTGTAGGAGCCAACGTCCAATACAGAAGTCTCCCAGACACATTACACATCACCGTGACCCCACAGAGAGACAGAGAGAGGGAGATAAAGAGCTCGCGAGCGAGCGTTAATGCAACCGAGACCCGTAAAGTGCATGTTGTTTGTCGGATGCCTGCTCTTCCTTCTTTTTTGTTCACTTACTACTCCTTAGCCAGCTTGCTGTGATAGGCGATTGGAGCCGCCAGCGCCCTAAGGAAGTCCATTTGCGTCTGCAGCTGCTTCTTCATAATGCCGATCCACCGGTCCTTGCTCTCCTGGTCCTCTGCCTGACACACGATGCGCAGCTCATCACGGGCAGGGTCGTTTGAACGGATCAGGAACTTGAGGGGATCCCCGTCCTCGTGGCGTTCCTCCAAAGCCATCTTGTTCACCTGCACAATGGAATGGCATTTAGGGTTCAGTGTCCAAATAGCACCCGGCGGACTGGATGCAAGTAACGTCTGCGTGATCGCCTTCAAAAAGCTCCTCACCAAATTTGGTCCAACAGCATTTTTGCCTAGTGAGATCCAACCAACTGTAAGTTACACTTGGATTTGCTTCAGGCATGAATAATCTACGGTCAAATTCGTAAAATCCAGAGTCGCAAATCAGAGCAACCAATGGTCGAAAGGCACGAGAAGACATGACTCTTGCTCTGTGGACATAGGCAGCTTGTATACTGGTAACTTTTCACCACATTTTTGGCTATGGGAGGATGACCAACACGTGATGAGTTGTGGTCAAGCTCTGCGGCTCGCTGGCCCTGTTAACTGTGGCCAAAGTAATTCTGGGCGGGCAGGTAGAGAAATGCTTTCCTGAGTGATTCCACCCCTCCATTCTCACTAGTTCAGTTTTAACAACTGCCGCAAATATTATGCACAGTAGATTCTGAGATTTCCGTCAGGTTCAAGAAAATAAGGCATTTTTCCTGCTGTCGTATGGAGATAGCATACGTACGCTGTATGCTGGCGATTTCTCTGTACTGCGTACATTTATGAGGCTCAGTACCTACGCTGTGTATACGTACTTCACACGGTGTACATACACTGTACGCACAGCAACTACGTGTTGGTGCACTTTGACTGCCCTCGCTTTCTCCCCCCCCCCCCCCTATGCCCACGCATTCCCACGCACGCGCTATCTGGTGTAAACATTGAGTGTCGGTGATCAAACAAGAGGAACGACACCTGATACTCTTGTGTCAACCTCTCACTCACCAAGAAGTGGGCCTTGTACACGTAAACTGGGCTGGTAAACATCGTCTTCTTGCCGACGATCTCGCTAAAGATCATGATCTGCTCAAAGAGGAAGACTGTGTACGGCTTCATCTTGGGAGGTCCGTTAGCCGCGGACGAAGATGAAGACGAGGACGGCCCGGACGACGACGAGGAGGAAGTAATGTCTACACACAGTAGCGGGCCTCGATGTAGCAGTTTGCCCTGGGCAGTGATCTTCCCCTGAAATAAATATATGCCGGTATGATGTGGCAAGACGAAAGCTGGGGTAACCTCCATTCGACATACCTCAAACCCTTGTAACCTGCCGATGTCCATCATGTCGTTTGCCTGATTTGGGACGACAGTCATGACGTGGAAAGCCTTTGCGATGGCCTCCGCCTCCTCCTGCAGCCCCGCACGCTGAGAGTACTTCAAGATGGCCTCCAGCAACATGTGGTACTTGGTCAGCCTCTGAATGGGCTTTATCAGCAGGTCTGGTAAACGGAGCTTGAAACCCAGTTTGAGACGAATTTCCTGCGAAGGGTTGAAGGTGCAGTGCGGAGTTATTATGTGGATCTCTCTCATGTTGCACTAACTCAAGCTCTTACCTCGAAGTATGTATCGATGTACTCGGAGACGATGTATTCTGACTTTGGTTTGTTCTGACAATAAACGACGTACATTTGAAACTTGCGGTCGTACTTCTTGAAGAGGTTGCCTAGCTCCACCGGATTCGCTATCGACTTCTCGAGATTTTTCAGGAAGAAACTAAATTACGAGAGAACAAAACGACGTAAAGTTAATCTTGCACCAATATAATCAAGTTTGCTCACTCTCTATGCCACTCGAAGATGGCCTCGATGTTTCCGAAGACCATCCGATCCTTGCCGTCCTTGAGATCTTCTGGCATAGCAATTATGTCTGGGTCCCCATCTTTCTCCTTGCTCTCCTTCATGTACTTGATGTACTCGACGCATTGCTCCAGATCATGCACGTAGCTCTGCTCAGTCTCCAACAGCTCGTTCAACCGATAGGAGCGCTGCTGGATGGTTTTCTCGACCAAATCTTTGCTAGCGGCGGGAAATTCAGGTGCAGCCGCAGTGGAATCACTGACGGCGGGGGTTGACTGTGTAGCAGCGGCTGCGGGTTCCTCGTCCACAGAGATCATAGCTGTAGAGTCCTATAAGAAGAGAAAACGTAGGTAGGCACAGAGAATAGGCTTCAAAGGGGGAGCACTTACCTTTGCCTCTCCAGATAGCGGTGGCAGAGATGAGATCGGTTGCATTGGAGGTGGCACCTCCACAGGAGGATCTTCGGCGTCGTCTTCTGCGGTCTTTCCGGTGGTGACTGCGATGCCGCGGGTGGCGACTGAAGCCGCAGCTGCCGAGGAAACCCCTGCTGACACCCTACTGGCGGCGGCGCCCTCGTCGGACTCGGAGTGACTCTGCTTGTTGCCCATGGGTACCTCGCCGAGCTGAAGTAGAAGAGACACGAGTGAATTTGTGGAGGAAGTGGACATTTCAATCCTGCACTGTCGTAATCCATCATATTATACCCAACGCGGCAAATCCACTGTGATGTCAGGAGGGAAAAAAGCGTGAGGGAAGAAGCAATCGGCCGTGATATATACATATCGATGGATATTGTGATGTCAAATGTATATAAATTCACTACAAGTCCGCCTTGTCTGTCCCTCAGCTCTCTCTCCCACAATGTAATTCTCTCTTTTCTCTCTCGACCATCTGGTAACGAGCCTTCTCGCACTTCCTTGCCAATGCTCGCTCGTGCACGCAACAACTACACTTCCAGCTTTCCGTGATAAAATAGGCAGAAGAAGCGCAACAACGGAGAGCCCACGAGCAAGGAGGAAGACGCCCCCTCATCCTGCCATGTAGTAATTGCATTTTTCTCTTTCTTTGGTTTTTTTCCCTCGCTCTTACCAACTCTCCGCTACTGACCGCCTGCTTCTGTTGCTGTTGCTCCTTCTTGTTCAGCACCACCCCGAGCATGGCGGCGCACAACTGCTCATTGATGTTCGCTAGGCCGGCTCGCACGTTGGGCTGCGAGTTCGACCTCTGCCTGGTGGCGCTGGCGTCGACGACGCACAGCCGATTTGGCTGCTCCGAAGGCCGTCGCGAAGACGTGGGCGAACCCATGGGAGGATTCGCTCGAAGTCTCTCCATGTTAACACTCGCGCTGCTCGCTGTTCTTCCTCCTTCTGGCAGTCACTTTTGACTTCTCTCTCCTCTCTCTCACCCGGGTCTGCTCCCGAACGAATGTCTGCTCTCTCCCTCTCGCCCCCGATGTCTTACTACAAGTTGGCTTGAGAAAGGGCTGCTGGAGAAAGATGCTCCGCTCTCTCTTGCTCTCTCATTCTCCGACTCTGAGCAACTGCTGCTATTAGTAGTACAACTGGCAGACTTATAGCAACGTCCTACGTGTGGCACAAACAGCAGAGGTAGCTGGCAACAGTTGGGAGAGGCGTAGTAGTGGGGCCTCGCCGACTTTCGCATGCGTCTTCGTCGTCGCCATATTAAAAGTAGTCACGACTTGGTGGTCTCTTTGATGTCGCATACGTCACCGGCGGCGGGCGAGTTAGGAGGGAATAAGGCTGGCAGGCGCACAAAGCAATGAGAGATTTCTGGCGTCGCTTTGTCGCCGCGCAGAGACGAGATGGATGGAGATGGCCTTGGCAACAAAGATGAGCCAGCAGACGACCCGCGCTGCGCACTCACACCCAAAAGGAGGGGGACGAAGGAGAATTGGTCACTGACGTTTAATTACGGGGCAAATCTTGGGCCAGACGGAGAATTGCCCGTAGCACTGGAGTTTGTCAGATGGCGATGCATATCTCTGTCTCTCCTTGGCTGTCGCGCTGGCTCCCTCACTCCCTCACCGTGCTGGCGGTGACGGCGGCGGCGGCGGCGGCGGCGGCGGCCATGGCCGATGGCCGAGGAGGTGTGCGTGAACGCGCTTTCACGTTTATCGTCAAGAAACTGCCTCTTTCCGTACTTTAACTACCTTCTCGTACTTCAATGAGAACCACCGACGATGTCGTTGCATTTCTTGGAGGAAGTTTTTTAAGGAGGCAAACCAACGATGCACCAGCACATTACTCTTTCCTCTCTCGTCGACAGCGCGAGATTGCTCGCTCACAAAAAAGGCGGCACCACTACTAGAACACTATTACACAGCAGCTCATTTGACCCGCGAGGTATGTGTGCGTGCACGCTGTGGCTCCTTGGGCACATGACTGAGAAAGAGAGAGAGAAGCACACTCGCACTCACACCAATGATTGGAAGGTCGCTGGCTCATCCTCTGAATGAACGCGCGCGCGCACCCTTAGTGCTTTTAGGCGGTCATAGAGGTAGGTACCTACACGCGCTATCTAAGTATGTAGCAGGCAATGCATGCATGCAAAAAGACAACCTGTGGCCGCCGCAGGAAGGAAGCATCAACAGGTTGGTTGGATGGACGGCGCTAGAATGAGTCGCCGCGTACCTGTGCGTGCCTGTATGCGCGCGCGGGCGTGAGTACATGTGAGAAATGCCTGAGATGACGGCGCAATTTCGTTGTCTCACATATGCGGTGACGACGTTCTCCTACCTTAAATTTGTTCCTTGATATTTGCTTGTGGATTCCGGCTGTCTTGGAGGTGGCGGGGTCCGTGGCCGAACTCACGCCGCCGGCGGCGGCAGTGGCGGCGGTTGCCGCAGAAGGCGAGGAAGAAGAGTTCAGCTTCCCCTGAGAAAGCTTGCGGATATTGGGCAACCATTTTCTATGCCAAAATGAGATGCGTTACACTCGTTACTTAGCATGCCGCATACGATTTTTCTTTCTCTCTCTCAATTACTCACTCACCCACTGAATCCTCCTTTCTTTTTGCTGCCCGAGCCCGGTGAAGCACTTCCTAGTCCTCCTCCAGCCGCTGTTGCATCGGAACTCTCTGGGGGGGAAGGAGGAAAAAGAGGTACACATATCAATCTAAGATACGTATATCAAGTAGGCAGCAATAAACACTTCACGTATCCACACACCGGAGCTCCGGAGCAAACGACGCCATGTGTCAATATCGATCAATGCACACACATTGCATGTATATAAATCTTAAAATTGCCTCCATGAAAACGCTGGGTGCAGACACGGCCGCTTCTAATACGAGAAGAGTGTAAGTGTTTTCCATCCACCCTTAAAAACCTCATCAACACTTGCTCCTGGTGATACCGATTGCTGGTGAATTACGCAGACTCACACGTAGTCACCGCATAATTCAAACTCGACGACGACTCTATAGAAAACGAAAAAGCGTTGCTGGCGGAACAAAGCGTAAAACTAGAGGCGCCACCCGTTTCTATATCTATAGACGTGTTAGTGCCCCGGAAAAGTTTGCATAAGCCCCACTAGAAAGGCGTGCTTAATTCTCCTCAGGCTGCCCGACAAGCATGTGGGGGGAATGATCGAGGGCGAGTAAGCTAAGGTCCACTATCGGTATTATGTACATAAGTACGCATAAAGTTAACAGGAAAGCTCTCCCCACTTGCGCGCGCGCGCACACGCGCGCACACACACACATTCACTTACGAACGTGCTCATATGTGCTACACTCAAGAGACCCCTGGACTGGAAGCCAAATTGGGCCACGGTGGCCTTGGGGTCCATGCTGCTGCTGTCCATTTGACATTGACAGTGCCAAGGGAAGCCAAGAAAAGGGATAAAGAAAGCTCTCGCTCTCTCGTTCGCTCTCTGCTGCGGCCAGGCTGAGGGAGCCCTACGGTTTTGTTTCTGAGGACGTGTGCATTGGTATTTTTGATGCGTGCGTGCAAGGAGCCTGTGACGATTGTGTAGGGTGCTCCAGCCGGAGCCCATTGCGCGGCGGCGTCCAAGTTCAGAGGGGCCGCCAGACACGTGCGGGTCCAGTGGGGCGGACCAACACTCGAGTCTCGCCGTGTCCCGCGCCCACACCAACCTTAAGCTGCCCACCGCCGCCAAGTAGCGTACAAGCGAACACGTATGACGAGCACTAAGTGCGCCGAAGTGCGTGCCGAGGTGTTGCTTGAATAAAATGTACAGCAAGAAGCAAAGAGTATGGCCGAGGGGAGGTAGTAGCACTCTTCGGAACGTACGTATTGGGAGGGCACCTTGTTCTCGACGTAGAGAGTGCCTAACGCAAATAAACATTGCTCCGACGATAAGGTTTACTCTTCTCTTGCTCTGGGAACACCACAGTCCCCAGTATGACGGTGTCAAAGACCGAAGGACGAGCTCTGGCGTTTCTCTAGGAGTATGAAAGGTATATCACGGTACATCCAGGCACTACACATGTACTGGATGGCTGTGGAGTGGCCACATTGGGACCATGAGTAAGGTCTTTCTTTCTCCCCCTTTCCTTTCACACCATCGTACAATTAGCAGCCTAATGCAACTACCAGAGGCCTGAGGATACAGCTGTACTGAGCTCAGTAGCAGCATAATGCTTTCTTTCTGCTCGACGCCACTTCTTCCAACCGCTGCTTGCCGTCAGAATGTTTTTCTTGGCCCAACCTCCTCATATGCCCTGTACATTCACCCTTTACAAGTAGCTTAAGACCCGTCGATATTATGTACAGAGCATGATCGAACCTCTTTCCTCACGGACGTTCCCTAAAACCTTGTTGGCAAGCATCTTCCAACGCTCTGGCTTGGAATCGCCGCCGTTGGCGCCGCTCGTGGCTGCGGCTGCGGCAGCGGCTGCGGCTGCGGCGGCCGCCGCCAGGTCTGACTTCTCGACCTCATCGGAGGTTGCTGCACCACCTTTCTTGGCAGGAGTGGAGTTCCTCCTGCCACGGAGAATGGCCGAGGAGCTCCTCCTGACAAGGGCAAAGGTGGACTGACTGCGATCAAACAGCCCAAAGGTGCTGGTGGTCCGGCGGCGCTCCATGGCATGGTATTAACGCGTCGCTTGTTCTCCGTAGCACAATGCTTAATGCGGCGCACTAACGATGCTAATGCGACTGCTGTGATGATTTTGAAAAGGTTGACGGCTGTGATGCATTGAACGCTGCCGCCGCCGCCGCTGCTCCCACACTGACGCTTGTCTTCATGCACACAAACAACCTCATCATTGAGCTCTGCCGTCTCTATTAGCACTGATCTCGAGCCCGTCTGCCATAGATTAAGTAGGCTGTGGCGGGGCGATGACGACGACGTCGGCGGCGCTCCACAATATAACGAGTCCTCCTCCTCTCTCTCCTTTTTCTGGAGTGCACATGAATCGTGTGTATGTACATATACAGAGTATCTGCCACCACTAATACGGACTCGCTTTTTCCACCCAGCGAACCGGTCTCGTTCTGGCCGCGTTCGCCGCCTCCTTCCATCGGAATTCACAAATGGATAAAAGCCCTATTACTTCTTGGGCAGCAGAACAGAGCAAAGCAAGGCCTGGTGCTACGACCCAAGTTTTTTTTCTTCAGCTTCGTCTTCCTCCTCCTCCTACTTCTTCCTGCTGCTGCTCCTGCATTGGCTAAGATCTGACGGATTCGAGACAAACGCGCGCAGGAAGCAAAACGGGCGCGCTCAAAGGAGCTGAAGCAGCCGCAGCCACAAAACTTTGAATCTCTTGCAAATAAAAAATGAGGAGAGAGAGAGAGAAGGGTTTAAAATATTCCGGGCAGCGAGCGCGATTTCTTCAGCCCGCTTTTGCTTTTGCTAGTGATAAAAATCCGAGTGGCCTCTCTCTCCTCCTCCTCGTCGTCGTCGTCGTCGTCGTCGTCGTCGTCGTCGCCCTCCTCCTTCTCCTCCTCGTCGTCCTCCTCAGCCGTCCGATTAAGATCGAAAATTCTGCTGCTATCCTTTTCTCCTCGTCTTCTGTGACATACAGAAGACACAGACAGCGAGCAGAAATGCTTTGCACACAAGGACGCTGCTGTCACTACTGCGTGTACACGACGATTACAAGTGTGCTGAAACTCCGGGCCTTATGTCTGTGCCGCCAAAAAGGCACCCTTCGTGACAGTTTATGGCTTGCCGGCTGCTGCCGAACGTGCCGCCGCTGTCGCTGTAGGTGACGCCGTGGTCGCGGCCGCCGCCGTCGCCGCCGTCGCCGCCGCCGCCGCCGCCGCCGATGCTGCTGCAGCAGCCACCGTCCTTGGCTGCTGCATGAGAGGAAGGAAGCAGAGGAGGAAAAATCCACTTTCTCTCGCGCTCTCTGTGGCCCAAAACATTTGCTCCTGGATGGATTCCTCCGTGTGTCTTGTGCACGCAACCAGAGAGGTCATTGGCGATGGGTAGCAGCTCAAATCAAGGGGAGGAGAGGCAAATATTCCGTGGAATCTGGCCCGCCGTGATCAACGCGGCCGCGTTGGAGGAAAACAAAGTTGTTGTTCTTTTTCAACTTCTGCTCAAGGGAGGAAGACGAAATCCTGGAGAGGCTAACTATTCACATTGGGTTCTAATCAATGCATAATTATGGCTTAGATAGTACCGATGAGAAAGTTCGTCTCTCAACTGTTGGCGAGATGTCTGACGTAACCTCACGTGACTTGTGCTATTGACACGTCACATGAGCCTAGGCCTGCTTCATCGTGCTGCACACATACGTACCCTGCGTATGCAACGTACCCAGGGTGCGTGGAACGTCACAACTGCTTCATTTGCGGATGTGGCGACGTCCACTGGCTTGATCATGTGCCTCCAGTTCTTAAGAGCTATTCTCTATATTTCTTGGCACTTTCATTTCCTACAACAAAACAGTGTCAAGTTGGAGGAAGGCAAGAAAAGAGTAGGTGAGCGGAACTAAGACTATCACGACAACAAATGGAATTGCGATGTCTTTGAAATGGCGTCTAGTTGGGTACTCAAATTTGGTGAACTCGACCTCCCTCCACCCGTCGGACTTCATCACGTCAAATGCTCTTGGAGAGCAAGGTTTCCTCTACCTTCCTCCCAAACGTGGTCTTTCTGAAGGACACTGTGGAGAGGGAAGAGGCCACAAAGGAGGGGAGCTACGAGGGGATGCCCTCAGGAGGCATGTTGACAAGGCTATCATCAACTAAACGTTGGTTGGTGCATTTGACCAAAAAGATTAAAGGACTCACTTTCGGTTTAAATTTTTTTTAATCCCTGACCAACTGCAGCCTGAACCTCAGCATGTCAAATTTGGTCCAAGAATCCGTGTAGTCCTTCCTGCTCGGTGGATTTCCCGGGCACCCGGACGTGGACGTCACAGCACATGAATCTTGCAGACTGCGCGTGCAAGTGCTCGACTGCTAAAGCTTGCTTAGCGGAGCCTTTTTTTTTTTTTTAGCCAATTTGCGTTAGTTGAGGTCTGAGTGTTGGGACCGTTCTGGGGACTGTATGTACATTGGTATCAAGTCGCTATCATACTTTAAAGGTGAGAGCGAGTAAGTATGCGAATACTTCATAGTCGCGGGTTATGCACACTCAAGAAGTCCTTCATCGAATGCAAACTCACGCATGCGTGCATGAACAAACTTATTTTTCGCTCCTGGGTGCCACTTTGGTGAGGTTGCTGAGCACACACACTCGCACGCACGCACAGGCACACACACAATGTCCATATTAGAGGTTTTTGAACCTTTGAGTCAAAGCATTGATATGCAGTTTTGGTGTGTGTATGTAGAAATCTTGGTTTAAAAAAAAAACGTGATGAAAGCGCACAAAAGACGCTGAGACACAACTGTGGAAGGCGTGACACGTGCGTAATGACGTGCAGTGCATGCGCCCTTCAGTGAGCATACAAAGAAGTCTTTAATAATTATGAGGGGCTCTTCGGCCGCTAACCTCTTTCCCATAATTACTCTACAGACTTCGCACCTACTGCTAGTGAGTAAGACGAGCCAAAAAAAAGTGGAGACAACTTTGACTATGACTGCTTTAGTAATGGGTCAAAGTTCACTTGGGTTCAATATAAACAAGGTGAACTTTTGCGGTGGGGGGGGGGGGGGGGGGGGGGGGGGGGGGGGGGGGGGGGGGGGGGGTGGGGGGGGGGGGGTGTTGGTGGGGTTTTTTTGGGGGG
>JAAUXU010017156.1_pt1 | contig 15029 bp, 15 predicted proteins | sample 7278151 | NCBI WGS metagenome assembly JAAUXU01 (sample SAMN14350113, study PRJNA611818) | marine sediment metagenome | isolation source: surface marine sediment (1.8m) | place: French Polynesia: Moorea | collected 2018-08 | reverse complement strand
GGCCCGAGAGTCAAAGCCTTCAAGGAAGAAAATGACTCGAACAATTTGACTCTCGGGCTGAATGTAGGAGACTCCATCACTGAGGTGTGGCCAGAGATTGAGAGACTCAGTGACAGTTCTGCTATTGCATCCTTTAGGTCCTCTCTATGGGGGTTTCTCAGTTGTCTCTTCCTCAAGTTCATAATCCATCAGATCGTCTTCCCCTCTGGTGGGGCTTTGGAATTCTCCACTTTCATCCTGTTCTTTGTCTTCTCCTCATACTGCTTTCCCTTTTCCTCCTATAATCGTATCGCACCTTGGTAGTGCAATGCTCCCCAGTGTTGGGTCCTCTTTCTGGGCTTTGCTCAATACTGTCACTGATCCCCCGCCGGTCTTAATATTGTGATTGCTGCCGCTTTGCTCTTCCCCTCCGGCTTGGCTGGTTCGGGGCACCCTGCTCTGCTTAACCACAGCCTTAGTAGTTACACCCAGATGTCCAGCGATGACAGCTTGAGTAGTGATGTTGGGGATCTGAGTTTTCAAATCCAGGTACTATAGGATATTCTACCGTCAACAATGGGGGACTGCTCATCTCTACCACGGACAACTTGCATGCATCCCTATTGCTAACCCTTCCTTCTCCACCCTCCCCTCGAGCTGTCCCTCTGCCTCCAAGCTGCCTATCAGGGATCCAATAGATGGCTCTGCCACGCTGGACATCTGGGTGTGTCTGTGGCTTAACGCACCGGTACTTGTGTGTTTGGTACCTGGCCGGTGCTCTACTTCCAAGTGCTAAGCATAGAGCATGGCCAGCCAGTGTCCCTTAGGTTCCATGGACCGCATATGTTTTATGGCTACGTTGTCGGTCCTCCATTTGAACTTTCGGCAATGTTGGAGGAAGTATTGCCATTTTTCCATGGCGGCTGATTGTGTGTGTCTATATTCGATTCCCATATTTTGCGCAGCATCACACAGATGGACGGACAAACAGACAGACAGACACATGAACAACGCCTTGTTTTTACTCCTCCCCGTGAAAGTTGGGGGGGCGTTTCTTAAAAAAAATCCATATATATTGTTAATAAGACGGAAATACATGTATAGAGAAAAAACATATCCCACCCTAGCCTAGAAAATTGGGAAGTATTCAGAGGCCCACAGCGTTAAACAGAGCGAGGCTTTCGCGCTCCCCATTTCATTGGGCAGAAAGAATGGCCGAAACACGAAGTGCTGTGGGTGTGTTTGTCCATCTGTCTCTTTGCGGCGCAGCAAAGAGACTTTGCGCTCATCAAGCAATGGGGGCTAATAATGAAAATGTTAAGAATGGTTTTCACAGCTGAAGAGGGGATAAAACCTAACTTTTAGGAGGGAATAATTGACTATTTTTGATCAGAACTCAATTTTACTCTGTTCAAGTTACAGCTCTGTCACTCCTAAGAAATCAGACCCTGATCATTCATTTTTGCAATTTACAGCAAGCTGTGGTAAAAGTCAGCGAAAAAAGTAGAAAGTTGGTGAAGGAAGTAGACAATAGATGAGACGAAGACTTTTCTTCCACTAATCTCTCCTCTAACAGATATGACATTGTTGTGGCTGGAGGGTACGATTTGGTGATTGGGAAACGCGTGAGACACACTGAGATTTACAACACTGCAACTCGAAAGTGGAGGGAGGGACCAAGTCTGCCACAAGAAATGGAAATGATGGCCTCTGTGCAGTATGAGGACACTTTTCTGCTGGTGGGTGGAGAGACTACCTATTCTAAATATCTCGACACCATTTACCAGTACGACCAGACCTCAGAGACCTGGATCCTCAGAGAAGAGAGACTCTCCACACCCGGACGTTCCATCGGTGCAGTTCTGGCAGGTCCTCCTGCAGTTGAATGCAGCTAATGCATCCAATACAGTTAAAGAGTAAATGACAACACATTCAAGCATGCTTGTAGGCTGGAAGTTGTAGCCTTCATGTGTAAATAAAAGCAGTTGTCTCACCTGGAAATATTTCTGTTCTCAGTCTGATCCTTCCCCTAAAGGTTCTGGTCACGTTTTTCGTTGTTCTCTAACACCTCTTTGATGGGAGGACAGATCTCGTTTGGGAGGAAAGCACCCCTGACCTGAGCAGGGACAATGGGGAGTTAAAATTACCATTGAACGCACGTGAGATTTGCAAATGTAAACTTCTTTTTGTCAGCATTGACTCTGGGAAGTGCTGTGGATCAGAGCAACTCTCTAAAAGCAAGTTGGAGAAAAGTGCGCTTCAAGAGGATTGTTCCACTTCAGGTCCTGGCCAAAGATCTGTGCTCAGACTTTCCAAAAGCTGATTCTGATCTGAGTGATTGTGCTGGGTGCTGGAGGGAAAAGTGCGAGGAAAGGTGGAGATGACTCAACTCTAGTCCTTGGAGCACTGAAGGCATAATAATAAGGACAGAGTTCAGCCATAGCTGGTGAGAAGTGGCGTATTTTAGGAGTTGACTCCGACTCTTCACGGTTCGACGTCTACTCCAACTTTGTACTGAGGATCCATGAGTCGACTCATTGGAGTCACTTTACCTGAAGGACCTTTACCAGGAAGGAAGACTCTGTGTCCTGTGCGTTGCATACGAATGCTTCTGGAAGTTAGAATAAGACAAAGAGACATTTATAGCATTCATTTGGCTTTGTTTCCATTACGGAATGCTGGAACTTCAACCACATCATCATTTAGTCTTGCTGTCTCGGCGAGTAGAGGTGTGCAACTTTGGGAGTCAACTCGAGCTGTTTCAAGGTTCGGGACTCATCTACAAGGCAGACTCAATGTGTCGAGAGTGAGTCTGTGGTGGGCCCTCAACTGGAAAACATCTACTCCAGTTCCCCCTCCTACACCAACTCCTGCTCCCTCCTCGACTCGGAGATGGAGAGACTGGGCTTGCAACAATAATATTTAAATAATTACGAACAATAATAAACCCCATAATATACCTTGCATGTAACTTAAATCCTGTGTCCTACTCTATACAACATATTCCTTGAGCCCACTGGTCTCGCCCATGTAAGAGTTATTGCAGTGGACATGACAACCGCAAAAAAAATGCCAATTTTTAGAGGTATTCCCAGTGGGATGCGGAATTAAGAGGTTTCGTCAGGTTGTGTTGCCGGCAGAACCCAAATCTCCAATACTTTTATCGATCTCCTGAAAAATTTTAACCGTACAATTCTTAATTTCCTGAGAAACTTTCTTGAACTCTCATCCACGCTTGACGCGGAGACCCACGTTTCTCGACATGGTGGGGATCATCTAACCTTTTGCCGCCACAGTTTGCTCATTTTAGGTCCTGCAAAATCCTCCCACTTCTCACAGCTACTCCATGGAACGCTGGTCAGCACAGCTTCCAAGAATTCTTCAGTCAACTTCTGTGTGTCTTCATCCATCACACCAGATGCCCTCTTGGCATGGGAAGGGCCAACAAAGCCTGTGTCTGATTAAAAGCATTCTTTGGTTGCTCTGATTCATATCAATCACAAGAATAGAGTCTTAAGTGACTTAAATGGAAGGATTCCAGTTGGCTTTGATGAAACAGCAATACTGGATGGAGTCTGGGGGATGGAGTCTTAAATTCTGGATTGCTAGAAAGTTCATTGAGGCATTTCTTACGAAAATGAACAATCTCATGATTTAAATGTGTAAGGTATGACTTCATTTGTTTCACAGTCCGTGCGTTTTGCGCAGTCGATGCTGTCCACACACTTTGTGCTGGCCACGATGAGGACGGAGAAGGGCAATGTGCGATGTTCAACTGTTTATTCCAGCTCAATTGGAGCAGTTAACGTTAACTGCTTCCAGAGTAGCCTCACCCTAGTTGCAGCAGTATTGCTAGTATTGGTTTGTATACTTGTGTGCAAACAATTTGAGACGTCTGCTTGATGTGACAATACCGATGAGAGTGATCTTGACCTATAACGTCTGAGCGCGCTTGACACATGTCTTATTCACAAATGCGAGGAACCCTGGAGATTGTTGCTCCTTTTTGTGTCTGTACTCAGAATGCTCGAGGTGTTATAAACAAGGTTGAGGACTAAACTCTCAAATAACTGAAATGAAAGCTTTAAATCGATGCTTTTGCAACTTGAATATTGAACTTTGACGAACACTTTGAAGTTTAAAACAAAACGGCAGGAATAATTGTGGTGCTCCTCACCCGGTACAAATTGTGACCTAATGAAATGTGAACTGAATGAAGATTTTGCTGTGGTTCACCCCTTACAGATCTGTGTTCATATTTTTTGTTCAACTTTTTTCATATTGCTCAGTCATATTGAAGCGCTTAATTCTTCGAGCTTTGACAGAGCTTGTTTTACCCGTCTGAGGCCTTAGACTGTCCGAGGTCAATGTGAGGTCGAGGACAGTTCAAATCGGCGAGGAAACAGATGACGCTTTGACCACACAATTTGTGCTTCGATGTGAGTCTCTTGCTTTGCGAACAGTTGGCCTCTATTGAGTACCTTCCTTAAAAAACGAGTGCTCATTCATCAAGTTGCTCTGATGAAAAAGTTTAGCTAGAACGCAAAACACATAAAAAGTTCAAATAACTGTACCTTGCTCTTTAGAGGTATTCAGGCCTGAAGGTTTTATGCCCTGAACAAAGTGTAAACAATTTTGAACAACAAAAAACGCATTTTATTGGAGAAATGCAGTTTAACTATGGCTAACAACTTGAAAGGTATTGGATGGGAGTGAGAACAATAAAAAAATTTTAAGGTGTGCATAAGCAGTAAATAGCATTTAAAATGACACTATAACCGCCCAAGTGTTTGCATTTTTATTAAGAAGTGCATATCTTAGACCACGACATTCCCCTGCCAAGTTTCATGGTGACAGAGTGATGGCAATCAGACTTTTTGCAGGCGTGACTGCATTTAAAAGGTATTTTCTTCCTTCATTGTAATGTAAGGAACAAAATTATTATGGCTTTATAACAATTTGGCCTCGATGAGGTCATCATAGCCCTGTGACGACGAAAGAGGGAATCGAGCCTCGCCTTGCTCGGGTGGACGTTTGTGGTGCACCGATTGTGAGAAGGCGAGCGCACTGAGTCCGGGTCTGCGTGTGCATTGCGCTGATGCGAGGACTGAAGTTATACGGGTGGAAAACTTCAAGTGAAGCTGAATATGCAGCTCCAGAAAAACTTAAAAGAACTGTTATCTCTCCTTATAATTGCTGTAGGAAATGTGTGCGCTACACTGGCCGGGCAAAATGCTCTGATCAGAGTGTGCAGCAATACACTGCGGCCATAGCCACTGTGAAAAGTTCATAGCAATAACATTGGAGGCCTTCACTTTGGCCTTAATTTGATTGTCATGCCTATGACTGTTGGTATAAGGAGTCGCTCTTGAGGTTCCACATCAACTTAAACTGGTGTCTTCAAATGAGCTTAAAAGCCCAAGTCACCGTACTATGTGTTGAAGGTTCCACTTTATACAAGTATCAGGCCTGTACTTTGTCTTCATCCTGGTTCTTTGTGGAGCAGTAGATTGTCCGGTCAATGAAGAGTGAAGCTAATTCAGATTCACCTGGTATGAGAAATATTGTGACAAGATAAGAACAGTCAATAGACATCCATTTCTGAGCAGACAGCTGATGCAGAAGTAAGTGAGACTTCAACATGAGGTTAACTCAGCTGCTGTTCTTTGTGATCTGGCAATTCCAAATGCAGAACAGTGTTTTTGGACAGTCCTCTATTGGTTGCTTTGTGCGGGGTGAGTGTATGGAATCACTGACAATCGGTGGCACATCCACCCCACAGGGTGATCTACAGTGTCTGGAATACTGCACAACTGTTGATGGCAGCAGCTACTTCAGCTATGATCCACAAAATTCTGTTAGTATTATTGATCATTTCTTCTGCGAAGGCATCTTATCCAATGTCTGATTTTCAGTATTGCTTGTGCTTTGCAAATTGTGAGGTGCTAAGTGATTCCATGTGCTCTGATTGCACTTCTGGTGGCCTCTCTTGTTTTGATGATGAGTGCTTTGTTACAAGTGCCAGGTGAATGGTTTGGCTGAGTTATTAGAGGTGATGCTGAAAGTCCAAGTCTTGTATTTTCCTAGAGTGAATGGATTATTGCTCAACATGAATGCTGCCACCAATGTCAATGAGTGTGCACAGGAGTGCAATGCTCTCGATGCTTGCAACTGGTTTACCTATGACAGTGTGGGTCCAGCTTGCATCCTGACAGAAGATAGAGAGTCCGTCTCTACTTGCCCTACCTGAACTTATGGGCATGATGGTTGTATTCCGGGTAAAACACTTAAGATTTTTTAAAACACTAGAAATGCACAATTTTTTCTGATCAGCATCACATTAACAATTTTTGTATGGGCAACAAATAAGTGGTTCAAAGAAAATTGAATTGCAAAAGGTGAGAATTCAAGCTGTTTTCAGGGCGAAGTCACATAATTTGTGTGTGGCAGAATTTTTCCAGGAAAGTGATGATCATTGATTGAAAAAAACACCAGAACCACAATTATTTTCATCATGAGACAAGCAAAATTTGTCAAGTTCTTTTATGCTGGAATATTAACTTGGTAATGTATAACTTGCAGTTCCACTGTTTCAGCAGTTTTCTGGCTGATTCTCACAGTCCTGTTATGAGCAATGTTAATAAGCTCCTACAAACTTTGTCCCACAACTGGCACATGATGCACTTGAATGAAGTGTCCAACATTTTCCCATCATTTCTTATTTGCAGACCTTACATCACTGTTCACTTGCGGTGGCTGGGACGGTAGCAATTCTTTAGCTGATGCTGAGGTTATTGACCTTGCCTCTTTGGAAGGCTCCAATCCTGACAGAACTTGTACCGAAGTGCCTGATATGCCAATCGGGAAAGGTGATCTTTTTGCAATGTGGGACTATGGTGACAAATCAGTCCTCTGCTGTGGTGGTGGTGGTTTTAATGAGTCCCTTCTCCACAAGCAATGTTCAAAGTACTCCGGTGCTGATTGGATTGACCTGGGAGACATTTTGATCCATGACAGGAGATGGTCTGCGGCAGTGGAACTCAGTGATGGCCGTTATTGGATCTCGGGAGGAGTCGAGTAGGAATTGCTGAACCTTTGTGTAGCAAGTGCTGGGTTGGGCAAAAGTTGAGTCTCATTCACGTATTTGTCATGAGGGGCCCAGATAAAAAGTTTCTAGTTGTATGCACGTAGCACATTTTAAAAGTATTCTTAAAAAATGTGCACTCCAGAAGTGATTTTCTTTTTCAGTCCTGGAAGACAAGGTAATTTTCATAAGAAAGCTTGAAGCCTCGGCAGTTAAATCACTTAGTTTCGTTTCAGATTCATTTTAAATGAGTATTTATGGTTTTGTCCACTGTCCAGTTGTCTCAAAGTGTCAGATTTGTGCAAGTTATTTCCCAGTACTGCCTTTAGTGTGCAATTTTTTCCAAAAGTGGAGCTAATGCTAGATTGCCAAATTGTCTAGCTCTCCAAAGAATAGAGTAGATTTTACGTATGTTGCTGCAGTATTAAGGAAGTTACACACACTTCACATAAGTACTGAACACAATCAAAATGGGTAAACAAAATGGCCAGTGCTGCTTTTAATAGTCATTTTAATCCAAAGTGAAGAAAATAAGTTTAACTCTCAAGGCTTCAAGCTTTCCAAAGATGTCAATATAGTTTGTGAAGCTGCAGTATTAAGGAAGTTATAATTGTCTGTACCCAAGCCCTGGGCCATGCTACACCTAGAAAAAGGGGGCAGCCAATCCAGCGCTGCTGTCAGAATATTAAAATACTTCAAAATTCAGAATGTGCAATACGAACCGCTGAGCTCGAGAGTGACAAGCACAAGTTTTCACTACCTTTCTATTAACATTGGTTTGAATGATGACATTAAAACATCTTGCATCTACAGTCAGTTCTATGATGCCAATCAAAGTTTGGATTAATGCGTTCCAGCCAAACGCTGGAATTATTGCTCATGCATGCCTTTAGTGAGAACTCAATGCCTTCTGACCTTCGTGGGGTTGGAGAAGACACTTGGCAAGTTGAAAAGTCTTAGTTGTGCCTTCGAGGTAAAGAGCTGACTGCCTTCTGAGAGCTTTTGGTCCCTCCCCATGTAGGCAAAGGTTGTGACTTCGCTACTCCTTTGGGGCTAGCATTGATGTGCCCAAGTATGAAATAGTCGGACCAGAAGGGAAAGAAATTATGACCAACCTTTCCCCCATGCAAAGTCTGTGACTTCTGCATTGATTCCAGAGGTGATGGTACAGAAGCCTCCGAGTTCTACCAAGATGGAACATTTCTGGAAGGGCCGCGGCTACCAATCCCAATGAGTCGTCATTGTGCAGTGGAGGTGGAACCTGGATTTGTCTTCATCTCAGGGAATTACAATACTGGTTATGAAAAGACAGCATTTGCATTTGACCCTGCGACTGGAGCATTTGAGAATCTTCCAGACATGACCCAGGGACGAGAGGGTCATGGTTGTGGAGTAGTGGATAAAGGAGACTCGTAAGTCTTGTCTCATGAACTCATTATCTTTGACGTGAAATTTCTTCATCACTGTGCTGGCCTTTTTTACTGGGAGTAGGAATTATGAAACCTCCTCTAAGACATGCCTTCCAATCCCTCTATACATATGAGCACATGTTTTCTGCTATAGCTAAATGCTAGTAGCAGGATGGACTTCCTGCCTCTCCTATTGCATGCCACGCTACTTGACTCTACTCTATCTTTCTTCAGTTAAGAATAAATGTTGTATGTGAACACAGACCTTCTCAACTGCATAACAGAACAACACTCTTTATGTACATGTTTTTTTACTGGATGGGTGTGATAGCTGGCCAGGAGGCAGTTGTGGACATTATGCAGCTTGTCCTGTTCCCCTCCCCCCAGTGTGTGGCAGCTCAGGCGACAAACATGTGGTTTTTTAGTGCTTGCGCATGATGCCAGAGGAATGAATTCATGTGAAAATGATGGGCCAGGGGGCTGGGATTGTCTCATGAAACTTTCAGTCCATTTTATACAGTTTTCCCCCTGAAAAGGCCAAATTTCCATTCTGTTTGGCATGGGTCCCTCTCCAGGTGGCCTCCTTTTGAGCACTTCAGCACCAAAATGGGCAGCCTTGACATTGACCCTGTGTACTCAACATGTGTGCCAGGATCACATCTACACATTCCAATTCAAAATTCTGCCTCAACTTGTCTCAGAACAGCGTAGGAGATGCCGCCATGCTTGACTCAATTACTTACGGCCAGGACTGTATCGGATAAGGGGCAGGAACCAGAGCAAATGGGATGGTATTGGCCGCGGTCACCTCTGGCGCCACCTCCTCTGGGGCAACCAGCTCCTGGAGGGAGGGTGAGGACCTTAGGGATGGCAGTGCCAATGTAGCTAAGAAGGCTATCAAAAACCTCTTCTACGACCGATGGAAGGAGAGATGGAATCACCTTTTCAACTGTCGTCAAACAAAATACTGATTGGATGTTCCTGGCAGCATGGGTGATACCACAGCTCACCTGGATTGTCCTACCCTTAGTGTAGTTCTTTAGGCCCTTACAGGCCACAATTACCTAAATTACCACCATTATATAGATGGTGAATTCTCTGAACAGATCTGTAGGTTCTGCAGAGAGGAAAGCAAGGAGTTTGTTCACCTAGCATGTGAGTGTTCTGCACTCACCGTGGAGTGCCTCAGTTCTGTATGAGGCCTCCAGCTTAGTAGACAACCTTTGGACCTCTATCGACTTCTCAGACTCATGCAAGTGAGTTGCATTGGCTAATCCTTGGAAAGGAGGACAGAGTAAGCCAAGCACACTGGTGGACTCCCCACACCAGGCTTCATAGTCTACTAAGCATTTAGATGTTTGTCACAAACCAGGGCAGGAAAAGACCCAATCAAGGGTTACTCCTATTCCAACATGGGCTTCCATCCCTTGATGGAACCCCAACAACAAACAAACTGGAAGGGTGTGGACACAAAGCACAATCGATGCAAGAATTTGTAAATTCCGTGATTTTTTGCAATACCAATCGCGAAAAATCACGTGTATGGTACATCATTGCAAAAAAGACATGAAGAATATTCGAAACATCAGCAGTCATCAGCAGCAATGACTCAGCAACCAATTTTTACCTTACTTTCCAATGAAAACACTAGACACGCAGGCTTTATAAGTAAAAAAATGTTCATTAGATCAAATACAATAGAAATTTCAGTAATTCTGTGGCTGTGAAAGTAAAAAGAGAACATAAAACTGCAAACATAGTCTGGGTAAGTAGCACCACACACACTGTTTATGTGTTTTGAAGCTCTCGAAGCCTTGATGACCCTAGGGTAGTGAGAGCAGCAGCCCAGGTTAGCCTCGCCAACCTAGCTCAGCTTGCTCACTGAATATTTCTCGTAGTGCAACAAAAGTTATGAATTGAATTTTGCCTCAAGTTACAAATTGCTTAAGCGTACATGAAACTGAATTTTGCTCGGATTTTGAACATTGAAAAATGAGGATAAAAAAGGGCTACTTATGCCCATGCAATGATAGTTACAAATTCTCTCCTTGTACAGAAGCACTTTAAAGTACTACTTTAAAGTACTACTACAATTCCAATATTGCATACTTTTTTGAATATTTTTCAAATAACTGACCTTAGATCATACTGTGATTTGGCTACCCTGAGCAGGTGAGTGACTCCTTTCTTGCATTGTTCGTAGGCCCTTGCAGCAGAAGCCGAAGAAGCTCAGGCAAATGAGAAGTTCAATTTTTTCCAACAAGGTGTATTTGTTTGAAGACAAATTTTTTGCACAAGCAACTGTCACTGATTCTTGTGTCAGCCTTACACACTTCTTTGTGAGAAAGAAGTGAAAAGAGGTTTTTGTGACTCATGCAAAGATCCCCAAAAAGTTTGCAAGTGACGTTCACGGCTTATTGTTCCTCATGAAATTTTCTCTCAAAAAGCCATTTCTTTTCAATTTCCATGTGCGATATACAATCACTGTCCCAGAAATCAGACCCAGAATATTAATTTTTGCCATGTAAAGCAGGGCTTCAACAAAGTAGAAATCTTATTTTCAATGAGAAAGAGTCACTTCTTGAGGGACAACTGTTAATCATGCGTTAATTTTCATGAGTTCTTTTAGGAGGTTAAGGGTTTCTAAAAAAAGGAAGACCTCATGAATGGCTATCACTACAACAGATTTCAACCAACCGGGTCCAAAAATTGCCCTTGCTTGGTCCAAAAATCCTCTAAAACAAAGAGAAACTGTCTTTTTTTCCTCCTCCAACAGATATGACATTGTGGTAGCTGGAGGATATGATCGTCCTGAGAGCGAATACTTGGATGACTGTGAGATCTACAACACTGTGACTCGAGTGTGGAGGGAGGGACCAAATCTGCCACAACCACTTAGTTTCATGTCTTCTGTGCAATATGAAGATACTTTTCTGCTGGTGGGAGGACAGAATTTAGATCAAAAATTTGACACCATCTACCAGTATGACCAGACCTCAGAGACCTGGATCATCAGAGAAGAGAGACTCTCCGCTCCCAAAAGCGTCATGGGTGCAGTTCTGGCAGGTCCTCCCGCAGCTGAATGTGGCTGATGCAAGAAATGCAGTTGAAGCACAAGTGGCGAGATGTTCACTCATGATTGTAGCCATGTCGTGCTAATACAAAATACTGATCATTTCACTTATTTTTGGCATCAATCTTACTATGAGCTTATTTCGGAAGTGCTGTGAATCCGGATCAGACATAGGCTTGGGGGAGGGGGAAATGACAACTTTCCAGGGAGCTGAAATGGGATTTGTGAGTTAAATGAGTGTTTCAACTCAACAAGACACGTTTATTTCTGTGTATTCATTGTTTTTAAGCTTAAAAACTTTGTGCGATCATTTTTGAAAAAGCGCACTTGAGCAAAACGGGCATTGGGAAGAGGAATAAACGTAGGACAGATGGCGGCAAAAAATGACAGCCAGAAGTCCATTTTGGACAGGAAAATGGCGCCGGAGCCAAAATCTGTGATTTGTGCCATAAATTCTCCGAGATAGTGGCCGTCAAAAAGTGGAAGAGACTTTTGCGACACACTGTAGAAGTGGAAACTAAAAATCTGAATGGTCTGATGCTCGAGTGGATGGGATTTTCGTGGCGGTCGAGACCAGTGTTGTGCACGGAGACCCAGGTGCTTTCGATCGTGTCACTCAGCTCAAACACCCTGGGCTGGAAGAGCTTGGGACAAGTGCCTGGCGGCGCAGACGCCAGGCACTTTTTGACACACGGCAACAGTGGCGAGTTGTCGCCGTTCAGCATGTCCACGACGTGCGTGCTCAATGCAATCGAGGTCTGGGGATCATGCTGGCCAGTCCATCACGTCAGTGTCCTGCTCCCGGAGGAAATTGTTTGGGCGCCTTCCCTCCGTGCATCGGACCTGTTCGAATCTCTTGCTAGCCGACGGGACGTACTAGACGGAAGACATGGACCTGGAGTTAGTCTTTAATTCTCTTTTTCATTTTGAATTTCGAAGCATAACAAAGGGTTTTCTTTCTTTCAGTTGAGGTCCTTCAAAATAGAGAAGTTGAATGGCCGCCCCTCATCGTCGGGATGGGCACCGGAGAGGACACCTCGTGGATGAAGGAGTGCTGCAGGAGTGCTGGTCTTCTTCGTGATCTGCTTTACTTCTTCGTGGAGTCTGGCTTGTCCCACTTTCTGACCATGTTTACCCTTGAGGGGGGTCGGGGCATAAGACCCCGTTCCTGAGGCTGAAGATGGCATAATCTCTCACGATCACAGCCACTGCCATTTCCCCAGCCATCCCATGGGGGAGGTCGCCCGGGAGCGTTTGTTGCGACTTGGAGAAGCAGGGCCTTGGAATCAGCTGTCCCGGAATGTTCATGGGGCCCAAGGTGTTCAAGAAGAGGAGCTTCTCCAACAGAGGCACCTCACACGTGGCGAAGCTCACTGACGCCTCCTCCTTTTCTTCAACAGCATCAAGAAAGCTGTTTACCTCGGCTCCCATTATAGGGACATCACCAAGCACAGCCTCACCCTCCAGGGCGCAACAGGTGTCGGACTTGATCACGCTCCCCGCGTTGGGACACGGCCGTTGAAGTGGCATCGAAGGACATCCTGCTTCCCGGTCGAGGAGGCCAGGAATGAAAGAAGAAACCTGAAGCCAGCTCGTCCGATTCGACAGGGGAACCCAGTTTCTCACTTGACGATTACGACCGTCAGGTCCCGCATGGACAATACCTGGTGCGGCACACTTATCGGGAACTTCAACACGCACGTTTCCATCGTCACTTCATGCAGTAACTCTTTTCGGAGTAAGAACCTCACGCCTTCCCATACGAAGTTCGGGCTGCCTCTGCCGCCCCCGTGGGGGCTGATGGAGGGACGCATCACCACATTCGGATATTTGACCGAAACGATCCGTATCACGGCCTCCTCTCAGGCTTTGGAAAGCCCGGTGACGCCTGACGGTTCGACTGTGGTCACCTCTGCCCCAATCCCCGACACTGTGCAAGTTCAAGAAGGCTGCAATTGCCGACGTTGCTGGATTCGTGGCAAAGGAGCTGAAGTTCAAATTTGGCGCGCTTTTCCAATGGCTGAGTCTGCAGAGCCATTTCGAATGCTGTGACCATGGAGGAAGAAGTACTTCTCTGTCTACGGCTGTGACTTTGGGACTGCGCAAGAGAGTAGCTTCTGGATGATGGATTTGCTCAATAGACCACTGATGGACAATGTAATTCTCAACAATAGCCAAGAGTTGGGGAAGGGAGAGAATCCTGAACAGTGGAACTCATGTTAGTGGTCTCACTTACAGCGTCAAGGCCATATTTCGTGGCAGCGAATCCCAAAGCATAACCTTTCTACAATGTATTGTTGGTGTCCGGACCTTCTCTTTTGCAGGAACACTTTCTTGGTTGCTGCAAGTATTCTGATCAACGCAAAGCTGTAAGATCACAAGGTCATCTTTGATCTGAGGATGAATCTTATCCATTACCGTTGCAAGGTGCTCGTCCATATTCATGATTACGAGGGCCCAGCAAGTGTAATATCACTGCAGGCAAAAGAGGGCACAACCAGGAGAAGCGCGGCTTCTTGGTTAATATATAGATTGAAACAGTTAAAGTTTACTAACCGCTTCTGGAGTAGCATAAATGCATACTGGTTGTACGACAGACTTTTCCATCAGAAACAAATACTCTCTTTGGCGTTCTTGGACTCTGCGACGCTCATACTCGAAAAGTTTCTGAGGAGCAGTCTTATTCCAGTGACACAGTGATCACCGGTGTGTCTGTCTCGGGCCTGAACGAGGCGATGAAGCCTAAGTGCAGCTACAACACTGTTCATTTCACAGTGGCTCCTGCCTTTTACCGCCCTATGAAAGCACAAATTTGCTAGGGATGAGTGACGAATCCCTTGTTGGCGGCCCGGATTCCTACGATTGCTCTGCTATCTCGGAACTCTTGATTCGAGCCTTGAATCTGTCACACACACACACACACGAAACTCGACAGAAGAACAAACTTGACCGAGAAGCACTGCGACGTCAAGTCCTAAATCAAGATGAGTTCTTCGGACTCTTCGACCAGGCAGTCGGAGGTCTACTGCATCTGCAGGTCCTCGGACGTCAACAGGTTCATGATGTAAGTATTCTGTGCCAACAAAAAGAACGTGCACGCGCGTAGCATGGCTCTCTTTCAGAGGATGCGACCACTGCGAAGACTGGTTCCACGGCGACTGCGTGGGGGTCACGGAGAAGGACGCCAAGTATATCAAGCGGTATTACTGCAAGGAGTGCAGGCAGAAGAACTCGCAGCTCGCGGTCGTATACAAGTCCAGCTACAACGATAAAGTCAAGGAAAAGCGACAAAGAGAGGACCGCGACGGTCATCACCGCCATCGCCATCACCATCACCACCATCACCACTCGTCTTCCTCGTCGTCCCATCGACACAAGGAGAAGTACGACAAGGAGAAGTACGACAAGGAGAAGTACGACAAGGAGAAGTACGACAAGGAGAAGTACGACAAGGAGAAGTACGACAAGGAGAAGTACGACAAGG
>JAAUXU010080130.1_pt1 | contig 15031 bp, 17 predicted proteins | sample 7278151 | NCBI WGS metagenome assembly JAAUXU01 (sample SAMN14350113, study PRJNA611818) | marine sediment metagenome | isolation source: surface marine sediment (1.8m) | place: French Polynesia: Moorea | collected 2018-08 | reverse complement strand
GTATGCTGACTTTTGAACTGCCCCAAAAAATGTTGGGGGTCTCTGGTCTCTGGGCCAGCAGGAGTCCTGGGGTCCCTACCGCCAGAGGGGAGGAAGGGGGAGCTGAGCCCTTCTCCTAGCAAAAAAATTGCATTTCACTACTAAAAAAGTGCCTCAAAATGCGATTTTTTTGTCTTTCAAGCAGGTGTACGCTCACTTTTGCACTGCACTGTACATGCTCACTAGTTCCTGCTAGACTTTCAGGTAATATCAAAGATGGCAAAAAATTGCAATATGTACATAATTTGTATAATTGCATTTCTGGGAAAGAGAACACATAGGGGATATATTAAAGAACGCTCCAATTAGCAATTCGACATTTTGACTCTTGTCTGACTACAATGCAGAAAAATGCAAGAACAGCTTTTGCAAGCTTTACTCCAACTCCACGAGTATCTGATCTTCCTCGACATTTTCACCGGCTTTCACCAGAATTGATTTGATTTTTCCACCCTCCAGGGCATACATTGCATTCTTCATCTTCATTGCTTCGACGTAGCAAACAGCTAAGAGAAGAAAGGTCATAGAAGCCACAGATTGGTTCTAGAGGACGTGGTCGCTTAGAACTTACGTTGCCCTGTTCCTACTACCTGACCGACCTCGACCTCCACAGAAGTCACCATTCCAGGCATAGGTGTCAAGACGACTTTGCTCAAGTCCAATTTCGGTTTCTCCTTCATGAAACGCATGAATTGGGCAGCCCTGGTGGGTATGACAGGTATGTCCATAGCAGTGCCTAAAAAGAACAATCAATGAAAAATGGACGCTTTGAACAGGGCTGAAATACCGTCCTGGCCTAAAGTAATTGCGTCGAGCATGACGGCACCTCCTACGCTGTACTGAAACGGGTTAAGGTGGAATTTTGATGTGGAATGTGTAGATGTGATATTGGGACACAATGTTGAGTACACAGGTCAATGTGAAGGATGCCCATTTTGGTGCTGGAGTGCTCAAAAGGAAGCCACCTGGAGGGGGGGGGGGGCACGCCAAACAGAAACACGGCAACGCCGTGCCATGACGGCACCTCCGACAGTGTAAGAGGTGCCGTCATGCTCGACGCAATTACTTTAGGCCAGGACTGTATGAGATATGCCTTTGAATCTGATCCTGAGAGTCCCATTGGGCTTCTTGGCTATGAGCTGAAATACCGCCTTCCTGTCATCCACGTCAGTCTCAACGACCAAGTCATTGAGTGTAAAGTCGTCCTTGATCGTCAACTGGTTGCCATTGACTTCGGCGATGAAATTATCACCTCTCTTCGTCAACAGTACAGGGACTTCCAGGCCCTTGACCTTGACCAAGAGCTCCCACTTCGAAAGGCCACCAGGCGTCCGGTCTTGATTAAGCAAGATATTCGCCCTGAGTGCCTCCTTCGCATGAATGACGGCCGCGATAGCCGCAAGGTCAGCCCCTTCCTGCTGGGTAAGGTCTGTTCCCTGGAAACCTTCCGGGTACGTCTGCGGGAGGTAACTGGTGGTGAAGGTACCAGAGAGGAACGTCTTTTCATGTAAGATGTCCCTGAGAAGTGGAATATTATGTGTGACCCCTCTAATCACGTAGTGATCGAGAGCATGGACCGCGCGCTCTATGGCCTCTTGTCGGGTGGGGCCAAACGTGGTGAGCTTGCAGATCATGGGATCGTAATACATGCTGATCTCGGAACCCTCTTCTATGCCCGAGTCGCACCGGACACCAGGCAATCCTGTCGGTTCCTGGTACTGATGCAGACGTCCAATAGACGGCATGCCGAAGTTCTTGAACGGATCCTCCGCGTAGACCCTGTTTTCGAAGGCCCACCCACGTATGCCGATATCCTCCTGCTTCAGCTTAAGAGGATGTCCGTAGGCGGAGCGAATCATCTGGTGGACAAGGTCGACACCTATAGCAATCTTAGGTGAATATAGGTTACACCTTTGAATGGACTTACAGACCTGTAATACATTCCGTGATAGGATGCTCCACCTGTAACCGGGTGTTCATCTCCAAGAAGTAAAAGTTTTTTTCGCCATCAAGCAGGAACTCCACAGTTCCTGCCGAGTCGTAGCCGATGGCCTTAGCCAGACCGATGGCTTGCTCGCCCATTCTGCGCCGCGTGTCCGGGTCGAGAAAAGGACTTGGCGCCTCCTCGATCACCTTCTGGTTGCGTCTCTGGATGGAGCATTCGCGTTCGTTCAGATATATGGCATTGCCGTGCTTGTCTCCGAGCACTTGGATCTCAACGTGACGGGGCTTGTCTACGAATTTCTCCACCAGCATGCGGTCATCGCCGAAGAAGGCTAGACCTTCCTCCGAGCACAGCTTGAAGAACTCGCGAGCCTCGTTGTCATTCCAAGCAATGCGCATGCCCTTTCCACCTGTTGTCATAAGCTACGAATCACTACAATCAATTCTATCGCCTTTTTAGTCGTCCCTTACCTCCACCAGCAGATGCCTTGATCATTACAGGGTAGCCGATCTCATTACTCAGCTTTACACAATGATCAGCATTCTCAACAACTCCGTCAAATCCGGGAATACCGTTGACTTTGGCCTCGGTGGCTAGTTTCTTAGAGGCCAGCTTGTCGCCCATGCCCCTGATGGCGTTGGAGTTTGGACCGATGAAGGTCACACCTGCCTTTTCCAGCTCGGCCACGAACACGGTGTTCTCAGAGAGGAATCCATAGCCCGGATGAACAGCCTCGGCTCCGGTCATTTCTACTGCCTGAAGAATAAAGTCAGGGTGGGCCTTAAGAGGTTTGACTTTTGTTACATCGTCTAAAATAATATAAAGTGCAAGCTCTGCCCGCAGTGCAGGTGATGAGTCAGTGCTCGACCATTGGGTACTGCTTCAAGGTGCTCACAGTGAGCAAGTTGTGCAAGATAGAGAAATGGGATGAGCTGCAAAGGTTTAACCTTGAGAATTTTTTCCATGACGAGGTATGACTCTCTGACTGGAGGCGGGCCAATTGGAACCGCTTCGTCGGCCATCTTGACAAAGAGCGCGTTGGCGTCGGCGGTCGAGTGGACGGCCACGGTCTTGATGCCCATCTTACGGGCGGTCTTAGCGACCCTCACGGCGATCTCGCCGCGGTTGGCGATCAGAATCTTGCCAAAAGTTTTTTCCGCGGGATCGATGGGATCAGTCGTGTAAATCTCCTTCTCCCAGGGTTCGTTGACGAAGGCAACTCCAGTCCGTACGGCGGCGGAGGTCGCGAGGCCGCGACCGACTTGGCCAGCGCCACGACGAAGAAGAACAGAGGAGAGCATCATGAAATGGCGGATTTCTGGGTGCTGGTGGGACGTCTTACGTGGAGGAGGCCGTCATCCCCCACGGAGGTGCGAAGAACACGATAAAGCTTTGCCCAAAAGGTCAAAAGGTCGGACTGAAGGCCGCTGTTTTCTTTACTCAGGGCTACCTTTTGGAGGGCCGCAAAAGATCATACACACCAGACAGTCCACATCAGTTGTACGACAAAGTGTATTTGACATTAGTGATGGAGCGTAGTCCAACTGAAGTTGTACCAAGCTTGTAACGTTTCAACCGACAGTCAAGCCAGTCCTGACGTCAACCCGGGACTTGACACTTGCTTATTCGTGGCGCATTTGGGCACCCTAATCTTCCTATTTGAGCCCTGGAAGTCGAGCCCCCCAATACTTGGGCTTGAGCTTGACCACAAGCTTGACTCGGATCTCGTCACTAGGCTCGCTATGCTGTAGTGACAAGTCCACGCAGTGCGGCCAAGGCTGGCTGGAGCTGCCACTCCTGCCCCTGCCAGTCCAGTCTATCGTCGTCTTGGTCGGGCCGGGGGTTCACTGGTGTGCAGCTACTGACTGACAGACGGCGACAGCTGATATCCCTCGTAGTAGTAGTTCTTGGGGCTGCTTCTTGGCCGGCGGCACGGCCTCCAGGGTCAGCACCTACAGCGTCAGCACCGGGCACACCGTGGCTGGCCTGCTCTGATGGAGCTGCTGCTGCTGATTGTGGTGCGGTGCTGACTGCGGCACGACTGCTGAGTTTTCAGAGTTTCTTTCACTCGCAAGAAGCGCTACGGGGGCCAGAACATCGGAGTCTGAAGACAGGAATTCAAGAGTCCGTGGTCACCGGAGTCCAACAGCTCGGTCGGGGACGATTGGGGTCGTTCCGGTCCCCGACCGGGGCCTTCGGACCGAGTTCTAGAGTGCGTCGTCGAAGGAAGTGGACGGACACTTCTCCACGTTCCCACCGGTGAGCGAAATGCTTGATATTAAAAAGGCTTACAGCACGTTGCTGGACCAGATTGCTCTAGTCGCTCTGAGGTAGTCCACATTCTAGAAAGTGCTCAATGGTCCCTAGCCTTCCAAGGTTGTTCACTGTCCTCCCCTGCTTGCTAGAGGACTAGACTTTCGTACACATCTTGAATTCGTCCTTGATCAAAGGCGATCGTCACGAGTAGCCCAAGGTCAAGTGCGACTCAGCCAGGCGAACGTGTCATAGATAATGTCCGATGGATCAATGAGCCCTCAAGTGAGGAACAGCTCGGAGAGTATCCAAGAAGACTGGAACGTCCCCAGGAATGAAGCCGTATTTTTGTCTGCCAATAGACCTTTAGCTCTATTGTCTTCTCGTTGAAAGGCAAAGTCAGTGAATGAGATGAGATCCTTGCTTGTGTGCTTGCACCGCACCTGCGTCACACCGACGGGACTTCAATGTTTCGACTCTTTTTCGTCTTCCATGGGTTGATCCTGATGACGAGAAAGAACGAGTGTGAATGACGCACAGGTAGCAGCTGGGGCTAGATCCACATTCTAGTTGGTGTGAGCGCACCTGAGGAAGCCATCATTCATGGAGAGAATAAGAGAATTAGTGGGACACTCTGGGGCAGAAGATTTTGGTCAAGCATCATTTCAACTGACAAAGAAGGCCCTGAGTTGTGCTTCGGCTTGGCAACAATGGTGAAGAGAGCAACAAGGAAAAGCAAAACAAATTCATCCATCATCAGTGCTGATGCACCGACAAGGTCGACTTTCTCTGTCCGCAATCCTGGCCCGGTTAGTCTTGGACTGATGATATTCAGTTCAATTTTTCCTGTATATAGTTTCCCTTCAGTCAGTCAAATGACCTAGCGATCCAGTGAAGCCGTGGTCCCCTGCATGGCGTACACACGTATTACGTGCGACTGGTAGCAGCCACTTCAGTGGCCCATGATCAGGGTGCCAGGTACCTGCGACACAAGCAGTTAGTAGACTTACTCCTGGCTTGTGGTACTGTGCACTGAAAAAAATTTGTATATTTTGAGCACATTCTCGGTGCATTCTTGACAAGGCTTTGTCCTGGGGTCTGTGTTGTAGTGTTGCGCCCCACCAGCTTCACTTCATGTGGACACCCGACTTGTCAGTCACGCCCATGGGTCATCCACGCACCGTCATTGACTGGACTTTAAAACGTGGCAGAAGACGCCGTGAGCGCCTTGAAGTGGTAACTCTGGAAAACACTTATTCTACGAGCAGTCGCTAGATGGCGATGGTGGGAAGGTAGTCGTGCTTCCCTGAAGGTGTCAGTCAGAAGACAAGCATAAGACGGACCAAGAAGTGGTCCAGTCAAGCCATGGTCCATTGGATGACATTCACAGTGCCTTCGAAGTTCACAACAATGTACATTCGTTCAGATGATAGTTGGATGCGGCACAGGCCAGAAGTCCCACTGATCCATCCATCCATCCCCACCCACGTGACTGCTGTCTGTTGGAAATATTCGCTCTTTTCCGAGGCCGCCCAATCTTGACTACATCAAGAGCCTTAAACCAGCTTTGAGTCCGAAGTTCAAATATTTCTTGACACCCGCGACCAAAAAACTGTGTGACTCACGCTGTAGTCAGGCTTGGAGAGACCTCAGAAGAGCTCTGACAAGCGACTCCACCGTCTGTACAGATAGGTGGAAAGCAGTGAGATAAAAGGGGGAGAGAAAGTAGCAGTGTTCGGTGTCTCCAATCTTCCTTTTGTCTCTCCTATCTCACATTCGCCGTCATACTTGTGTCAAACAGTGAAACTGTCAGATTCCATCCCCTTTTTTCGTGCTCTGTTTGGAACACCAACAGTGATGGTAAGTTTGCTGAGGAGCAAGGTACTCCTCGGGACCTTGCTAAGGTGCACACCTTACCTGAGCCACAAGAGCTTAATTTTACAAGGCCTAAGGGAGGTGAACACCTTATTCATTAGGCATCTTCACACTCCTCTTCGCATTATGTACCTATGTGATCTTGTTGGTATATACGTTCATGTGCTGTTGATTGTGTTGGTTAGATATCGTCATCTTGTCTGTCTCGGCATTGGTGGCTGTTTGTGAGAGAATGTAACCATGGTGACTTAGTCACAAGGGAGATAGCCCTCGTTGAAAGTTAAGACTTTGACTGAAGTGGGTCTGACTGTAGTTCTTTTGGGGCTTACTCAATGATCTCAGACCACCACAGTGGTTTTAATGGACAAATTGTGCTACTGGAGGGCACACACAGATTATCCTTCCGGGATTGAGGCAGTTAGATCAACATTCTGTACTTGATCAATCTGCAACTGCACGGGAGCGGATTCCCCCAACTCAACCAGACAGTGAAGGCAGAAATTTTGTGTTGTGATAAAAGAAGATTGCCGGAAGAAGGTCGGCCAGCTTTTGCTATGATGAGGGAGAAGAGCGTCTACAGGTAGAGTCTTGGATGGAGTGATGGTCTGAGTTAGAGTAGAGGGGTGTCCTTGAAGAGCTCCTCCTGGGCCAAAATCGCATCCTTTCATACCCCTTTTTTCTACACAGTGGTCCAGAAAGTTCTGGCTGCTTCTGTCCTCGGTACCTCCCTCCAGTAAATCAGTACAGCTTCTTGGCAAGCAACTTTCCGAAACACAACAGACGAATTTCTCGCGCGGAAACGGTCGTAAGTAATCCACATCTGCAGGAGGCGAGACAGATAGTTCATCTGTCTTCATTCCTCTTACTTCATTTAATATGATTTTTGGGCACAACTTACTCTTTTCTGGTGCAGTAAATTTAGGTGGAAATGTTATTTGCCTTTAGGGTAAACGTGTACAATCGTATTGTAACACCCAGGCTGCAGCAGAGAGGGTTTCATGTTACCGGTCGAATGAGCTGTTGATCAAGTCCTAAACCAGAGATCCTCTTGCACATAGTTGGAAGGTCAAAGCTGCGGAACATTGATGGTTGATCACGCACCTCTGAAATACACTTAGCCACGGGCACGTGGAATGAGGTGGCTCCATCCTCTCCCCGAGTTGGTCCAATCCTATAACTCTCCCTTTGGTAGGCCTAGACGGGCCGTCATGGTAACTGGCAGCGGGGCAGCAAAAAAGGCCTACATGACCCCGCAGTCGTGAGAGAAATACATTTGTCTGGCGAGCCCCCCATGATTCCGCCCCGCAAAAAAGGCCCCACCCTAGTGGATGGTTAAGTGTTGCAAACAGCGTAGTGAAATCCGACCACTTGTACAACTCTGCGAAGGTGAATGCGACTAATATCAGGAGGATCGTGTCTGGCATGACGTCAGCTCAAAGTGAGGTCTACTCTTTTCTTTTTTCAGACTCCCGTCAGCCGCCCTTTGCATACTAGAATGAGGGAGTACAAGATCGTCGTCCTGGGGTCCGGAGGAGTGGGCAAGTCCGCGCTCACCGTGCAGTTTGTGCAGGGAATCTTCGTCGAGAAGTATGACCCGACCATCGAAGACTCCTACCGCAAGCAGGTGGAAGTGGACGGGCAGCAATGCATGCTGGAGATCCTCGACACTGCTGGAACGGTAGAAACGGGCATATCTTGTTCGTCGTGCTGAAGCGCGACTCATGGTGTATCATCTGCAGGAACAATTCACTGCCATGCGCGATCTGTACATGAAGAACGGCCAGGGCTTCGTCCTCGTCTATTCCATCACGGCGCAATCGACGTTCAACGATCTTCAAGATCTCCGGGAGCAAATTCTACGAGTCAAGGTCTTTTGTCCCTTGTGTCTGGCCGTCGAGTACAGGACGACAACGTTGCTCCTTCTGTCTTTGCAGGACACTGACGACGTGCCCATGGTGCTCGTGGGGAACAAGTGTGACCTGGAAGAGGAGCGTGTGGTGGGGAAGGACCAGGGACTCAATCTGGCCAGGCAGTTCAACAACTGCGTCTTCATGGAGACGTCGGCCAAGGCCAAGATTGGGGTCAACGACGTAAGATCTGTTGTGTTCATCTTGTGTGATACTAACCATAACCAACGACTTGTTATTGTTGTTTTCTTTGTTGCTGTTGTTGTTGTTGCGTTCCTGCTTTTTTGTTGGGTGTTACTTTTCTGTTCTTGGTCTGTCTTTAGGTATTTTTTGACTTGGTTCGTCAGATCAACAAGCGAACGCCCGTGAAGAAGCAAAAAAGACAAAAGAAGACCAGATGTCGGATCCTCTGAGGAAAAAACAAAACGGATGGAATGAAAAGCTTACCAAAAATTTTAAAAATAATTTGCTCTCACGTTTGCTGTTGCTTGCATACTTTTTTTGGATCAATCTTTCTTTACAGTAATTAAAACGCTGTCTGCTTTAACTTATCTTAGGTCTTCTTTGACTTGGTGCGCCAAATCAACCGAAGGACGCCCGACAACCCGCAAAAGAGGAAGAAAAAGCGATGCGTGTTGCTCTAAGAAATTTTGCAATTTTCTACACTTGAAAAAAAAAAAAAAGAAAAAATCTGCAAAAAATTAGACCATTTACACAAGCAGCTATAACCTTGATATAAAGAACTATCTTGCACTGAAAACTACGTATGGTTTTCGAAGAAAAGAAAACCTTGCACAGAACTATAGTTTTGACCTGCAATGCACTGATCCTGAGACAAGTTGTCTCAAGTCATCATGGTGAAGAACAATGAGGACTGATGAGCATTGCGTACGAGCATAAAAGAAGTCATGACTGGTGGTGAAAAATGCATAGGATAATTCTGTGCTTTTAGAACAGAGTTTGTGTATTGCTTCAATAAACGCTACATTGCACCAAACCGACATTGTGACAAGCTCAAATACGCGTGTCTGGTCTTGCTAGAGTCCCTACCTCCAGACAGATTGCACGTGACTTTCTGGCAGCATTGTACTGAGATTGCTGCTCATTCTGAGGGCGGAAACAGGTACTTGGCAAAGTGTTCATCTTATTTGCACTTCAGGCAAAATAAATTCTGATCCTTCTTGCCTGAATCGCGAGCAGAGTTAGATACGGTATGAATACGACTTTTTTTAATTTTTGCACTTCAAATTCTAAAAAAACCTTCACACTGTACGGCTTAGAATTGTCTTGTCCCAAAGTTTTGGCTGTGCAAAGCTCTCCTTTGCCACGGGTTATGGCTACTGCTGACTGCGAGCAGGCGTTTAGTTCCTACATAGAAACTCAACTGCCAGAAAGTCAGGTGAAGGAATATCTTGCACGGAATTAAGCTATCAATAAAAGAAACTTGGTTTGAAGACTGAAGAAAATGAAAATGTTTTGATACTTTTCTCGGCTTCCTGTGTTGCATTCTTCAAGTCATATACGGTGGTCAAAATTTTTAAGAGGCCCATTATACTACTTCCGTTGATTGACCACATTTGCCTAAGGCTCATTTCAAAGTTGATGCATAAGTTGGTACTTCCAGGAGGCTGGAGCAATTCTTGGCCATGAATGGCAGTCATGTTGATCGAGCAGCAGCGACACAAACAAATCCAATATACAACATCAATGGCATGTGCCAATGACGCTTTCACGGCCAAGTCGCTTGGCTGAGCAAAACCCGACTCGTGGACACAACTTTTCACCTGGAGAGCGTCAGAGGAGGGGTTCATCCGTCCATCGTTCATCCCATTTTACCAGCAGCCGCACCTGGGGACTGATCTGGACCAAACACACGTACGTACTACATTCTTCTTCTCCACAATAGGAAGTCTCCAGGACTCATCTCCCATGCAGTCGACTGAAGACAGATACTATTTGGGATGCTGCCGGCCAAGATTGTTTCCCCGCCGTCAGCAAGAACCTCCAACGCCATTATATTTGCATAAGCTGTGACCTGTGTTCGCACCCTCGAACTGACGGAGGAGGTGACGGGAACGACCGGGAGGATATACAACCTAATGCACGGAACCAGGAGCGATTCTCTCCGCAGGATCGTCAAACGGGCGATGGCTGAGACATTTGCAGCCGACCGGGGTCTAGCGTTTGCAGGTGCACGACTTGCTCAGATGTTGACATACACCTATGATCTACATGTATTGAAGACAATTGTTGGCCTTGATGTCTTCGCTTGCTCTGGTGCCAACATGGTGTAAGCGTTCAAGGTGCTGGAGGAAGCCAAGGCCAAGGCGAATCTTCTGGAAGCGCAGCCAGCGACTTGTGTCATGGCATGAACAGTTGAAGCATACAAAGAGCTACCTGAACACACCCTTTCTCACAGTGGGGAGAGTAGAGCTGGTCACGGATGGAACTACCCTTTGTACATGGACCACACGTCACGGACCATTTGGAGGTTTACTAAAGGTCCTCCCTCCCCCACCCATGAACTTTGCTCCCACAACACACACCAGTTATGTGATATCATGAATTCTTCCTGACACTATTGTAGTATAAGTTATGTGAGTATTGCTATTAGTATAAGCACCTACGGCGTCAGTTCAGTTCATGCGCTTTCGCCGTTGCGCTGCCTCCTCTGCTCGGTTAGTCTTCGGTCGCGTCTGGTAAAAGTAGTAGTGCTTGGAGTCCTCTTTCAGCTTCCTAAGGTCGTACCTTCCTGCTGTAGAGGCTGAGCAGCGCACGTTGAAGCTCTTGGTGCCAGGGCTGGCGCCACCAAACCAAATATCAGGAGACGTGGGTACGTGAAGTGCTCGTAGCCTACGCACAGCACGTACCACTGGAGGGTCAGACGACAGCACGCCCACCACTGAAGGACACCGTCGTCCACGGCCGTGCTCAAGACTACGAGACCGGCGCAGGAGATGAGTCGGGGAGCGCGACTGAGCAGGCAGTGATGGGTGTTTGAAGTCAGGTCGTCGCCGCTCCTCACTATGACACCTTCTCAGTTTGGCGCCCACGTCCACGACCTCTGTTTCTTTTACTAGTTGCTCAGGCCAATGTACGCTCTTTCTTCTCTTGGAGTTACGGTCTGCATGGTCCGCATCTTGATGTGCTCCAGTAAGGAAGAGTTCTTGCAGTAGATGCTCTGGGACGTTTTCTCTGGCAGCAAATCTCTCTTCAATGAAGAGCCCTTTGGCGGTCTCTGGCTCGACGCGGCGTTGCAACGTTGCCCGATCCAGCCAGGTGCAGGTGTCTCCTTCGGTGAAGCCTTCGTCTGTGCTCTCGGACGTGCTGTTTGCCGACGCGTTATTATTCTCGTCGGACTCCCTGTTGAATCGTATAGCCAGATAGAAGAGTACCCCATCACCGTCAGCGCAGGTGCCGCTGCCGCTGCCATCCAGCAGCAATCTCGACTGGTGCTTGCTCCACGAGAGGATGACAGCCTGATCTTGTCTGACGTCCGCCCTACCGATGTTAACCCTCACTCTGGCCTCGTCAACGTTGTGCAGAGCCGCTTGAACTTGCTGCTGCAGGATGAGCAGTTGGTCCTCGTGACGAGCGGCTTCGGTCTGCGTCGAAGCCTCTTGCTGCAGACTTGGAGCCAGCTCCTTCGGCAAGGACGATGGCGCCAGCGCCGAAGGGGGAGATGAAGGTGTCAGGGTGAGTACCTCGCTCATCTTGCGTCTGACAATTCACGCTGTGCCACGCATCATGCCTCCATTCGTGGAGACTCGTCAGCATTGTCCCAGAAGCGCCAGTATGGCGACATGTGCTTACTCCACTTGCACAAGACAGTGAATTTCACTACGTTTTACTTTCTCTGCTGGACTTTCTCACGTGCACCCACTAAGGTACGGTTTGTGCGGTCGCCGCCAGACCACCAGAACAAGGCCCCGTCGAGAGAGAAGAGAGTTCATGAGGCCGCTAAACTCAGGTATTGTAGGCATGCAAGGAAGCTTGGACGTAATGGAAGGTATGTACTTCAAGACACATCAGGTACTCGAACATGGCGAAAGCACGCACCGGTTTGCAAATGAGTGGTCCTGAGTCGCTCGCCGGGCGTTGGGTGATACCGAAAATCAGAATGGTCAAATTCCTAAGTGAATTTTCAAAACTGGCCAAACATTAGACAAGAGGCTGAGTTGAAAAATGTCCAAGTACAAACCCCAAAAATTCGGCCAGAACGTCCCTTACTCGGCCAGAAATACTTAAACTTGGCCGCGAAAAAGACCATCTGGCAATCCCTGCAACACTCGCTTGTTCCAGCCAGAGAAGGTTGAAGGTCCCCTCAACCTTCTCTAGTGAGTAGTAGAAACTGTATATATAGTTTCTGCTCACTGGTCGTTCCACGACTTCTTGAGTTGCTATACTGGAGTGTCAGTCGTCACTCTTTTTGACGCTGTCCTCGAAAATGTCGGTGTAGTCTTTGGGTTGGGGGAAGCAGTCTTTGTCGAGATAAATTTTCTTGCCGTTCAACTTGCACGCCATGGACCCGAACGGGTTGGCGAATGTAGATTCGGGTTTGTGCTCGCCGCTGCCGGCCTCAAAGAGCAACTGTGCACGAGATATCAGGCACCTGCGGTGAGGAGACCAGAAACATTTCTGTGCCGTCAAGAAGCATGAAGCTCCTTAAGGCAAAGATTGCTGCAAGACCTTCCAAAGCAGGTACAGATTAAGAGTGAAAAAAAAAAACCAATCACTGCAGGTGCCTGATACGCAGCTGGGACTGACCGGTGTTGTCAGGAGCGGTACTAAGTGGTGAGGCATGGATGCCATGTACACGCCCTCCTCGTCGTTCACGTACAGCCTCAGTGGAAGAGTCCTGAGACACTTGTTCACCATGACAGACTGCATGGCAATGCACATGCCAATGAAAGTCGCTAAAAACGGATCAAGTTCCGCCAAAGTCTCTTGTGGGCCTCCGACCATAAGGATGAAAGATTCCGTAAGCACGCAGCCCACGGTAGCGACTTGAAGCACCTGGCCCAGATAGAGGAAGTTGGACAAGTCGCTGACGAAGACTCGACGCAGGTGAGGCGGTGCTCCGTCCAACTTTCGCTCCCGTCGCTCCCTCAGGAGGGAGAGCGGCGCAGTTATCTTGCGGTGCAGGTGCCTGATTAATAGACTCCCCGACGTCCAAGATGTCCAGCATGGATGAGACATCCTCGGGACCCGCACCAACAGTCCGTGCATCGCTGGAAAACCAAATAATTTTACATTAACCAATGTTAATGTAGACCATTTTATAATTCAAATCACTAACAGGAGGTCATAGAGCTCACTACTACTAAGAGATTCACTGCCATTTGTTAAGTCTGACAAGTCTGTTAAGAATCATGACCCCTCCATCACCCGAACCAGTGAGCGGCCATACAGTCCCTCGTCCACTCAGTCTGACAAACCCAGCACCAGTGAAATCCGCAGCCTGACTTTGTGCAGATCATGTGCATGCAACCGCCATCTCTCTCTGTGGGTGCGCGACACTTGGGACAGGGCTTAGTGGTCAGGCGAATGGCCAAGCTGCTTGGATCAAAGCCCTGCCATCGCGATTGAGAGGGGTCTCCCATCTTCAGCGTGGACGTGGTCACCGACATGGAAGGAGCCTGCGAGGCTGCCTCGAACGGCCGACATTCGTCTAAGTGAAAGCCTTGTAGGCAGTCTCTGCAGAAGACGTAGCCGCACCCCTGCTCACAAGTCACTTTGCGGCAGGGCGTGTCTTGGAGGATCCCCATGCCGCAGCCGGGTTGCGGACAGAGCACTCCCCCAGACTGCAGCACAAACTCCTCCGCGGCGAAGCGCTGGTAACGCTCATAGTCCGTGTCACCAGTCAGCCTGAAGTGGCGCGTCTCGCGTATCAGAGAGTCCGGGCAACCCACTGGACACCCTAAGGTGTAACCCAGGTCAGTGTCCAGTTGGAAGGACCGATCGTTGAGTCTTGAACGACAGTAGGTGGCGAAGCAGTCGAGACATACGACGTGGCGGTCGGCACAGTCGAAGACCACAACAGTGTCGCATTTGTCGTCCGTGCACGCAAGACAAGGCACTAAGGTAAGGTCATTAGCTTTTAACAGAGGCAGCGGAGGGCAAGACTCATTCGAGGAGTGGCCGCCGCATTTGAAGTAGAACTCCACCGGCCTATCGTCCCCGGCAGAGCACTCGCCCCCACCCTGGCATTTGCCGTGAATTCGGCCACCGTCCAAGACATCGCCCCAGCCACAAGGTTCTCTTTCCAAAATTATGGCGCCGTCTCCGCACGCGGCGCACCGGACACGAAGCTTTCCAGGTCGCAGTCCCCCACACGGGCTTGAGCAGTAGATGAAGAAGTGTGCGCGGTGTTTACGGCGGTCCTCGGCCGAGACAATTTCGCGGCGTTCAGGTCCACTTAGACGAAGATCCAACAGAGATTGATTCAATGGACCTGTAATGGCCTTATTCTCTTCAGTCTCCTCCACGTCCTCAACGGCAACAACGACGACATGGAGCGTTGAGCTGGGACCGAGGTCGCACTCCCGGACTTGAACTTGGTCGCCCAATGCCTGCCCAGCCAAGATGATCTTAAGCTGTTGTGCCGGTTTCAGCAGCAAGGACGAAAGCCTTTGCTTGACATCGCCCACAGTCCACGACGGATCGAGTTTAAGTGTGACATGAACCCCCTGGTTGGACCGTACGAAGACAGTCATGGCACCGCCGTCATCCGCAGCCCTCAATACCCGATGATTATTGGCCAACCCCGCCAGGTGAAGCATGGTGTTGACGAAACCGTTGAGCCAGCCGAAGAAGGAGGTTAACAAGGACATAAGTGAAAAGAACTAAGAAAACAACAACACATACGCGCCGTCAGCTGATGTTGGCTGCACTGCACCACAACTACAGGGTCGCCGAGCAAAGCGCTTACCTCTGCAATGGCGGGAAATTTGAACAAAAAATCTGGTAGCCTCAAGATTCCTAAATGACACAGCAGGGGTCTGTGAATGAG
>JAAUXU010062988.1_pt1 | contig 15039 bp, 7 predicted proteins | sample 7278151 | NCBI WGS metagenome assembly JAAUXU01 (sample SAMN14350113, study PRJNA611818) | marine sediment metagenome | isolation source: surface marine sediment (1.8m) | place: French Polynesia: Moorea | collected 2018-08 | reverse complement strand
GGCTCCTGCATGGGCACCTCCTCCTCCTCCTCCATCCCGGGCGGATAGACGTGGGCGAAGCCGCACCGGTCGCCGTTCTTGCAGTTGCCCAGGGGGAAGTACCTGCAGGGCCTGATGTTCCTTCTGCCCTGGGGTCCAGACGAGGTCGACGGGCCCTGCGATGACGATTTGCAAACGTTGAATGAACAAAAATCAAACGGGAAACAAGTTAAATGTACTCTCACCTGCAGGTCCTCCCTCCTGACCCTGCTCCTCTTGGGCGGAGGCGGCTGCCACTGTGACTCTCCGTCTTCTTCTTCCTCCTCCTCCTGCTTCACGCAGTCTCTGCACTCCGCCGTCATTTGCCGCCGCCGCCAAATGTACTCCTGGTTGACCTGCAAGGGGGTGCGGTGGGGCAGCTGGCACCTCACCCACTGCCCGCAGGTCCTCGTCGCCAGGAACTCTGGGCAGTGCGCGAGGAGGTCCGGAACCTTGTGCGCGTTGAAGCAGTTTGCCCCGAACTTGCACGCCGCCACCCTCATCGTGTTGAGGCACAGCTGCTGGCACTTCCACGGGTAGGACAGGTGGGGGCAGTCGTGGGGAGGGCAGCCGTAGTCGTCGTCGCTGTCCGGGGGTCCCGGGGGCTCGTACCTGGGCGGGGGGTCGTACGGACTCAGGCGCCACCTGCCCTTCCATGTCTGGTAACTCCTGTTGAGGAAGGTCGGCGCTAGGTGTTCCTTCTCGCACTTGGGGTTCCTGCAGGATCCCGACCTGGCGAAGGACGCGCAGTACCGAAGTCCCATCTCCTTGGGAGGGCCGTGCTCCCGGTGGCACGAGGAGGGATCCAGGTTGCAGGAACCCCTGAGGTGCTTGATGCAGATCTCCCCCTTCAGCTCCTCCAGCCTATTGCTGTTCAGGCTGGCGGGCGAGGGCTTCTCCTCCTCCTCCTTTACTTCCGGGGGCGACGGGGCGGTGATGCGCCTAGGCGGGCGGCTCTTGGGCGGCGTCGCCGGCGTCGCCTCGGTCGGGCTCTCCTGAGGGGGCGTGGTCGCCGCCACAGATGCTGGTGTTTTCAGCGGGGTCGCCCTCTTTGGTGACGAGACAGCGGTTTGTTGCTCAGCACTGGAGGTACGCTTTGGAGATTTCGCTGTTGTTGCAGTTGGCGGAGCACGCTGCTTTACAGACTTTGTAGGTGAATTTCCCGAGGAAGTTTGCTTCGCCTCCTCTTCGACAGGTGTTGTGGACTGAGTAGGCGCTGTAGCTGCTGCCTCCGCTGCTGTTGTTGCAGCCGATATATTTTGTGGTAAACTCCCAGTCGCTTTTGATGGAGGAGAAGGAGATCCGCTCGCATCGTCTTCTTTTGCTATTTCCCCTTTGTCTTGGTCGTCCTTCTTCTCCAGCTTCTTCTCCTCTGGCGGCGCAGGCACGAGGTTCTTCTCCCTGAGTATGGTCTCCACCTCGCACGCCTCGATCTTCTCCTTGCTGTGGCAGACGAGCACCCTGCTCTCCCATTTGTCCACGATGACCTGGTGCTCCTCCCCGTCCTCCCTCTCCAGCGCCGAGAATCTCTCTTCTCCGTCCTTTCTCTCCAGCGTGACTTTGTGCAGGGCAAATCGACTCCACGACAGCGCCGTCCTGCCAATGTCTAGATGTGCCCCGTCGGCGTCTACGTCGCATAGCACGACTGGGAGCCCGTTCCCCTCCCTTCTTTTCTCCGAGTGCCATATCTCCAAGGTACGACGGCCTGGTTTGCTGCAGAAGAACTCAGACACCTTCTCCACCTCCGCTGCCGACGAGGCTGCCGCGGAGCAGACGGCGTACCTGGACAGATTGGACGACCTCACGCAGAGCGTCATCCTGTACTTGAACCCCATCTTGCCCTGCCTCTTCCTCTCCACCGTGTGCACCAGCACCTCCTCTCCGACGCTGTCCATCAGCTCGTCGCCTGGGTGGGGTTCGTCACCCTTGGCGAAGGACACCAGCTTCTCCTCGGGCACGATGGCCAGGGCCTTGGTGCCGTCGCCATCCCTGAAGGCCACCACGGTCTTGCCCCTCATGTCGGAGTGGCACTCTACGACGGCCCGGTGGCAGTCAGGGAAGCGGGTCCACATGGACAGTGGCACGCCCAACTCCACGTCGTCGCCGTCCACGTCCTGTGAGGAGCCGTTCTTCAGCGCCAGCACGGGATCGCCGGGCTTGAGCTCGCACGGCGAGGGGTACATGCTCTCCGTCTTAAGGACCATGAAGGAGCTCGTGTTTATGTCAAAGAGGAGCGCCCCACCCTCGTCGTCCGAGACCGTGACGACGACTGACGCGCGGAAATCGCCAATGTCCTCCTCGTCCGGGTCGAAGGGGAGCTCCTCTGGCGGAGGGGGAGGCGGAGGCGGGGGAGGCGACGACAGTGGCGAGAACTCAGGGTGGGGAATGGAGGTCTCTGCTTCTTCCGGCGATTCAGACGGCGCGTCCTCGGTGGTCGCTTCGGTGTCCACGTCCGCGGCGACGTCGGCGTCGGACGCCCCCGAGTTTGCAGTCCCTTCCTTTTCTGGCAAGGTGGACGCATCCTCCGATGATTTGTCATATGTGCCACTTTCAGTTTCCTTTTGTACTTGAAGAGATTCTCCCGCTTTGACGTTTGTGACGCCTTGATCAGTCTTTTCAGGCAGCCTTTCTTCAAGGCCAGAGGTTGTCTTGATTTCCTTCTCAGTACTGGTGCCAGCTCCTTGGCCAATCTCGGCAGCTTCAGATCTTGGATTCTCCTTGTCAGTGCTGCCTTCTTGAGTTGTTTTGTTGCTTTCTGTAGCATTAGGTGAGTCATCTTTGGAACTCGACTTGACCGATTTTGTACTCTTCGATTTTGTCTCGGGAGTGTTTGACACAGACACAGGATGAGGGTCTGGCAATTCTTCTTCGAACATGACATCATTTTCAGGGTTTTCTTCCTGACGTTCTGCACAAGCATCTTCTTCGGTCGTCTGACTTACAAAGCTATCATCGACTGTGGTATTCTCCTCCTCGGAATCAGTCTTACTCTTGGTACCCTTGCTTGGCTCAGCAGCGGAAGAGGGCTCGGGAGATACAACAGTTTTCTTCTTCTTCCCCGACATGTCCTTTGAAATATCTCGCCTTTCCTGTTTGCTTCCAGAGTCTGTAGGTTTGTTCTTCTTCGAATCTTTGCTCGTTTTGCTGGACGTCTTCCTGCTAGATTCTTTGGACGGTGACTTCTTTCTTTCTGCTATCTTCTTGGGATCCTGGGAAGAAGACTGTTTCTCCTCGTCTTTCTTCGAGTCTTTGGACGGCGATCTCTTCCTCTGTCTGTCTTTGCTGGACGTCGAAGCCTTCTCTTTGTCGGTAGACTTTTTCTTCTCCTTGCCCATGCCGCCGTCGAGCTCTCTCCTAGACCCCGAGGAAGGAGTGTCTTTCTTCGAAGCCGGCGGTTTCTTGACCTCCTTCGACCTCTTGTCCGTGCCCTTTTTGGCGGGCGGCGACGGATCTCGTATCTCGCCCTCCTCCAGCTCGCTGCTGACCCTGCTGCCGCGGCGCCCGCCGCCTTCCGGGCTGGCGGTCATGACACGCCGCACGGCCTTCTTCCGCTTGGTCGCGGTCGACTCGGGGTTCACCGCGATCTCGTCGCCTCTCTCGGGCGGTCTCTTGCGCTTCTTTGACTTCGCAGCCTCCTGTGGCGTGGTCTCTTTGGCGGCAGGCGCAGCAACAGCAGCAGAGGACGATGAGGCCGAAACCGGGGAAGGAGTTGCAGGAGTATTGGCTGACATTGGCGGCGCTTCTTTGGTAGGAGGTGGATCGCCGGTTTCCTGCTGGCTTTGTTCCCCGGTGGCTTGAACTTCATTGTCCTTCCTCTTCTTCTTCCTTATGCCGACCGGGTACTCCCTTGCCCGACTGCCGGCCAGCACCTCCTGCGACTTGTCCGCCTCGCTCGACGAAGTGGTGCGGGTGTCCCCTTCCAGCACCGCCAGTATCTCCTGCTGGGTCTGGGTCGTCGGGGATCTCTCCGGACGCCGCACTTCCTCCCTCGGCTGCGGAGGAGGGGGATCGTCGTCGTCAAGAACAATGAGGTCCTCTTCCGTCACTCCGGCGTTAGTTCTGGCCCGCTTTCCTATTTCCTTATTTGCGCTGCCGCCGCTGTTGTTGGCCCTGTCGGCTTCTTCATCGCTGATTGAAATGTCCAAGAGTTCCTGAAAATAGAAAAGGACGGGTAGATTTCAAAACTAAAGATGGATATGCAAAAATAGTAGGAAGACTGCTCAAATCCAATTCAAAATGTCTATTACACGCAGAGAAAGTTAGACGGTACCTCATTCGCCGTCGATTCCAGCCTGGTCCCTCCTCCGTCGGGCGAGCAACGGTCCGGCAGGGCGCCCATACGGTAGAAGTGGACAAGAGTGGCCTCCAGGAAGAGCTCTATCTGCTCGTCGCTCAGCAGGAAGTCCCTCTGCTGGATCTGGTACATGTCCTCCTCCAGGGTTGACTTGAGGGCGTCGATGGTGAAGGCGGCGGCGCCCCGCGAGCTGATGCTCTTCTCCACCACCTCCTTCAGGCCCTCCAGGTCGCTGTTGAAGTCGGAGCAGAGGGTCGGCAGCATGCTCTCGGTGGCCTTGTACGGGAGCGCTAGGCCCTGGAACTTGTATAGGCGGAACATGGTCTCCACCAGGGGTCTGGGGAAGAAAAATATTTTTTTGTGTGTGAAAAGAAGGGGGAAAGGGGCAAAATATCACCTGAAGTTGAGATATGGCTCGCTGTCCAGTCCCGAGATCCTGGCCAGCTCCTCCTTGGTAACCCGAATGTCCTTGACTAGTAGCGCCTTGCTGGCCACGTCCATCCCGCGGAAGGAGGACCCCTTCATGGTCCCCTCCGACAGGGCCTTCCTCACCGCCTCCAGCGGCGTCGCCGACCCGAGAAGGTCGCCGGTGGTGAGAGCCGTCGAAGGCGACGGAGACTTGATCCGGAGCTTCACCGCCGTGACGGGCACCATGTGCTTGACCTCACTCCGCAGCACCTTGCAGGTCATGGAGGCCAGCGCCACCGTCGAGGGAAGGAGCTCGGAAGACTTGAGCAGGAACTCCACCTCTTCCTCGCTTCCCCGTGGCAGGAAGCCCCCAACCAGCTGGCACTCGGCCTCGACAGGCACGGAAGAGTCGGAAGAAGGTTCTGAAGATAGCACTCTCAGGTTCTTGAGCCTGACCTCGAAAGTGTCCTCCTTGAAGTCGCTGACGTCCGTGCGCGCGGCCAGCCTGCGCAGGAAGGCGGTCGAGCATGGCCGCTCCACCAGTGAGGAGACGTCGGGGTTGGACAGGGCCACTCCCGCCCGCAGGACGGCCTTCTCGCACAACTTCACCACGGTGGTGGAGTGCCTCGTCGTGCTCTCCAGCACCTGCATTGGCACGAGATTGACGATTACAAGAACAGAAGAACATAAACTGACCCCGTAATTCCAAACCTCGATGCCGTCGTCTCCGTCCCCTTCTCTTGACTCCGCGTAGTTCATGATCTGCTCCATGGCGCTCTTCTCGGACCTGGGGTTGATGACGTCCGTCCTCCTGAAGGCGTCGGACAGGTCCAGCATGCCGCAGACGCCGTCGCTCAGCTCGGACTCCAGGTTGGCCCTTGTTACCAAGCGGAGGAAGGGCACCAGGACCTGAGTAATGAAATTAGCAATGAAGGAGGCGATGATTTTTTTCTCAAATCCAGAGTTACTTACGTCGTAGAAATCCAAGTAGCAGAGGACCGCCTTCCTGTTCAGGCTCTCGTGCAGGACCTTACGTATAAACCACTCCACCCCTTCTTTGGCCTTCCAGCACTTCTTGGCCTTCTCTTTCCCGGGGCAGCGGTATTCCCAGGTGCCCTTTGAATTTCTACGCAATCGGTGTCTCTCCAGCACCTCTGGGTGGAAGCAGCCGTCCGCCGGAGCCACCGGGCACACGAACTCCCTGAAACCGTAAAAAAATAAAGGATGTGACTGTGAGAAATTGTTGAAGTCTAGAAAGTTTGCAGTGGACACCAATGTTTGATTTAGTTGTGTAGTACAATACATGTCATACTGCAGTATTTCAACTTGCTTCTCATTGAAAGGAGTTCGGATGGAGAAGGCGGCGACTTCCGTCTGGCCGGTCTTGCTGGGCATAGTGTCCACATGCAGGAGGACCAGATTGTACTTTTTGTCAATCTCTTCGGCGAACCTCCAGTTGTGCCATCTAAAAAACAAAAAAAAAAGAGATTAAATGATCGGAGAAATGACACTGAAGAAAGCGAGTCCTTGCCTGGAGTTGTAAGAATCGAGCTCCAGCTCCATCTTCCACATGGCTGTGACCTTGTCGGACGCGTCCAAGGCCGCCGCGGCCTCCTTCTGGTACCTCCTGCCGTAGGTGATCCTGAGGGCCTGCTCCAGCCTCCCGGCGTGGTGCGGCAGGTGGCGGAAGACGGCCCGCTTCGGGTCCCCGTGCCGGTCCCGCGTCTTGGAGAGGGAGCGCGCCACGGCGGCGTTGGACAGGTCGACGAACCCGGCCACCAGGCTCTTGAGCACCAGCCAGCGGTCAGAGGCGTGGCGCCGGAAGAGCTCCTCCAGACGCTCGGCCACGTCGCAGGTCAGCAGCACCAGCTCGTAGCTGTGGAGGCTGTCGCGCTGGTGGTCGATAAGGAACTTGACAGCCTTGTCCACAGCCTCCTTCTCCTGAATGGCGTTCACTATGCGGCAACCCTGAGAACGCATCCAGTGGTCGCAGCCCTTATGGAACAAAAACAGTTCACAAAAAGATAACTAAAAACGCGCAGCAAAAAAAAATATTTAAAATCGAACAAAAGAAATTTCCGTTCAAAATCGAGTTGCGAAATGAAAGTGCTCAAGAAAAGATGTGTCTGAAAATTAGCTGAATAGTGGAATCTTTTCTACAAATGGATTGCTGGTGGCCCAAGACCTCTGGTTACTCAAGGATGCCAGGAAAAGTGTCAAAGCCAAGAAGGCAGCGTTTGGACCACTTCATATCACAACAACGGACACTGAAGTCGCTGGGTCGGCAAGTTGAGAGTCAAGTTAGGACTGCTGTCATGGAGATTGAATAATGTACATGTGCATTTGTGCTTTTAAACATTCTTTCTCACATGAGCCCATATTAAACTAAACTAAACTAGAGTGTACCGGTACTAGGCTTGAAGCTATAGCACCCAACAGCTTCCCTAAAAAATTAGATCTATTTTTTTTCATTTTGTTAAACGAAACTTGTGTGTGAAAATGTAATTTGAAAACTTCTGTGGAACAGCCTAATGACACTCCCTCCCTACAGCTGCAGGGGCAATTGCAATTTCATCATTTGCAGGTTGGCAGCGAAAGAAATATGAAAACAGGGAAGAGACGCTGGAGTTATTTTGACCCGGAGATCTTACACTTTTCTAGAAGTTTTCCTCAGAAAACTCGTCAGCAGCAACTTCCTCACCCGATAGCTGAACCCTGCAGGGGCGAGAATCTCTTGTGGCAGCGGTCCCCCGTCCTTGGCGGCCGGCACGATCGCCTCCGCGGAGAACCTGTTCCCGTCCCCTTCCACGCCAGGCGGCGCCGGCAGGTAGATGGCGAGGGAGTCTACAAAGTCCCTCCCGGTGACGAGCCTGCCCATCCCGACGTGGACCACTGCCGTCTGGAGGCTCCTCCTCCTCTGGCGCTCCTGCTCCTCGCGCTGCCGGCTCTCCTCCCGCCGCCGCCTCTCACGCCGCCTCCTCTTCTCCTGCTCGATCTGCCTGAGCGCGGCCTGGGCGGCGACTGAGTGCGGGTCCTGGTCCTGGTACTGCGGCGTGCGGCTGGAGGAGGCCTCGCTAGAGTTCAGGCTGGAGGCCATGCTGGAAGCGCTGGCCGGACGCGGGGGCATGGACGCAGGAGTCGGATCCTGGGCGGGCGTGGTGGAAGCCGCAAGAGGGGGAGAAGTCTCCGTTGTCTCCGTTGGGGTATGCGTTTCTAAGGATGCTGTTGCTAACGGCTCCGCGCGTGGGGACGTTGATGCAGCGGCTGTTGGCTGTGGCGCCGTTGAAAGCGCCTCCCTCTGTTGCATGGCGGTCGCCACCTCCTTCAGGCTCCGCATGGCTTGCCTCTCCGGCGCCAGGCGGCTTGCCATGCTTCCGCCACCGACGGCGCCCTTTCGCTCTGTCTTCAAGACTATCCTGGCGTTCCTGTTTTGCCCGAACGGCAGCAGCTGTCCCCAGTCGACGGCAAAGGTGGAGATGAACTTGGTCGTCTTCAAGAAGGCCTTCCTTCCCTGGAAGACCTTGTCGATGAACTGCGCGGAAACCCTGTTTATGTCGTCCGTCTCGAAGGGGAGAGGCACCTCGGCATCCGGCCCAAGAACCGCCGTCATCATCTCCGTCCAGGACATCCTCCGGTCGGTCCTCAGATGGGGAGGGAGGCACCACTCAAGGTCGATGAAGGCCACGATCTTGCCCAGGGCACAGGGGTTTTCCTTGCATATCTTGGAGACGGCGTGGGCAACGGCGACAGCGTTGTAGCAGATGACTACTTTCTTGAAGCCGTCCAGCAGGACGCTGCTGAGAGCCATGGCCTGGGAGAGGCAATTTGCCGGCAGCATATGGTGCGACGTCCTGTGGCGGTACATTTTCGGGTGAAGCTGGACTGTCCCGTGCTTCTCAAAGGTCGAGTGGTAGCCCAAGAGTCGGCAGACTTCGCCGAAGGAGCCGCTGCTCTTAGGCCAGACGTTGACGAGGTGGTCCTGGCGAGTCTCCAGATCCGTCAGGCAAACCTGGTAGAGTCTTCCTCCCATTTCTTCGTCCTTCCTTTCCCTCTTGAGAGACAGCAGACACACCGTCATCTGGTCCTGCACCGTCGCTGGGTTGAAAGTCTCCTTCTGGGCCTCAAACCTTGGAGTTTCGCTTCCCTCCGTAAGAGTAGTGATTAGCTTTTCGTAGTCACTGTCTTTCGCCGCAATGTCGCCAATGTCTCGAGGAAAAGCGTCAACGGCACCTTTCCCATTGTCCGGGGCCTTGAGGGGGAGGAGCTTGTAGGGCATGTCGATAGAACACTGGGAGGTCGTGGAGGCCTCCAGCCACTCCGCCATCGAGGGGCAGAAGGACGTCCTCATCGCGAAGCCCAGGTAGTCGTCCAAGAGCACAGTCGTGCCGGTTTGGTTGGACAGAATCAGGCTGACTTTGTCGTCGGTGACCTCCTTGACCTCAACCACGGCCCTGAAGCTGGGGCGGACAAAGAGGCACTCTTCCTCCCCTGATCCCTTTCCCGCGTCGGAAGTGGACGGCAGGTCTAGGGTGATCCTTTCTCTCTGGCCTGGCAAGAGCGTCCGCGTCCAAGTTTGAGTTATGCGGAGGGGCACCTTGCAACTGGAGCTGACGGGAGGGAGACGCAGAGTCTCCGGAGTTCTGATGAATTTAGTGTAGCTCAGGAGTAGGTCTTTTTCGACGGACTCCCCCACAGACCTCAGGAGCTTGGCTCCTACCAGAGCGTAGTTCTTGCACTTGTCCAGGTCGTCCTTGGTCGTCAGTGGCAGGTGTCTTCCATACACCTCCTCTTTCCACGAGAATTCCGCCACACCAGCATCTCTCAGCAGGTCCTCCATGTCAAAGTAGCCCAGCAGGATCTTGTGGAACTGCACCAGCAGGTCGTGCTTCTTGAGGGACGCGAGCAGGAGGGGGAAGAGAGTGCGGCTAGAGTAAGAGAAAGCAACGACCGGCATCTTGCTGAAGCTGAGGAAGTTGAGGAAGGCCGTGAAGAGCATCTCCTCGGAACTGACCTGTACCAGGTTGGCACCGTTGAACTTGGCGTTATTGTTCTCCATCGGCAGCTGGCAGTGGAATTCCCTGTCGCTGTCCCCCGGTCGAACGAAGACGGCCCCGAGCTGCCTCACCACGTACTCGCCGGTGGAGGACAGCCTCTCGTACTTGGCCTCCACAAAGGCCAGCCAGCCAAACTTCTGCACCAGGTCCCTGTCGCTCGGCACCGACAAACTCTTCATGAAGGCTTGAAAGCTGAAGTGTTTTGATCTTATGTCATTATAGATGTTGGAGAAGAGCAGCGCGCCCCTCTCGGCACTATCATCTTCCCTGATGTTGAAAGACTCAGCACCCGAGGCTGGCACCACACCGACGTAACCGACCACCTCCAAGAGCTGCTCCACCAGGCCTAGGCCCTGAGCCCACTCCAGGAAGGCCTGAGCAACCTTCAGGCTCTCAAAGCAGATCATGCCAGTGTCGAACATATTCTGGGCACTGGACATTTTCAGCGTTGACTTGAAGGTGGAGATCATGGAGAGCAAGAACTCCTTCGAAGATTCTCTGCTGCCTTCAGCCCCTCCTGCGCCGCTGTCGCCCCAGCTCGTGACCACGTCGGCAAAGCCGAAGCTCGCCTTGGACATCTTCCGCCTCATCCCCACAGTCGTGCTCTCCTCCTTGTAAGTCAAGTCTGCCGTCAGCGTCCCCAGGATAACTCGGATCACGGCGCTCCTCCTCGGATAACCACTTCTGGTGTGCATGTCCACCTCGGGCTGAAAAAAGCACTTTTCCAGGCAGTATCGCTTTATTTCGCCGCCCTGAACGTCGCGGACGGCCTCGCCGTACTTGCAAGTGCCGCTGGCCCAGCCGGTGTTGTTCATGAGTTTGACCGCCATGGCCGGGGTCTTGAAGCGAAGCTTCTTGCCCTCCGTGGTCTGCTCCAGCTCGTAGGCGACGTCCTTTCCCACGACTTTCTGCATGAAGGAGGCGAGGTCCATACCTTTGAGATCGGCCCTGTGAGAGAGGATGACTGTGCTGGAGATGCTGCGAGGGGCTGCTGACCCGCCGGAGACCTCCACGTCTGGCGAGGAGATGATGTTCTCGGGCATGGCGGCGGAGGTAAGGGCAGACATGCGGAGCGAGTCCATGGGGCGCAGGCGCAACAGTGAAGGGGCGCCGCCGCTCGGGAGCAAGGCGTCGCTGAGACTGGGCTCAGGAACTTGGGGCTGTGAAGCCGGCTGTGATTGCTGCTGCTGTTGCACATCCGGCTCCAGGTCGTCGTTGGTGAGACCGGTAGAAGTGGCGAGAGGCACGATGACCCCAGGAGGTAAATTGGCAATAGGAGGAGGAGGTTGGTCTGAAGTGGATAAGATGGGTTCAGTGCTTCCCATGGGGATCTTCAGGGGAGCTGCGGCGCTAAAGGTTTGGCCGACTGTTGATGCTGCGGCGCTAAAGGTTTGGCCGACTGTTGATGCTGCCGCCGCTGGAGGCATTGGAGCCTGTGCAGTACCCATGGGAGGAGGAGCAGCGACAGGAACGTTTGCAGGAGGAGCAACTTGCAGGGCAGCGCTCGCGATTGCTCCAGGAGGTGCTACGCCCGAAGGAGCGCATGGAAGAAGACTCGGAGGGGTTCGGTGGATTATTCTGGGATCACTAGCCATGAGGGGGGGCGGGCCGCCGGGGACGGCCGGGGCTACCGCCGCAGTTGGAGGAGGCGCCGTCGCGAAGGAGGGCCCGGGGGCCCGGGGGTCGATGGTCACCAAGGAACTCTCTCGCCGCAGGTCGACGATCACGGGCGGCGGGCGCTGATGCCGGGGCGGCATCGGCTGAAAGACGGGAACAGGATGGGGAGGAGGATGCGACATCAAGGGGCGAGGAGGAGTCGGGGCGCCGTAGCCCATGGCACCAGGGCCGACGTATCCTGGTGGAGGCGGAGGAGGAGTTCTGCGGAAAAAAAGAAAGAAAAGAGAAAAATGTTCAAAGACTAAACTTTACAAAATGAAAAACAAAATCTTAGTTTTGTAAGAGGAATCTCACGTTGAAGTTGGTGTGGGAAACAAGATTGTACAAAAGTCTTACCTGCTTCTTCGGTATGAAGACTGATAGTGCCGTGATGGCCCCGGAGACCTTCGGTAGGGAGGCGACCTCGACCTCGACCTCGACCTCCGCCTGAGCGGGGAGGGGGTTCTCCTCCCGTGCTGGTAGCGGTGGTGGTAGGAGTAGGGCGATGGGGGCGTGCGGCGGCGCATCCTGTAGCCGTGGTCGTCGTAGCAGTAGCGAGGGGGACTCCTGCTCCTGGCGCGGCGCGGGGGCGGCGGCCGAGGGCTGTAGTACCCCGGCGGGGGACTGCGAGACCCGCGGGGGCTTCTGGGGTGCCTCATGCCGCCTGGCGGGGGAGGGGGGTACGGGTAGCTCGGAGGGGGACTCCAACTGCGGCGGTGGTGGTGCCGCGGCGGAGAGTGATGAAGGTGCCGCGGCGGAGAGTGGTGGTGCCGTGGCGGAGAGTAGTGGTGCCGTGGCGGAGAGTGGTGGTGCCGTGGCGGCGGCGTGCGAGGAGAGAGTGACCTCGGCCTGCTCCTGCTGCGTCGCTCGGACCCTAAAGCCCCCGGGCCGTCCGCGGGCGAGGGAGACCTCGTCTTGGTCTTGTGCTTTGGCATCCTCTGCTCGTCCCTCTGGAGGCCCTCCGTGGGGGACGGGCGGCGACAATCGCCGCTGGCCCCGGCCTCCTCTGCTGTCCGCTGCTCTCCATCTGCGGCGGCGGGGGGAGGGGGGACTCCTGTCTTCTCTGCTATTGCTGCTGGCGTCGGGTCGTCGGCTTGGTAGCTGGAGTTGGAGGAGCTGAGGGAGGTGCCCGAGTCCGATGCGGAGTCATCCTCCGAGGCCTCGTTCTTGCCCCGCGAGCGGCGGCGGCGGCGGCGCCCCGGCGGATAGCTCGGCCTCGGAGACTTTTGGCGGTAATTCCCGAAGCTGGAGTGGTCTTTGGACGGCGATCTTCTCGATCCTGACGATCTTGTACTGTCTGACGGCGGCTGCCTGGAGTCGCTGTCGCTCTTGCCGGAGACCCTTCCTTCCCTCCCTGAGGATCTGGGCGACGACGTCGATCTCTCACTCCTCCTCCTCGTCCTCCTGTCCCTGGGGGAGGAGGAGGAGGAGTGTCCCTCCCTGTCCCTCCTCTCCTCCGCCCTCCTCCTGATGTCCTGGTTGTGATGCTCGCGGCGGTGGCGGCGCTCACGAGATCTGGTACGAGATCTGGAGCGGGGAGACTTTCTGCTGTCTGAGCGGCGCCTGTAGTGGCGGTCTCTGGAGCTGGAGCGGCTAGACCTGGAGGACCTGTGGGGCGCCGTTCCCCGGTCTCTCGACTTTGACCTGCTTCCGCGCAGCCTCTGAGATCCGCCTTCGTTCTCTCGCCGCCGGGGCAGCGACGACGAGGATGGTGACTTTGTCGGCGGCAAGGACGACTGGAGGATCTCCACCCGCCGCTGCCACCTTGGCAGCTTGCCGTCCACCTTGAGAGGGGACTCTTGTGACTTTTCCGACCCTGCCACCGCGGCGCTGGGGGGCGCGGGCGAGGAGGACGAGGTGGCTGCTGCCGAGGACGAAGACGCCTTGGGAGAAGCTGTTGCGGCTGCGGCGGCCTCCGCCGCCATGGCCTCCTCCTGGCGCTTCTTGGCCTCGCTGCATTCCGTGGTGCTGTGCTTGGAAGTCTATAAAAGCATGGAGAAAGAATGGATTAGAATGGAAAAAACTTCATAGTAAGAATAGGCAAACACGACTTCGAATGTAACTTTGGAAATCCTAGGGGGGGGAACCAATGCTTCGCCCTACTCTTACCTGGCATACGAAGCAGTAGTTTGACTCGTTGACTAGGTCCGGATCCACCTCCTCCTCCTCGTCCGTGTCCTCCTCCTCCGTGTTGGTGTCTCCGCCGCGGCTGTCCGTGTCCACCGCGGCGGAAGCGGCGGCGTCGCCCTCATCCTCTTCGGCGCCCTTCTTGTCCCCGGCGGCCTCACCGCCAGGCTCGCCCGCGCCGGCCATGGGGGAGGATCTGTTGCAAAGATAATTGGCTTTGAGCGTGGGGTCAATCCGTACAATAGGTAACACGCACCTTAAATCAGAACGGGGAATAAGATTACGTAAGGCACGAAATGTAAGTACTGTACGCACATGCAAAATGTTTTCAAATTCTTTCTCGCTCAGTTGTGTCTTTGAACAGCAGCAGACAGAGAAAGGATTGATGGTGAACCTGTCTGGCTGTCTGGAAGGGGGAAATCCACCTCCCAGACTCCCAGACTAGGGGGCCCAGGTTGGCAGAAATAGGCAGACGCACACTTAAACCACTCCACTCCACATGGCTGGCAGCAGGGGGAAGGGTTACGGGCATACGGCCAAGGGGAGAAGGAGAAGAAAAGGGTTTGAAAGGAGGGAGGCCAGTTTTTTACCTGTGGAAGAGAATCCGACGGTTGAAAGAAACCCAAGACCAGGGATGAGGTCGAACGAGGTCGAGGACTCGAGGTCAAGGCGGACTTCTTTGCTTTTTTGTAGGGCCGAACTTAGTTCGAGGACTCTCCAGGAGTCGAGGACTCTCCAGGAGTCGAGGACTCGAGGTCAAGGCGGATTTTTTCACTCTTTTCAGTTATGTGTTTATTTATTTATTTATTATTTAGATTTGGCTTTTTGCCATTTTGGACTTTGTTGCTGCATCTCTCAACCTCCTGTTTTCGCCTTGGAATGGTTTTCTCCGCGTTCTTCTTCTTCTTTTCCCCTCTTTTCCTTAATCTTTGCTCCTTCCTCCTTTCCTTTGCTCTTCTCTTGCCGCGAACGCGTTTGGACGGAACACAAAAACAGGACAGGAGAAACGCCAGAAAAGCGCACTCTTAGCGCACTCACTGCGCTAGGAAGGGAATGGGCAAAAACGTCTTTGGGAATGGGATGCGTCAAAATGGAAGTCTCCGTTTTCCCCGCTCGCAACCTCCAATAAATTCCCCTTTTTAGCTGCGGCGAAGCCGACAGCTCAAGGCACGGAAAGTGTTGTTCTTCTTGTTGTTGTTGTTGTTGTTGGGGTGACCACTTTTCATACCACTAATGTACACTGAAAAGGGGTGTGAAAATGGAAAACTTTTTCAAAATGGGTGTGAAAATGAAAAACTTTTTCAAAATGGGTGTGAAAATGGAAAACTTTTGCCAGCAAGTGCTGCTGCATGACAATGGAAAACTTTTTCAAAATGGGTGTGAAAATGGAAAACTTTTGCCAGCAAGTGCTGCTGCATGACAAGTCAAAAATTATAAACAAAAACTCGCGCCGCAGCTCAGTGAAAGGATCCCTTTCTTGTT
>JAAUXU010064368.1_pt1 | contig 15042 bp, 16 predicted proteins | sample 7278151 | NCBI WGS metagenome assembly JAAUXU01 (sample SAMN14350113, study PRJNA611818) | marine sediment metagenome | isolation source: surface marine sediment (1.8m) | place: French Polynesia: Moorea | collected 2018-08 | reverse complement strand
TGCGTGCTTGCGTGCGTGCTTGCGTGCGTGCTTGCGTGCGTGCTTGCGTGCGTGCTTGCGTGCGTGCTTGCGTGCGTGCTTGCGTGCGTGCTTGCGTGCGTGCTTGCGTGCGTGCTTGCGCGCCTGCGAGCGCGCCTGCGAGCGCGCCTGCGAGCGCGCCTGCGTGCCAGCCGGCGTGCGGACGACGTCTGCCCAAAGGCCCGTTCAAAGGTGGTGTCACTGTGATCAGCCCAAGGCTCTTGAATGGTGAGCAAAGCTGCAAATCCGGGATGGATTGACAGAGTCCTCCAGAGTCACCCAGCTAGACAGATGGAGTCTCCATCCATTTCGTCTGCGAAAATCTCTTCTTTCTTCTTCGATTTGATCGTCTTGTTAACCGCCTCGCTCGCTTATCGGAGAGAAAATGTGCCCATTCCTTGGTTCTGCTCCCAAGAAAGTTCTTTTTTGGGGGGGCAGAGATTGAATGGGAGAAGACTTGAAAGATTAGGTAGTACTAACACGCGTCAGCATTAAAGACATCAGTGGCATCAGTCATAGTGCTCGTTCTCTCCTCAATCACCTCGCACACGCTGGCAAAGTCTCCACTTGTGACACACTATGCAAAGTAGGCATTGTTGGGCCTTAATGAGATCGTCCTAACGTTGGAAATTTGCTTCCAGGACATTGAGCACTGTTACTACCACGGATCCGTCAAGGACATGTCTGGCGGGGAATTCATCCCCGGGTCCATGGCCGCCCTGCAGACGTGCAATGGGGTCTCGGGCATTGTGCACCTGGGCAACGAGACGTTCGTCATACACCCGTTCTTTGGAGGAGACCTTTCGGTACATGATGGCACTGCCAGGATGGAAAGCCACGAAGTGTTTACATGTGTGACCCCCCTCGCCCTTGTAGAGCAACCACCCCCACGTCATCTACTCGTACCAAGACAAGGCCCCTCAAGGCTGCGCCGTCTCGGCCAACTTCGACGCCATGGCCGGCCGGAGGAGAAAGCGTGAGTCCAACGACGAGGACGCCATCGTCAACGACAGCAGCAGCAGCAGCAGCAGCGGCGGCGGCATCGGGAGCGGCGGCAAGCAGAAGCGGGACGTGCGCACTGTGCAGAAGTTCGTGGAGGTGGCGCTGGTCCTGGACAAGGCTATGGTGAGCGAGACAGACTGAGATCTTCATAAGACACACGCCTGTGTAAGACTTTTTTGTACCCTTTCTTCCCCCTCCTTCAAGTTTGATCTGCGAGGCGACTCTTCCCGCAAGGACGTCCTGCACGACGCAGTCCAAGTGGCCAACGTTGCGGACCTGGTAAGATGGAAAAAAACTGGGTCAAAAAGGATTTTTTATCAGGGAAAAGAGAGAAGTGGGCCACTTTTCTCCATTTTGCTTGTGTGTGCTTCCCCCCCCCCCTTTGCAGTGGCAATGGTAATGTAATATAGCGCACATACAATGCTAAACCTGTTCATAGTGCTATTGGAAAGGAGTCCTGGTAAATATAGCGTGGGAAGGGCTGTCAAATAGAAAGGAATGGCTGCTGTGCAGCTCAAGTGCACTGCAAAATGGGACTGCTGAAAAGTTATTGTTTGAACTCCAACAGGCAGCTGGCACAAGCTCTGAAAGTCATCCTCAGCAAATAGCCGGAGGGGGATTCACCTAAAAATCCATGGAAACAGTGTTCGTGCAATTGGCCGTCAGCTGACTTCGACCAGAACAGTTGTCCAGTCAAAGTAGTCGCAGGAGTCTCTTTGTCTACAGACTGCGCATGCTGAGCAGGAAATTTCCTGGCTGGGAGAAACGTCATCAAGAACGGCATGGGGAGCACAGTCGTAGTAGACCTTTGTTGGTTGGATTATGCAAGTATTCAATGTATGACCCATTTGGAGCTTCTGCACCTTCAGCGTGACCAGCCAAGTTGATCTTGATGACGTCAAACCACACAAAGTATTCCGTGCTTAGCATGATCACCCTGTACAATGCAGTCCTGTGTTTGGGGAGGAAGTGGCCAGAATATTTTCTGGTCAAGGTTCCTTCAGATTCAACCCCCTGGTCCCAAGTGTTGACCATGACTTGACGGAAAGTCAGGATTGCCACATTGGGAAGTGGTCTTCTAAAGGTGGTTTCTCCCAGTGTTTGTGTCACTCACACCGAAATGTCTTCCAGTATAACACAATGGAAGTCATGGCAGGCATGGAAACCTTAAGCAGCACTTTAATCTAGTGGTGGCGGTTCCCAGAGTCGAGCTGAATCAGTTCTCTGCTTTGCCTTCAAAGCTGGACCCAGCGGAACTTGAAGTGTTTAGTACTTCATCAGGTGACCTGGAAGCCAAGTTCTGCTGCTGCCTAATGGGAAACCCGCACTTTTTATAACTACGTCTCCGTATCAGCGTCGGTCTGAGTGTATTTTTACTGGCTCTCTTTTGGCTCTTTTTGGCTCTTTTCTTGATCTCATGGCTTGACTTGGAGAGGCCGAATCGATAACGCTCGAACGAGGCCTGGAATCAACTCACTTATGCTGCAAATGTAGTCTTCATATGCTTTTTCGTATGCATAAAGAGAATGTAAAAATCGTTATCGGGAGAGATATGCGAAAAGAGAAGGGGAGATTGATGAAGGCTTTGGTCGGGCCGAAAGGCAACCGATTCGGGCTTACACATGCGTATTTATCTGCGGCTTTTTGGTCAAGGGCAAGCGCGACCTTAATGCTCGTAGTGAGTTCATTTGTAACCATGTCAGGGAAGTAAACTCTATCGGTCCAGATTGCAGAGAAAGTTCTGTTTGTGTGCGTGTAGTTCTTGTGTGTGAGCGCAGGTCTTGGGTGCGTGTGTAGTTCTAGGTCTTGTGTTCTAGGTCTTGTGTTCTAGGTCTTGTGTTCTAGGCCTTGTGTTCTAGGTCTTGTGTTCTAGGCCTTGTGTTCTAGGTCTTGTGTTCTAGGTCTTGAGTGTGTGCATGTGTTTGTGCCCGCGCGCTTGCTCGTCCATTTCGACGGATATCATTATCCACTTGTCGAAGAGAAGGGCAAAGACCGAGAGATGGGTGAGAGTGATCACTTAAGATGTATTTACAGTTTCCCAGCAGAAAAGTTTTTTCCGTAAATACCATGGGGAACGTCCATACCTCACGTACGGACGGGTGCAGTGTGTACCATGCAAAAGAGGTTTGTGTGCACCGTGTGTTGCAAGGAGGCTTAGAGCACTCATAGGTGCACAGGGTCACTCACAATGCTTCACTTTGCTCTCACGAAAAGATGTAATATTGTAAGACTGGCTAGTTGTACGGCGAAGGTCGGGGGATGCCCACAACAACTTTTTGTGCACAGTTAACTTCCATTAATGTAGCAGCTGTCAGGCAGTCGAAAATTTGCCCAAATAACCGGACCACTTCAGAAAAGCACACGTACAGGCTAAAAAAAAAACATGTGGAAAAGATTGGTCTCCTCTTTGGTAGAGCCATTTAAAAGCATCAACTTTCCACTCGAATTTTTGTAAGCTTTGCAAAATCAAAATTGCGGACTTGCAACTTGCAGACATCACACTTTGAGCCATCGTTGGAGATTGGCAAGCTACACGCCAGAATTGCTCTATCAAACAGTCCCATGGGAGTGTGCACGCTCATCTGCACTAATCACTTTCTCCTTGGGATTGTTGGGCACAGCAACCATTTGTGGCATATCAAAAAATCCATCGTGAAGTACTTTAAATTTTCCTTGCTTTGTCTTGTCATGCATTTATTGCCCTCGGGCTCAGCTGTTGCCCAAAGAATCACGTGAAACAATGGGAAAGGAGTTGTCTGCAGACTTTGATCCAACTGTGAGTGTTGCAAGGCAGTCGGGACAGTGCAATTGTTGTCTTATTAAATACATAAGCTCACTACTCAGTGCTGACTCCTCGGACTGCCACTCTACAGCGATTACCATGGATCTGGTTGAAGTGCGCCTACAATAGGCCTCCGGGTAGATGGGCCAGACGCCTAAATAGACCCAAAGCCCAAACAAATGTCCTGTTTTTATGCAAATTAAGGCTGTTGAGTGGGCCAGTGCAACTGACATTTCATGGATGAGCGGGTCCAAAAGTGGTGATGACCAGTGATGCTCACGAGTCGGATTTTGGCGAGCCGAGTCTCAGCTTAAGGCGAGTCGAGCCGAGTCTGACTTGACTGAGTCGACTCGAGATGTTCAACACTAGTGATAGAACTGTGTTTTACATCCGGGTAATGACAACTCGACTTAAGCACCTGCGTCTGCTGCTTGTGCAAAAATGGCTTCGAAATGTTCAAAACATTGAATGTTTCTGCCCAAAAGAAGTCATTTTGCCACCATTTTCTCCCCTTGATTTGCTCACCGTACTGGAATGGGCCAGACGCTGAAACGGGCCTGACTGCCCAGCTCAAAAGTGGCCGCCGCTCTCCTCCGAGGGGAGGGACGCCAATTCTGACGCACCCTGTACACGGAGTGGGGGAGAAAAATGGTGTGGATGCACACGCAGTTTCTTTCTTTTCCTCTAGAAAGAGTTGACGAAGAAACTTTTAACTGCTCGTAGTCATCACCAATATACAGCGTGATCCGTGTCCTCGGTTTATACGGTGTCCTAAATCCTGAAATGATTCAGGTCCTAAATCTCTAAAATCACAGAATATTAGAGAAGTGAAGAGCACGGCACAATTGTTGAATGAAAGCGACTGGGCCTGAATCATGTTGACGACAACATAAGGAATGGTCCAATGTTGTCACCGGGCACGGACGTGACCTTGGGCTTCACGCATGGGTCAAGATGTCGAGTCTGCTTAGTCCTCGGAGGGTTCATATGGAGGAACGACTTGAGGGGGGAGAGGTCAAACCATGCATCTCAATCCATCAATGGCTGTTTGGCTGAGAAGACGACTTGGAACAGACAGAGGCAGCTCTGTCACTGTCTGTTCTGTTTTTTGTCCGCCAATTCAGCCCGGTGCAAGCCAGCCTTCAGAGGCTGCTGCACTTGGAGACGCGATGCTGATTTTCAAAGTGCATCTCGCTCTCTCACTGCAACCGAGGACGCAAAAATGTCCTCTCCAGGTCAATTTCCGCCAAATCTCCAGCTTTGGCGCACGAGGCCAAAATTCAAAGTAGACTGAGTGCTAAAGCGAGAAAGTACCTTTGAAGGACCGCGTCCGTTTCCCGATGAGAGGGATGCGTGCATCACTAAGTACAACATTGACGGAAAGTTCCCCGATCAGTACCTTTCCCCCTCCCCCCCCCTTTTGCCAAAGATGCAGTCCTTGATGCATCAGTGTCAGACACTGTTCGTTTTTTGCACACAATCAGAGCTTTCTAGATTTAATCCCATTCCGAAAAATCGCCCCCCTCTTCCTCCCTCCCCACATGAGGCCCACTCTGCCCCATTCCTCATCTTTGAGGGTGTTTTTACCCAGACAAGCGTCATTTATTTCCCCGGAAAAAGAGGGGAAAAACTCATCCTCTGCTCTCTTGTGTGCGTGCGTGTGCGCAGCAAGCAATTGGCGAGATGGCACGGAGGGGGGGGGGGGAAGGGGGGCTCCAACTTGAAGTGGAGAGAGATTCTAAAGAAAGTGCCTCATATATGCTGTATATAACTGTTAGGTTAGTTCGCTGGCGAGGGTCGATTTTGGCCAGGTCGGAAAATTGGCCTCAGGCACTGATACAGCATGATTTGTTGTGGCAAAAAAAGGTGTATTCCGCTGTGCGCACTTTCAGCCCAATGTTTTATAACTTACCATATTTCATGCGTGAAGTGCGCACTGTTCTGGCCACAACTTTGGACTGGATGGAGCTACTCAAGTGTTTGACCTCTGTGTGGAACGCTAAGAATCTCCTCCCAACCCAAAGTGTTATGCACTTTTGCTCTGGGACCACAGTCGAAACTAGATATAGTGAATTCCGCTGTAGTTAGTAACTTGGCATCCATATTGTGTGTGTGTGTGGGGGGGGGGGAACGAGAGGTCCTAGAGCAAAAGTTTAAATCAGTTCGTTATCAGAGGAGGGTCTCATCTTTCCGTACAGGGGTGAAGCTCAATCCAGGCTAAAGTTATGCCCCCCCCCTTCCCCGCCAAAAAAAGTGAGCACGATACCGACTGAATAAGGTATGTTATAAAACTTTGACTTAAAAGTGGGCTCAGTAAATTGCCTATTTTTGGAAAAAGATTCTGGAATCCATCGTAATATCTTGTCCATCGGCCAGAAGAGCTGAGAAAAAGTACTTTATCGACCTGGCCTCTCAACTATGAAGCTAAGGTCTAATGCATTGAATTGTCCGGACCAGGGTCATGAGGCCTCGCAAAAGGTATTTATTACACCACTTGCCTGGACGGGTGGCAGCACCACATTTGGCGATTTTCACCTTTCATGCTATATTCATAAGGCCTCAGGCAGGTCAGGCCCTCAGTCAAGAAGAGGAAAACATCGTGCTCATCACGGCCAGGTAATTTGTGACTTTGACGGGAAATCGTGGCTTTCCAAGTCCCCCAACATTTTCAGCAGAAAACACTTAGTGCATTAATGCAGCCCCTTGGGGATAATTTCAGAAAAGGAACTTTGTCATACCTTCTTAATTTCTCTGGCACATGTGAAAGCGGCATTTTTGATCGAACTCGACAGTCAAGCAACAATTTCCTGTCCATTTCTATGACGTATGGACTACAGCATTTTGCTGAAGCAAAAAAAAATAGAATCAAAGATATCACATGAGCTTCTCCTCTCCGTATGCTGAGTAGCCGAACAAAAAGAATCTCTTGGGCCCTTATACGTGACATCACATCTGTCTCCTACTGCTCGTAGCTTTTTTTTTCCTCCTAAAGTGGCAACGTTGCTTCAGGGCGAGAAAAAAAAGAGGCCCGCCCCGCCTGCCCGGTCGGCCAGCCAGCCAGCCGGCCAGTTAGCCAGCCGCCGCAAAAGTGTGTAGAGCAGACTGCACTTTAGCATCATTTTCAAGGGGAAAGAAGTGATTGCGAAGAGATACTAAAATGTCTCATCGTTTGTGCGTCTTAAATGCGCGCATTGGGGACTAACAAGCAAACAAACACACAAACAGACGGACAGATAGATACACCGACAGACAGACAGACAGACAGACAGACGGACAGACTGACAGACAGACAGAGGGGGAAAGGAAGTCAGGACTCAAAGAAATAAGGGAAGGGACGAAGAACGCGCGACCCAGATCCAAATGGCTAAACGGCAAGTGAAAAAAAAAAAAAGAAGCAATATTTTCTCTTTCTTTTCTAAGCGATTTTCTTGCTTGCCACCGTCTGGGATGAAGTGTTCTGCTGACGAATCCTCTCAAACTTCTTTTATCGAGAAAAGCTTTCTTCTTCTTCCCCTTTTTTTCTTTTCTTCACTGTTCTTGAAGAAAAGAGAAAAGACGTCTAGAGAGACTCACCTTCTTTTCTTCTTCCTCACTCCCTTTTTTCAGGGGTGCAGGGAAACTCTGGTGAATAACCAATTTAGGACAGCAGAAATGAATATATCTGGCGGGTGTCTGTCTTCTGCTGCCACATCTACATTAGACTTGAGCCGGGGCTTTGCTGCTCTTCAGGCCGGGGCGGGAAACCCAGCCAAAAAGTGCCTTTAGGTATATACACATACAGATAGATATATTCTTTAAGGAATGTTTATCAAGCGGCAAAAGATCTCCGAGGAGTGAATGACAAAGCAGCTCTAGATGCTTCTTCGAAATGACGCTTGAAAGTTTCATCTCTGATGTACAGGGTGCGTCAGCACGGGTGTCACTCGTGTCAGAGGTAAGCACGACGACCTCCTGGAGTGCTTGGGTGGCCAGGTCCACAGAGCTGTTGTTCTTGACCAACGTGCGTGTGCTTGGACTTCGGAATGGCACTGCTCAACTTTGCTATCAGGTCAGCTGATGGCCGAGACGGCCATGCTCACCGAGGTGCTGTTTCTCTGGCTGCACTGAAGGTGAAGAGCACCTTCACCCCCCACCCCCCGACCGCCATTGGCCAGACAGGAGGAGCCTCCCTTGACGTTCCGCTGAAACACCCTGTAGGACAGAGTGGTTTCGAAGCAAACGCCCCTGAGGAGCTCGGGTGGTTGAGTTGTGACACACCCTGTCCATCTCCCAATGCCCTCCGGGTCCCTGTTTGGAGCTCTCAGCATGAGGCCACCCTGTTTCAACTCCCAACTTTCCAGCTCAGAGTGATTCCTCTCCAGCTTTCCAAATCAAGCCTAAATGCTTTCTGCTCGAACTTTGGGCTCGCAGCGCAGGCCTAATCTCCGTGGGCCTGGCTGCAGGCCCCGCTGCGCGTGCGCGTGTCATGTATACGGTGAAAATGGCCCATCTTGACAGTCGTGCATCAATGGTTTGTGAGAGTCTTTTTACCTCCCACCTCGCCTTTATTCTACACCTCTCTGTCCTTAAAGACTGGAAATTGATGTGGGAACTCCGCTGATTGTATCCCTTTGTGGTCTCACATGATGAGGATTGGTGTGGAAAGAGGTGTGAGCCAGAGAGAGTGAGAAATTAGGACGAGAGAATGAGAAAAGTCCTTTAGGAGACGTCAGAGAAAAGAGTACCACTATTTCTGAGTGATTAGCTTTCTGTGGAGAGAGTTTTTTGGGGAGAAGAAAAAAGGAATCTGGAGAGAGAGAGAGAGAGAGAGAGAGAGAGAGAGGAATTGTAACTACTTCCTCCGATAGCTTTGTTAGAATGTCAATGCTTTTAGTTGGGGAAAAAAGAGGAGAAAAGGTTCGTTCTTTGCTCTTGTTGTTTTTTTCCTTGGCAGAGAAATGCGCACACATTTGCTATGCTCCATCCATCTTTCTGATGCTGCGTACACAACTTCTTATGTATGGACGGCACCAACGGCACCAGGTGCCTGCTTGTTTTCTAGCCTTTCAACTTCCGCTGCTCTGGCTGACTCATGAATAGAGGGTTCTTAGGGGGAAGTTGAAAAAATGCACTTGTCTCACCGAGAATGCGGCCCTCAAGTCTGGGACACTGCATACACAGGCCCAGAGGAAGGAGGCGGGCTTATATAGTTGGTGCCGTGAAATATATCGGTGTCAGTCTGGCCCGCCCGGACCGTGATCGCCTTGTCTCGGCTCCCACGGAGGCGTTCATGTTCTGCAGCCAATGAAGTCAAGTAAAGATACAATCTGAGAATTATATAAGGTCTCTGTCCCACCAATGGCAACTCTGGCCTCGGCTGAAAAACACGACCTTGGGGGTCTTCATTGTTTTTGTGTCCTTCGCTCCAGTTTGTTGTCATTCAATTTTGTTTATGTTTCATTTGACAGCTGACACGATTGGTCGGAGACTCGTCTTGACAACAATGCCAAATTGCTCGCATCTGGGCCATGACGTATCATTTTTTTATGCGTCACTACGTACTTACGACGTGAATGAAACGTCTCTCTCATTGGGCTCAACTTTGACCTCGTAGCAGAAGACATATGGAGCTGGTGTAAATATTCCCCCTCTGTCAAGCAGCATGTTATTGATCTGAGATGGGCTTGATGGTCTGTCTGGTCTCCATCTGATGGTCAGATGGGCGGTCTGGATTTCTCCAGGCAAAGCCTAGGGAAATCAAAGTTCCCGAGGGATATTTAGGTCACTTTGCAGGGAAGGAACTTTGTAGTGTGACACATGTGTTTTGTCCATTTCTCATGTATTCGTATCACGACTGGGCAGTATTGTCTAATAATGATTACTTGACGTCCAGCACGCCTGGTCCACCCAGCCTCAGCCGGCCCGTCGGCCCTACGAGCGGGCAATATGGTGCAGTGCTTACTGTATTGACCCCCTCGCTCTTGGGTTGTGAAATGGTGCATATTTCCCGTACATGAGGACATAAGAGAGGGCAGTATTCGTTTGCGTCAGCATGGTGTATGCACATCTTAGTTGTAGGATAAGGAAAACGAGGAAGAAAGCGGGGCAGACGTTGAAAATTTACGAATTTCGATCCAATGACTATGAAAATGTTATTGAGTAGTAGGAACATTTGAAGTGCTAAAAGTTCCTCAACTTTAAGTATGTTTGTCTTAGTGTACTGATCTTGCTCGTATTCCTTGTGCAGTACTTCAAGAACTCGTTAAACACTCGCCTGTCCGTGGTGTACATCGAGACGTGGCAGGAGCAGAATCAGGCGGCCGGGTTCGCCAGGCAAAGGAACATCAACCAGGCCCTCGTCGACTTCAGCGACTACGTGGGCAAGCGCCTCTACACCGTCGCCAAGGACACCACGCAGCTTCTCACGTGAGTGGACGCGTTTGCGCATGCATACTTAAGTAAAAAATCAAAACTCGATGGAGGTGCATTTTTTTTTATTTTTTAGTGGCCAAAGCTTCGACAACGGGCGTTCCACGATCTCCACAGTTGGCACGATCTGCGCGGGCAAAGCAGTGGGCATCAGCGTCGACATCGATGTCTTCGAGCCGCACATCTTAGCCGCCAACCTCGCCCACGCCATTGGACACAACCTCGGATTCAGGCATGACCACGAAAGAGGTGCGCTGAAACGAACAAAAACTATGTCGTGCATTCCTAAAGCAATAATATTTCACGATGACCTCAGGCCTCGGAGGCCGTTGCGGGTGCCAGGACTGGCATGGGTGCATCATGTGGCCGTCGATCGTGGGTGAGGAGGGAATCCAGCCGTACAAGTTCAGTGCCTGCAGTGCAGATCAGGTAGTCTTCACCACTATTTAGTGTTCGTGAAGTTGACATTGTTGTTTTCTTCTTCTAGGACCAATATTTAGTGACGATAGCAGCTAAAATCAGTATATTTTCTGAAAGAACTGAAAATATTAATCACGCCACACCGCCGCTCATGGTAGGCCCATACGGCCGGCTCTTTGGCATAGCGGCCAGAAGGCCTCGTGACCTCCCGAGGCCGCAAGGCTGAGGGAGGTCACGAGGCCCGGGGTGGTTCCATGCCAAACACTGGTGCCATTTGCCACATACGCAGCGGTAAATGGTAGTTTAACACCATGAGGGTTTTTTTTTTCTGAATAAAGTTTTCCTTTTAAAGTGAGGGCAAATTTCTCATCCTGCGACTTCTGACTAAGGATGCAAAGATTTGCATAGTGGGGTTGATTGATTGATAATTGTCCGCCATCTTGGCGGAATCTCGAATATTTGCTCATCCACAGGTAGGAAAGTGTCAGCTGTGAGTTGACAATCAAAGTTTGCTAGCCGAAGGTTCGCCAAAGGCGCTCATGCTGGTGCGGGAAAAACGCAGCAAATTTTGCGTCACCAGTCAGAAGTTGCATGAACCAACCAGCCAATATTACGGCTTTGTGTTGCAGGACTCTATGTCTTAGGGCAAAGTTAAGGAAATGGTATCATTGCCCTGCAACACTTCACTTTTTCACCTATAATCTTAGACAATCAAGCTAGTTTCCAATGTTCAAAAGACGTGCACATGAAGGTGTATAAGAGTGCTTCATATTCGGACAAAGCATAACTACCATTTCTGCGTGAACGTAGGCCAGGTGTTGCACCTGGATTAGGACTACCTGGCAACTTGATGCGAATCAACAGTTGCGCGTCCGAAGCGGTTGAATCTGGATTGCATAGTCAAATCATTCTCGATGCTCCAGTTCCAGCAGTGGATGACCGACGGCCACGCCTTGTGTCTGCTCAACAAGCCCAACCAGATCGCCGACTTCGGCACCTGCGGCAACGGCGTCATCGACGACGGAGAAGACTGTGATTGTGGCTCAAAGGTATGTCCACGGTAGCAGGGGAAAATGTACTGAATCGCCCATCTCTTTATGTATTATTGGTTGCCAGCCTCCTTTGCAATCCGTGCCAGTCAAATGGAAAGAGAACTGTTCTGCCTTCAAAGTGTTATAAGCACAGTAAATAAGGATGTTAGGTCAAATTTAGTTACTTTCTAGATGTCAAACTGTGTTCAAATGAAAGTGAGAACAGAGTTCGTTTAGATTTGCCCTCCAAATCTGAACGACTTCTTGCGCATTTAACTTACACTGCATTGCAAAAGTGGGGGTCTTTTTTTATTTTTTTTTTTAAAAAAAAACCGATTCGATCACATCTTCACCATTTGGCTTTCGGTGACGGACCAAAGATGCACCCAGCAAAGTTGCAAAATTTTCATCTTTTGGTCGGTCTAGCCTAACGCACAATGAAGACATGCATTGTTTCTATGTCCGGTGTCGTTATAAGAGGCTTCTACTGTAATGACCATGTAACTCCACGTCAGCAATAGAAAACTAAGTGAGCACATCTTTTTCTTCAGGAGGAGTGTCAGAATATCGATCCTTGTTGCGATCCGCTTACCTGCAGGCTCAAGAGAGAAGCTGAGTGTTCCACTGGGCCCTGTTGCGAACACTGCAGGGTAGGCCTAGAAAGAGTTAATTGCAGTCATGTTCAATTGTCCACACACGTGTGTCTGTGTCTCTCTCCTGCACCAGTTTCGTCGCGCCGGCTACATTTGCAGACACGCGGACAACGTGTGCGACTTGACCGAGGTCTGCACCGGCTTCACGGGTCAGTGCCCGCCGGACCTGTTCGTCAAGAACACCGTGCCTTGTAATAACGGAAAGGTCAGTTCAGAAACGCTGGCAGCTGTCGTGTGGGTGTTGGTGTCAGCTACAACATACACATATCATTATAATGTGCATTATGGATGAGAAAGTCTTCGAGCACCCCGGGGCTTTTCTCCCTGAAGACTGGGCGTGAGTGGAGACAAAATTGATTATAATGAAAGTAGGCGTAGATTGCGCCTGCAGCATGGTGCAGCTCCTCTCTCTTTAGTTCCGGGAGGACATCCAATATATGTACAAGTTAGGTTAAAAGTTTCAATCTATTTCTGCCTGCTATATTTGGTGCCAGGCTATATTTGAAGACGTTCTAGTCAAATGGAATGAAAAACTACTCACTTTTTTGGGTCTCTCTGCCTTCAAAGTTTTGTGAGGAGGTGAGGTCGAATTAGGCCGCTTTAGTTACTGTCTAGTCAAATGAGGCAGAAACCAGCTTCAAATCCTTGTCATGCGCTAAACTCATGCAGCACAACTTGACAACAAACTACTGCAGAGGGGGTAAAAAAAAGAGTTTTTTTAAACCCATTTGGCTACATTTGGGATTAGGTAACAACCCGACAAGATCAACAATTCAAAATAAGTCTTCACTTCAACATCTTCACTTTTTGTCTAGCTGAACATTGAAAACCTGGAGTTATGAATCCTTTTTTTGGAGGGGGGGGGATTTTTATACAGTTTGACGCAACTTGTGTTTTCTTCACGTCAGCTGTTTTTTTTATCACATGCACTAAAAGAGGGGCTTCTTGCAAGACCCCTCCACGTTTATGCAGGGGAGGTTGAGTGCGTAGGGAAAATGAAATCTGGATCAAGGAGAACATTGAAGCTTGTTTGCAACATTGTCAGGCAAGATTAAAGGATCCATCAATGTTTCGTCAGAGTGAATTACTTTGTGCCACAGAAGAACAGTCTTCATCCTCTACGAAGGCCTCAACGTGTCCTCAAACTGCGTGAATTCCTCTCCTGAGGTGCTCGTGCTTTGCCTGGTGTTAAAAATCAGTTGATAGTAAATAGAATAAGTAAATAGAAAGGTTTATTGATCAGAGTTGGATGTGGCCATATCAATGAATGCAGCAATGGCGTCGTTTTTCCTGCTATTAATGCAAAACTGTTGCTGTACTTTTCTTGTTCGGAGTAGGAGCGTATATACATATATATATATATATATATATATATATATATATTGACTGGCCGTATTGCAGCTCCATATTTTTCGAGTTGATGAGACGTGTCAAAGGCCTATGACGAATATCGTCTGAGGGGGAGAGCCCAAGGACAATATACATTATATACAGGGAACACAATGAGTACAGAGGTGAAGCCCTCACTCAAAACGAGGAAAATCTGGCGCAAATTATGGCCTCGCAATTTTTGCACGAAGCTCACGTCACCAGTGTTGAGCCATTCCAAGAATGCTGCTGCTGCTCTGGCTCTTACGTACACTCTCTAGCCCGGCGTTTGCGCTACGCATTCCCAAAATATCGCCTGGATGCATAAAAAACCGAACTGTTCCCAAAAATTCGCGTTACAACTACGCATTCACGACAGAAAAGCAGGACTTTTTCCCGACTTTTTTCAAACGTCTTTCGGGCGAGTACACTAACCATATTTTACTGTAATTTTCAGTGAGAGGAAAGAGAAAAACTGATGTCTTTACTTTCCGAATTTTTCAGAGCAACTGAACTGGACCTTTGATTTGTCCTCGGACCTCGGGGCAGCCAAACGGCATCGCCCAAATTTTTAAAAAGGTCGGAAAGTGAAGTTTTACTCTACTTTCCTCCAATATGTAGTGAGAACTTTATGGTTCTTCATCGGCCTTCCTCAGAGTTCGGTTCTGGGTGTTTCCTGCGGGAAAGTTTGTGGCAAATGGAAAGCAACAATTGCGCGTCAATTTATAAATTGTCTGGCCGTAACAAAGCGCACGAGATCTTCCTCATTTTGGCGGAGGTTTTTCCCTGTCCTCGACCTTGTGTATGTTGTACTCGGGCTGCTGTCCTCAGGCAATATAAATGAGGCCTCGGGCAGGTCGAATCACCTTAGTCAACAATCGAAAGATACAACACGGGCACACAATACCAAATGTCCCGAAAGTCCTCACCCACCTGGAAACCCTCCCTGCTTTTGACACCTTTCCCGTCGCTGTTTGGCAACGCTGCCTTCGTAAGAAAGGTCGAGGAGATTGCCAAGATTCTTCTCGTCAAAGCTGTTCCCTACACGCTGGGAGGGACTTTCCGGACACCCGGTATATACAGGGTGCGAGAGCACAAGGGTCCGCTTTTCTTTTTTGCAACAAAAACGGCTCCATCATCACCAAGAACTACAGGGAGTAGCAAAGTGAAAATTTATCTGCAGACTACGGTGATATCGTACATTACTTGAGCTCAAGTGGCGGGCCTGTGGGCGGTCAACGAGCTCGGTGACGCCCGCGGGGGGGGGGGGCCCCCCCCCCCCCCCCCCCCGCCCCCGGGCGGCGGGGGCGGCGGCCCGCCCCCCCAGGCCGCCCCCGGCCGCGGGCGGCGGGGGCCCGCG